>Ga0181612_146724_pt1 | contig 21890 bp, 14 predicted proteins | sample HoacroProtozoa21_FD_119630 | JGI IMG/M metagenome (GOLD analysis project Ga0181612, IMG submission 119630) | Hoatzin crop microbial communities from Cojedes, Venezuel. Combined Assembly of Gp0051906, Gp0051904, Gp0051908
AGCCATCAAACACACCCTAGAAAACACATCTGACATATCTTAACACCACAAATTAGTGTTTGTCTCTTACTTTGGCCATGGTGTCCTTTGTTTTACATTACCTCTTCCACATTGAGGAGGAGTTCTTTTCAACACTTTAAATCACTTCTTTGGGCCAGTCTTGTATTTAAAACACACCATTTTACAACTAGTATTTTACTGAACTGTTTTTGCCCTATTGCTGCTTTACCACAAAAAAGTAATTGCACTTTTAAAAAAAATATACCTGCATTCCCCTCAGATGTGTAAGAGGGCCACTACTGCTTACACGTCTGGTTTTTTTAAGAGCGGCTTTTTCCTTTTTTCACTGCAGCAATTTCTTCTTCCACCACTCAGCTGTATTCAAAACCTGCAGCCAGTTTCACTGCCTCCTGAAGCTTTTGATTATCTTCATCTGGTTTTGACTTGCAAGTTCAAATCCGATTTTCTAATGAATCCTGGAAGTCACTGGGGATATGTCCGTCTGTCAGGAGAAGTCTTCACTCTGGCGGTTCATAGAGAGCATTTTGCCCACATTGCGCTATGCCTTGGCAGCCTAGGATGGGATGCCAGTTCTGAATGAAGTCTTTAGAGCTCTATCAGATTGATTGAAACCAGTTTTGCCACCACACAAAAGGAGGCGAACATGGGTCAGCACGCAGAGCAATCCGCAAACAAACCATCTGCAACAAAACCCTGCACCTTCCAAACACCCTGCTGCTGCTCCAGAGAATCACCACCAAGGACAAGTCACTCCAGCGCTTTCCAAGAAATCATAGGTAGAGCTTCAGAGCTTTTTAAAGTTCTCTTCATTAAGTCTCCAGCTATATCCAGGCTTGGTGGGCAGCTTCGTCACCTTGATGCATCTCATTTGCTCTGCTGAAGTTGCTTCCTTTGGAAACAAAAGTCTTCCTCTGTACCTTTTTGACCTTTACCACTCAGTTAAACTTCGGTCAGGCAGGCTTTTACATTTCGAAGTCTTTTTTTAGAGACTGATGCCCTCTGCACATTCTTTATAGGAAAAGGAAGTTGCAGCAACTTGCATTTCCCCTGAACACAATCTGACACTAATGACTTTTTTGAACTCATTATTTCAGGGTTCCTTTAGCTATCATCTGACAACAAAAAAAAAAAACACAAGACAAAACTTTGTCAAGGCTGCGTTCCCAGTTGTTGCTCGTACACATTCTTGGCTTCTTCCCTCTTCAGTTTCCCTTTCCCCACTTCTATAGCACAAGTCACTCCCCCGCCTATCTCAAACATCCAGACAAACCACTTCAAATACCCTGGCTTTTGAGTGTCGCTTTTGTTTTGGAGAGATGGATATGGCTCCACAACATGGCTGAAGTCTTGCAAGACAGTTGTTTATTTCTACAACTTCTGGTGACCTGACAAACTACTTTTTTTAGAACTGGAGAGAAAGAAATTTCTGAATCACAGCCACAAGTTAGTGGAAATAGAAATTCTGGTTTTGTCTCAATTCACTGAGAGATGTGTCTTTCCCTCAGCAATCAGAAAGAAATACAAAAGGCCCAGGATCTTTCACTGAATCTCTCCCATTTTCTAAAAATAGGAATAGGGTAAACTTAGACACGGAAGTCATCACTCAACAGAAGGGCATGCAGGAAGAGTCAGTGCTTCAAAACTGAGTAATAACAGGCAGATAACTTCTTAAAGATTCCCACTACTTTTCATTTTCTTGACATCTGCATGTGCAAGACACCCGCCGCCCAGCACCTCTGCGGTGTTCCTGTAGTCAGACACCGCTCCCTTCTCACTGCAGGGTAGCGGTGCAGCTGTCTGCCCAGATGCACATCCCTGCCTTCAGTCCCTCCGAATCTGCAGTTGTCCAGGGAATAGAAATATTTGGAAACGGCCCAAAGATACACAACAACTCAAAGGCTGTGTTGTGAGTAGCTCAGGGGACAGAGAAGTAAAAATCTAAGCAACTAGCTTGTCATAAAACACACAAAATGCAAATTCTTTGAGAATTTCACCTTCAGATAGTCTCAAAGGACAGGGAGGTGAAGCAACCTGGTATTTGGTGGAAAGACACAGAAAATCTTTTTTCCTGACTTGAATTCATCTCACCAACCACTAAAAGAGCTTTCTGACACACAGGCTACACCCTGCATCTTATAAAGCATCAGTTGAGCTGTAACTACATAAATTTACCGCCACTAATCGTGAGGTAGAATGTACCGACATAACCTATTCAAAAAGAAAAAAAGGGCTTCCAAAAGGTTTTACTTTGCATTTGCAGCTGGCTGTGAAGATGGGCTGAGGGTTCACAGCTCACTGGGAACCTGGTCACATGCCTTAGGGCTTTTAAGTGATTATTAGGGGCTGAGACCCTCACAGCAACTCTGCATATCAGACCCAACGCTTGCTTGCACAGTACCGTGTTCCTCCCCTGATTTTGTATCAGACCAGCAAGACTGCTTTTCTCAGTTGAAGACGCTTCATAGGAAAAAAGTACCTGAGCAAGAGATCTGGTCTCATACTATCTCAGTCCCCTGACGTGCTTAAAGGCCAGCTCTGTGCTCCACAGGGAGAGGGGAGTCTGGGCTGCTCCTGAACAGTTAGGACACTTTCCCATCACAGCTTCAGAACACATACATGTGAGGAAGAAAGGACTTTGCACCTTTCACAGCTGTTTGTTTCCGACACCTAGCCAAGAGAATCCGAGCTCCCTTTACCACATTCACTTTAAGGCCAGAGACATAAGTACAACAGAATACCACCCTCCGACTCCGAGAGCCAACTGCCAGTATCACCAGCATCACCAGCCACCCCACTACCCACAAGAGGTCACTGCTGTTCCAGGCAGCAATGTTCACCCCATCACCATCGTCCTGATCTAGAGACCTGAGAGTTTTTCCACCACCTCTATCTGATGAAGGCAAATGCCTCCAACATCACCAGATGTATCTTGGTCTCCTTTTGCCAGCCCTGCTTCATACACACAGCTTAGAAGTAGTTTCAGGTAGGAGCGTGGAAAAAAAGTAGAGCCCAGTTTCATTGCACCCATAAAAAAAACTAGATGCACACTGAAACAACCAGATTTGCTTTTTTTAAATCAGCCATTAGAGGCTTAGTTTTGGGAAAAAACTCTTCAGTGTTTTAGTTTTCAAATCACTATGCAGCTCCTCTCAAGGAAGTCACTACAACTGCTTCTTGTACTCATTAGCTTCTCAGGGCTCAGCCTGGGAGCAGTATGACATTCAGCTCCCACCCACCTTCTCAGAGGAATGCAAAATCAAATGCATCGTGCATAACCTTGCACTGACACAGATCTTCTGCATAGCCTGGCTACTCTACTGCAAGACACTATGTATACATGAGAACATCTAGCCAAGGGTTAATAAACCCAACTCTCTGGACCTAACTGGAATCATAATACAATAAAAAAGCTAGCCAGCAGGTTTACCAGCACCTGAGTTCTTCATTGCCAGGAGAACAAGACCATTTTCAGTCATCACCTGATCCTTAGGTTCACTGCATCAGCTGAAAGGAAGCCAGAGAAGCATAGCTACAGGATCAAATTTTCAACTGCTAGTGGGCTCTGCGTTGGGATAAAAGAATAGCACTGAGGCAAGCGCAACAGTGCAAAAAGCTGCTGGATGAAGAAGAGCCTGGGATTTACACATTTTTGTGTTCCATCTCCAGTGCACTGGAATTAGAGCAGCATGCATCCACAACTGGTGAAGCAGGACACGCGCATCTCCTACCAGCAGAGCACTATATAAGATCTGTTTAGCAAGCCTAGTGGCTTTTCTTTCATCAAGGAGAGATCCTCAGTCATTTTAAGCAATTTACCATTAGCATCAAAAACACGTAGTCAGGCTGCAGAGATCGCTCAAGAATCCAAGCCAGCACCTCAAAAAAGTCACGAGCAATGAGAATTTTCTGCAGGCAGAATGTAACTAGTCACACTGCTGGAATCAAGCTAGCACAATCAATGAAGTAAAGTATGCTCCAAGTGTTTTGATAGTTTTTCATTTGAAATTTAAATTAGGAGATTAATATGGCATATTCCTTCATGCTGTGGCTGCATGGAGAAAAATGAAGGTATTAATATTGTACATTCACAATGACAACGTATGCCATGAACAAAAAAATACTGCATTTAAGACCTGGTCTTAACATCACCCAGCTCAGGCTCAAGTATGGAGTGGTGGCACTTTGGGAAAGAGCACCAGAATGAGCCCTAGCACAGAATAAAGAGGCACTCTTGGTAGTGATCTTCATGGCAATCGCTCAATGGTTTTTAGCCTTTCTCATTACCTATAATAAAAATGTATAGACTGCATCTCTTACATTTAGTAATAAGAGAATAGACCAAACAGTAGGATTTTTGGGGTATAGTTTTTACTGTAGATTGAATTGGAGGTATATGTTGTGTTTTGCAACAGAAAAGTCTATCTACAGCCTGTAGTTTTAACACAGATGAGGCAGGAACGTAAAAGCTAATAACAAGACCCTCAAGTAGGAAAAGTCATGAAGCATGTCAGCTTCCCTGGTTACTGAGCTAAAAGCCTCGCTCAAGTTATTTCACACGAGTTACTGGAAACAGACGAAGTGCGAAGCAGCAAAGAGACAATTCTGCTAAAGGCAAAGGCTGCAACAGAGCCCAGGAGACTGTTTCTTCTGTTGGCACAAGGACACTCAACATCTACAGTCCAGAATCCAAACAGGACCTTGAAAATGGGTTGTAAAGCACCATATCACACTCCTCACCCTCCTTCTTTGAACGCAGATGTAAAATATTTGTGTTAAACACTTTACAGATTCCCCCTCCACATGTAGGTGCTGGCTGCTCAGGTCCCCGCACAGCCACCGCCATTCACCCAGCCAAGCGGGCAGCCTCGGTGACATCCCCAACGCCAAGCTCCAGAACACCACTGGGTATTCAGTGATGCTGTTCGCATCATGCTTCTCTCCCAGGTAGCAAAGAGCACATTCACAGAATGACTGGACACACAGTGCCCACCTATTTACAGAAGCTAACCGGATAGTTAGTCACTACTAGCCCTCCAGGTTTAAGCACTACTGCAAAGTTATGTACAGGAAGCTTGAAGAGCAGAACATTGTCTTATAACCTGGAATTCAAACTCACTGACTTTATTAACACAGGTGAAGTTGCTCAGCAATAACATGCTAAGTGAGACAGGTCAAGCCCCACATTTCTCCCCCCAGTGACATTCCAGGCATCGCATCGGTTCCGTTCAGCGAACACCCAGCTTGGACTCAAGTCTGGAGCAGTGGTGCTTTGGAAAAGAGCATTTACACAGAATTCAAAGAGGCACTCCGTAGCAATTTTCATGGTGATCTTCCAATGATATTTTTTAGCCATTCTCATTACCTGTAACACACCCTGTTTTTCCCCAAAAAGCACAGAACTGATAGCTATCTTTGGTGCTATAAAGAGAAAAAGCCTGAAAGCATAAGGTCATAGAAAAGTCTATTTTATCACGAAATCTGAGGTACTAGCTCAAAACATTATCTCATGACAAACCTCCTGCAGAGGCAGAGATGCAGTTTCAGAAGGTTTGCAACAGAAGGATACTGTACTGCCTTCTGGCCACCAATTATCTTCCAAGTATAGAACTTTTACAGACAGTTCATGAAGTTTCACAACTCCTCCTAATTGGTGCAGTTATGTTCATGTCTGGGGAAAAACGGTACACAGAAGTGTGGGTAACCAAAGTCATAGCTAGTGGGTTTTGTTTTGTTTTTTTTTGAAGAGGGTTGGAGCTCCAGTATCCCTGGATCATGACACCCAGCTCATGCCAAGTCAGCAAGAGCCATAGAGCAAAGACAAAACCAACCTGGTCTGATCAAAATTAATGCAAGTTTTTATCCTCTGTGTGGGTACTGGAAGTTTAAACAAGATTTAGGCAAGGCCTTTCCTTCTTCCAAGCTTGGGGTGCTCTCGCATTTCCTCCCTTACAGCAATCCCATACTGTAGATTTGTCCTTTCCATAAATCCTCCTTGCCTCCTTATCCAGACAAGATAGTGTTATGTCTCACTGTGTAACTAAAATCTAATTAATTCCTCCCTAGAAAGATCAGCTAAGTTTTTGGGCACTTAACTGCATCTATTTGCAACATATAGCTGCTGACCAACACCCAGGAAGAAGAGTAACTACAGGCAAGTTGCTCCCATGCTGGGCTCAAAGCCAAGTCAGCTTGTCATTACCAGCCTGAGATTGAGGCTTCTTCCTAAAAGCAGACCCTTCTCCCAATATCTAGTGTTGCATTTTTTGCAGTGTTACTAACAATAGCTGGTATTTTACTCTCAGGAGGATGCATGGGGGAAAAACAAAGAAAGAACAAAGCACATCATCTCTTTTCTTCATCTCATGTCTGATGCAGCGATGACAAACACCCTGTGGCATTTCTCACGTTAGCCCTCTGCTCCACCAGACACCCCAAGCTCCAGTGCAACACAGGACACCTGGGCACCATCCCAACCTGGATCCCCATCCACCTCTCAAGCCAGGGAGATGAGGCAGGCCCAACAACGTGTAGCACTTCTAGGGCAGTATACTTGCTGATTGCTTCCTTGACTATTGTTCACAACAACCAGCTAAGACACTGCCAAAGAAACACTCACAGCTGGCATCGCACAAGGAGGAAAGTTAGGGCAGGTTGCACGCGCTCTTCCTCTCTTCTCATTCACAGAAGGCAAGAGTCTGGGGACAAACAAACAGACAGTGAAGCAACTGCAGCAGTGCTGAAGAAAACAGCTTTCAAGGGAGAAGAGGCTCAAAACCATCAATTGACAGTTACTCTGTCCCTTACCCCCAGTCTTGGTTAAGGCCTCTAAAGAATTACCAATATTAAGAAGATAAACCCAGCTTACTTGTTTGCAATCCATATTTATCTCAATGAGTTCAAGTTTCACACAACACCATTCGGGCAAGACAGTGGAATAATGAAGTGTTTCCAGATTCTCAACAGGTTAAGACACAAAACCATTTAAACTCTTGGTAGGTTCATTTGACTGCACAGCTCTGTGCTTAGGTCATGCATCCGACATGTTAGGCAGAAAGAACTCACTGAGAACACAATCACCTGCAAAACAAATGAAAAAGGGACCAGTACTTATTTGTACTAAAGCCACTGGACTTTCCTATTATACATGTGGAACAGCCTGAGGTAGAAGATGTGGTGTTATCTAGCATTTCTGCAATCCCCAGTTCCTGGAAACACACGAACACGTGAGAACACAACCTTCAGGGCAAAGCAATTCCTTAACTCTTGCATCACAGCCTCAAAAGCAGGTTATTGCTCAGGGGCCTCTTGTGCAACACTTGAGTATAAAGGTAAAACATGCTGCATGGCCAGAATCTCACTAGCTTTTGTCAGCGTCCAATTTCTTACAGTGATCCACTGGCACCTTGCACCTGTATATTCCAAGACATCTAAGCATTTTGTTTCCCCTCCTAATGCACCAGGTTACAAATTCCAAAAACCTCAGGAACTTGGTTTGTGTTTGGATAGCAAGACAGAACACCAAGACTCTCAGTTCTTTCTTGCTCTCACCATGTTTTGCTCACAGTGAAATGATATTTCATCTTCCAACAAGTTATCAGAAACCTACCATGCAAAGAAAGGCATGAAAGGCAAGAACGGGAACCACTTCAAACTGAAGAGCAGATGTTAAAACCCCAAACTCCTACCTATCACCAAGTCGTCAGAACAGCCAACACTTGGGAGCGTGGTTTTCCAGAAGACATGCAGTAATCCTAGGCAAGACTGTTGGGCTTATTGCAAGAGTCATGAGAAAGTTCAGTGGCTTCTATTGTACAGGATGGCAGCGCAGGTGATGGGTAAAGCTCACACCCTCTATATAACACCAGAGGAGACTGCCAAAGGTGAAATGATGTGCTGTAACTGCACACCAACCAAACCAGCACAGCCAAGAAGAATAATACCCACCAGGCATCGTGACCAGGCTCCACGCCCTGCATCCCAGGAAACAGCACCAATTAGCAAATTACTTCTTGACTGTAACCTTTTCACCCTGAGGAAAAAAAGCAAACCATTCCAAAACAAAATCAAGACTTAACAGTGCCCACCTTCCTGCACTGAAAACGTGTCCCACACTGGAACTAGCTGTCTTGTTTAAACAATGACTTAATCATCCCACCAACATTTCCCATCAGGATCAGAAGGAGCCAGACTATCTCAAAGGCAATTAACAGGTCAGGGACAAGCACAGTTATAGGAGAGCAAAACAATCTGGTACAGACGAGGAGGATACTACTTCATCTTCCATCCTCCTCTGGGGACTTCCAAGACTCCAGAATTGCTGTTTTGGGAACTGTAAAACTCTCCTTTGAGCTGCTAAAAGTGAAGCGCGACCGGGCCAGGGAAAAGATGCTTTGGGAAACAACCTTGTATCTGTGCAGCAGGATATCGATTCTACCTTTAATTTTTCAAATCATTTTAGCTCTCCTCTACTACTTGCTACCTATAAGAATTCCTCATGCTTTAGGAAAGGAAGAAACAGTCAACCAGCTGAAACTGTTTAACACTGGGAGAGTATGGAGCAACAAAACCACCCTGTATTCAAGCCTCATAGGAAGGGCAGCCCTGAAAAAATGTGCCCAATACCCAAAGTAGAGAAGAGGGAGTGTCACATGCCACATCAGTGCCACTCAGCTGGTCCAAACCAACCTCATCAAGCCTTCAGCTGCAAGGACCCAGCATCTTAGATGCAAGTGTATGTCTCAGTCCTGCTGAGTCCTGCTCCCGGCAGGGAAAGATCCCAGCCTGGGGTTTTTGACTTGCTATCACCAAGTGGTAATAAGCTCTACACAATGCATAAAGGGAGGACATTTATGCACGGGCAACATCTTCATGCATTTCTTGCAGCCCAGTGAACTCAAATGCATCTGAAGCTGAAAAAGTATTTCATCTCACAGGTACTGGGTCTACAAGGGCAGCTCCAGAACAATTTGTGTAGGACAGCATCAGCCCATCTGCACACCACCACATCCACGCAAGACTGGAGTGGGTGAAAGAGGAAACAAGAGATGTTTGACAGAAAAACAAGATCTCAGGCAAATGTTCTATAAATCTAAACAACATCTATTAAATTAGTGCAGCTCATTATGGGTTTTTTATGGTACAATCTAAGACGTCAACTGAATGGGGACTGCCATACTAGGCACAGTACAGTGATAGAATAATGCATCCCTACCCCTAACAGAGTTGATTCCACACTAGCATTAACAATTGTGTTGCACAAGACAGGATTTTAATTCTTTCGCCCAAATTACTGCAGAGTCATCTTAGAAAAACATAATCTTTCCTTAATATGGACAAATATCTTCATGGTATTAAGTATAAATGAAATCTCATCACAAGGAGGTATGCAGGAGCATCCTTCTCCACCCCTCCCTATTGATGGACCCGCAGAGAACATCAGCTGCAGCTCAAAGTTTTTAGTTGCATGAGTCTAGGACAATAGACACGAGTATTTTTTCCACATACAAGAAATCTACAAGCGTCCTCCACAGATGTGAAAGGGATTTACCATCATGTGGAGTCCAAACAAGCTGGCAATCAGGCAAGGATCCTTCCAGTTTTACAAGCTCAGGTTGAAAACTATGCAGCAAGAGCTGAGGGACAGAAAAGCATCCCCTCAGAGACTAAGAATCATTCAACTCCAATTTCTCACTGCTGTGGCTGCAAGAAAAACAAGCATTTGCAATACTGAAAAAGTTCTCCAGCTCTTGAGTTTGTTCTTATTTCTAGATGGTCAGAAGCTACATTTCTAGGGATGACTGACTTGGGAACAGCTTTGAAGTCTTACAGGGAAACCAAGCAACTTGGCTAGTTTAGAGCTAGAAGAGACCTGTGCGAAGGTGCTGGCCAGTAAGCTGAGCAGCTCCCTTGTTTCAACAGCAAACCCTTTCTCCCCACTTTAGTTCAAGTACCTGGCAAATTTACAGTGACTGTGCATTTATGGAGAGCATCCTGCTTTAGGAAAATTATCTACAAGAAACCAGTCTACAAAGAAAGCACTACTGTGAAACAACAAGCTGATGGGTGTGGAAGATGGACGTGTTCTCCTGTTACGGAAATGCTGCATTCTGAGAAAGGTAAAAACCCCTGCCAGGTAAGATCTGCGGCACTCATTTTGTCATCAGTGAAATACGTGACACTGTAAGCTTCATTTATTAAGCACATCTATTTCAAGTTCATTCTCAGCATATTCTGTCATCCTCCTTCTGTCAACAAGTGGAGTTCTAAGCTATGACTGACCTAGTCACTAGCCTTGTGCTAGTACCTGCAGAATTACACAAGTTTGCCCTAAAGATCTGAACAACTCCTGCTGCGAGCCTGATGCAAACAGACCCTCTGTCACTGGAGGCTTCCAATACTTCCTGTTTTCAGGCAAAACAAAGCTGATTTTTCATCTGTGAAATTTGTGGGTGAAACTCAGCAACAGGAGAAAGCTTGAAAGAAAAAGATGAAGTGACAGTTTTCAAACTTCAGAAATATTCAGGTTGGAAGAGACTCCTGGATATCATCAGCGAGTTCAACTGCCTATTTTAAGCAAGCCTAACTTCTAAACTAGATCAGGGTGCTCCATGTCATTTACACAGCCTGTTTCAATCAGCCCTGCCTATTTCTAAACCATAGAATTGGAAGTAACATCTAGCTGAGTCTGTCATGCTCACTAGGATGAACTACATCCCAGAGAAAAACCTACACCAAAGAGCCATACCAAACCACTAGTGGTGGCTGCAGAGCAGGAACAAATTCTGCTTCCCCCAAAGGAGGAGTCAGTCTTTCCTGTTACAAACCTTCAGGTAGGAGAGGAAATGTCTTGCTTCTCCAAATCCAGTCAGTTTTCCTGACTTGTAACCTTACAGACAGGTTCCCCTTTTTAAGGTTAGGATACATTTGATAAATTCTGACTTTGATTTGATACAAGTCTTATGATATGTGGATGCTGGGTTTTGGGTTAGTCTCTCCAAAAATTTTCAGACTAGCACTGTATTAGCCCATCTTCTGCTGCAACTCCTGTGATATGCTACCAAGTCAACCAGAAAATGGTTCTAGGCTGTGACTCTTGTCAATGCTTGTTAAGTATTATCATCATATTACTCCTGTCACTCTTCTCCTCCAAATCCCCTGTAGCATCCTAATTCCCCAAACACAGGACACAAGCTGCTTAACAACTAACTTACTAACCATACAGCAGAAAGTTTCCTTACAAGATGTGTTGACACAACCCTAGATAGGAAGGATTTACCAGTTTCTTACAGTTCTGTGGTAGGAGATGCTCCAGCTGGCAGTGGTACCCGAAGTCCATCTCAGCTCCCAGGTGACCCCAGCTCCCTGCTGCTCGGCCTGACATCCTGAAAGCAAGCTGAGCACCAGCTCCGGAGCGGGAGAGACCTGCTTCATCATTCAGACTCACTGCAGACTCTGACGGTTCCGGCTTTCTTGATACAGCTGCGACTCCACCCCACGCATTGCCACCAGTCCTGCAGCCAGCCTCACGGCTAATAAGGAAGCAGGACAATACCTTCGCAGTGAGTCACAGGCAGAACTAAGAGAAAAGAATAGACAGTGCTAGCAATTCCCTTCTGTAAAACATTAAGACAGGCAAAAGTGAGACAGGTAAGTGATAGAATGAAGGGGGAAAAGGTAGAATCCCAGTCTGAGACTGGTCAGCATTTCTACCTGTGGGACAGCCGCATTCCTAACCCTACTGGTTTGCAGCTAGTCACTCAGCTCAGAGGGACACAGCCACCTGGGAAGCAGGCTATTTTCATCTTACAGCAGGTGACAAGTGAAAAAGCAACAGCAGTTTTGTAGCTCTGGTATCACACTGCAGATGGAAGACAGATCTGCTCTCAGCAGCTTCTTCCCACAAGCTTTACTGCACTCAGAAGCACAAAAGCTCTCAGATATAACAGGGGAAATTCAGGAAGGAGTCCATGTTATGACATTACTGAGATCCGCAGGACAGCTATGTCTGTCACTCAATCACCTATTCCGAGAAATACAAACACAAAAATTCCACAGAACATGGTACAGCTCTAAGGATACTATGAAGACAATCTAGAGCAACCATCTCCTCCCATTCCTTAAAAGGCATCATATTTAAAGTCTACCACATCTCACCCAAGTGAATCTTCATTTGGGATCTCACTGGGCCTGCCTAATAACAGTGGCCTAAGCAGTATTAAATCCCAATATCAAGGCCATGGAATTAATATACACATCACTTAATGAATCTCTCCACATACTGCACAGAAAGAAACATGCAAACACTGGGTACACCAGACTTACACCTTCTTCCACAGCAGAGTTAAACAAGTCATTCTTTGCCAGATTCTGTGCAACTCCATGTGTGAAGAAAAACAAAATCTGAAAGACAACCAAAAAAAGCCCTCTGCTTTCTGCATTCTAGTAAATTCTGTTCTTCCCCTTGCAATATCAATATTTAACAAAGATTTTGTTACCTCTTTTCGCCCTCTTCTCTCCCAAATGAGACCAGAGACCTCCAGCAGCAACACTTTAACTGTGTCTGCAAGGTCTTTAAGGTCGTCCAGTCCCATCGGCTGGAAGAGCACCTAGCACTTAAGCCACGAAGAAAGCAAATGCACCTTTGTATTTCACACATTGAACTTGCTGCATATCATCTCTTCCCTTCCCTTTACACAATTCCCTCCCCACATCTTATCTAACATAACACACAGACTAAACCCAAAGGTTTAAGCAGAAGCAAAAGTCTTCTGTTAAACCTTCTCTGCAGTCATTTGTCAAAAACCATAAACATCAGTTCTCCCCATCTTAGGGAAGCTCTTTATGGAGTTGTTGTTTTGGAGCTATCACAAGCAGCTCAGTTCTACTGGCAGGTAAGCCAGCTACTACATCTACTTCAGTGCCATGAATTTGTGTGTAGACATGCCCCAGAAAAGTACTTTCTAGCAGCAAGCTGTGCAAAACAGTAAAGTGTGGTGGACAGTCCCATCCAAGGCTGCAAAGCTGCCATGGCTCCTGGAAGCAAGCTGCCCCTTTCCCTAGCTGCCTCCACTCTGCAGCAGCCAGTCTCAGCTAAGAACACCCGGCTACGCAGGGGTTCTGCTGATTCAGTACCCGGGGAGAGGCCTGGGCAGAGTCCAGTGCACTGCAGATTTCAGACGACTGCAAGCCACACGTAAGCACCCATGACTCATTAACCAAGCAATGCACAAGCATTAGCCATAGATCATAAACCCAGAGTCACAGCCATCAGTAGCCCCAAGTCTAGCCTAGCATGTCAGTCCAAGAAACAAAAACCTGTGGTTTTATAGCCTTGATGGACCTAGGAAAGACAAGTTGATCCAACACAAGAAGTTCCTGACTTGTCCCCCCCAATTCAACCTGCTGCAACAGAGAGGACATTGCCAGGCTGATTCATAGCAGAGATTTTACCATCACAGCAGCTCTGTCCTTTCTTGTTTGCTAAGCTCAGGCTCCTCCTTTATAAGGACTTTGAGGGGTCTTTATAGAATCTCCTTCTGGACATGCCTCTTTCCTGTCTTCCAAGGCCAGATGCACCCATTTGTACACCTTCACCTCAAAACAAGAGGTGAAGTGTCAAAACAGGGTCTGCTGCCTGCACAGCTTCTCCCCTTGTCTGAGCTGCATTAGGGAAATTTTCTTTCTGATGCCTACTACAGCTGTCAGCCACTCAGCACAATAGCCAGAGAACTTCAGCAGAGTCCAATGCACCACTGGCTGAAGTTGTCACCATCCTCTATGCAGAGAGATCCTCAGCATGCACCAAAGCGTGCAGGGAGATGTGAAGATCAGGATTACTATCAGCACATTAGCCAGCATCCCATCTGCCAAAGGAGATGAGATACTCGTTGTGACACCAAAGCTGGTGAGAGGGCAGTAGCATGCCTGCAACACAACCAGGGAAGCTACTCAAATGCTCCCCAGAAGCACACCTACCTCCTCAGATTTCCCCTGCCCAAGGTTACTTGTACTGAAACAGTGCCCAGCATTGCTCCTGCATCTAGCTTCATCCTCAGGTGGCTTCTGAGGTGAAGAAAGCCTGCATTTAGCAAAACTTGACACAGGCTATACCTAGTTGCACATGAGAAACAGCTATCATCCCTTGCAAGATGCATTTTAATTCATCACGAGGTGCACCGCATTATTTTACACAGGGTAAGAGTCTTGCATCTTAGTTGCTTCTCTTGTAAAGAGGTCTAACAGTAGACCCACATCACCAGGGGAGAACATCTACAGGAAGGCTCGAGAGCAAAAGATTCAGACTCCATTTTCAGCAGTATAAAATTTGTTTACTCAAATTCCTCTTACGAAAACCTTATTTTCTCCTCTGGGTGAAGCATTCTTACTTCAGTGAGAAGGCCACTTCAGGCAGGCTGGGCATAGTTTTGATGCCTCATCACTGTTCCTACAATACATTAAAATGCAAACAGAAAAAATACATCAACCTGGAGGCTCAAATTAGAGTTCCACAGCTGTGTAAGCGCCTTCATCTGAGTCTCTCTTTGGAAAAAAAACAATGGCTCATGTGTTAACTTCTCTCCATTTGCATTCAGAGGTGGTGTGTACCAGTTAATGGAAGATTACTGGGTGTTCTACCTTCAAAATAGGAAACAGACTTGCTTACAAAATGGACTTGCAAGTTTCATCATACACTCAAAATGAGATCCCAGTCACACAAGGAAACCAGCGAGAAGTCCTCTCCATCCAGCGGTAGAGAACAAGCAGAAATAACTTTTTTTCCAAAAAGGAAGATTGACATCTCAGCAAGAAAGCACTGCTGCTTTGGTTCTCATTTAACCAGCTTTCTTCCAAGGCCATAGTGTAAGCAAGCACAAGGAAAAGATTTTTCAAGACGTACTAAAAATCCACTCATTCCCCCATGCTTTGAGATGAAGTACATGGACCGAGATGTCAATAGGTCAGGACAGAAAGAAGTTCTGTTCTCATTATTGATATAAAATCTGCAATTCCATCACTTACATTATAAGCCTGCCCACCCTCCACAATATAAAACAGATCAAAACAGAGCAAAGCGTTAGAGAAGACGGCTGGTCAGCTAGCAGCAATAGACAATTCATAAGATACTGTTTTCAGAGGAGTTTTTCCTTTCCCTCCCTAAAGCTTATCCACAATTCTGTCTAGATAGATACGTGTTTTTATCAGCCTTTTTAAGTGAGAAAGTCAAAACGTCCCACAAACTCAAAGCTAGTTTTAGAAAATCTCAACCTGGAGCCAAAGGGACCATGCAACAAGTATCCCCAGTGTTACTCCACCAAAATCAGTGGAGTTGCCCCAGCAGTGACTTCAGCCTCATGTTACTGCTCCGGCACCACTTACCTCAAATTTTTGGTGCCTCAGCTTTCTGAAGCTACTGAAACTAGGTCCATTAACTTTCTCTTGGGGCACAAAACAGTGTGAGGTGCCAGGACAGAAACTTGGTCACCAGATCTGGCTGTGCTCAGCATCCTTGGGTCTGGTGCAGATGGCAACAAGCGGGAGGGAAGAAAAAAAGGGGCCTTGTCATTTCAGAATGCTTTGCTCCTCTCTCCCTGTTTGGAATTAGGCTGAACAGGTCATTTCAGAGCCCAGAGCCAACCGTTTCACAGTGCACGTGGCTTTGTGGCATTCATTGGGCCCAAAGCAGAGTCCGAGATGCCACCCTACCCACAGGATACATAAACTCTGTTAGACTACAAGTTCTTCAAAGAATAGAAGAGCTGCAGTCTGACCACTGTGCCCACTGGAACTGTCAATTTTAAAGGGTTAGGCCCAACCTGAAACACCCTGGAGCTGCCTGCGAATGGCAACACATGTGCAAACACCACTCCTTGCTGGAATGGTGCACCTCTAACATCACTGGTTGCCACTACCATCAATGGTAGAAGCAAAGTAGTCACTAGATGAGAACGGCATTCATCATAACCAAATACTACATGTTTACTTTCAGGTCCTGCAAAATAACCCTTCTTATTTCTGGTCTACTAAACAAAACAAAAAAGCACCTCACTCCACTTAATTATGAAGCCAATAACAATCAGCCACACTCATCCTCAGTGGGTGGAAACTTCAAACCACACTGGCATATATATATATATACAGCTAACAAAGTATCAGAACAGATTAGAGAGTTAGGTTGCTTACAAATGAATACATTTTACAGCAGAGATACAAGGTAAGCATGGGTGGGCCTGGCCTCAAAATACAGAAGAAAACTTCGTAGCCATTCACCTGACTTGCTCCACTGAGATGCCCCTGAAAGACAACAGGGGAAATAACACCAAACCCTGAGCCCAGATCTGTGCTGGTGTAGACAATTAGCTCTAATGGACTGGTACTTGCCTCTGATCTGAAATGACTCCTAGTGCCTTTTCCAATTCTTAACTGAGCTATCCCTTCCTAAGGGATGGAAAGGCCCTCTCCTAGGTCATGCAACAGTTATCTAGACAGTAGATAATCCCATTAGCAGTTTGCACAGACATCTGAAGCCTCACGATAAGCAGGTGAGTGATGCACAGGGCATCCTGCTGCAGGTAAAGCCAAGCTTCACTTTGCCTGTGCTCAGGAAGACAACAGGGGCAGAGGGGAACAAAGCCAAACACAGCACAGCAGAGCCTTCTTCCCCAGTAGGAGCATCAGGGGACCCCAGCGTTTGAGCTATAGTATTTATCCTTTCCATTACAAAATGGACATGGAGCCAGGTAACAGCACTGGAAATGGGATGGAGAGGACAGTTTGTGCCAAGTGCAGCAGGAGGCGGGGAGAGCTGTCAGCTCCTCGCAAAGAGCAAAGATTTCAGCATTCAGCTTCCGTGTGCCCCTGTGTAAATGCTAGGCATGGCAATGAACCAGAGCAGGTAACACCACATGAATTCAGCTACCCTGCCTCGCAGGTGCAGAAGCCAGACAGCCAACTCACCAGAATCACTCTGTGCTCACTGGACTCCAGCTGCTAAGCAGCATTCCCCGTGCAGCCGCGGCACGTTTGGGTGGTGTGAGCACGCAGCTGCTTTTTGGGTGCTGGTACTGTCTGGGATCCTTCAGACAGGACACTCACCAGCACCCCAAACTCTGATGTTCATTTGTGTAAGAGGGGCTTGAGGGAAGTGGGCTACAGAAGAAAAAGGGAAAGGAAGCACTCATTACCCCTAAATGTCAGACTAGCAAGGGCAGTTTCTGTAACTTTCTCCTACCTTACTTTCAAGCCCTCTGAAGGCTTACCTAGCCATACATTTTTGCAGACCACCACCACCTTCTGCAGCCCCACTCACCCACAAACCGGCTCTGCAGCAGAGCAGGCAGAGAGCATAACACAGTCAGACACAGCCAGTCCGTCTGCAGGCACAGACAGACACAGCCCAGGCTTACCTGGAGACAGAGCTGGTGGGAGAGGCTCAGGTGTGGTGGCTCTGCTGGGGGCCCTCCGGGACGGCCGGACAGCAAAGCAGCTGCAAATGGCGCAGGCAGCTCCTCTGCTCCCCTCGGGTCCCTGTGAGGGCAGGGACAGAGGCAGGCTCAGGCCTGAACAAGCCCAGACAAGCCCAACCCAAGCCTCTTCCCCAGCCTGCCCGGCTGCCGGAGGGGCCAGCTCTTGGGGGTCCGAGCCGGGTGCTGCAGACCCCTCCCAGGGAGGCCAGCATGCACCAGTTTGGGACCACGCAGGACCTCATTTCTCCCGGTGCAGCATCATTGATTCCCACGAAGCTGAAATGCAGCGAATGGGAGCACTCCAACTTCAGCACGCTCCTGCCAGGGCTGAGTTTAATCCGCTTCCCGGAAAGAAGCCCGCACGAGGAAAAATGCAAGAGTTCTCCGTGATCCTTCCTGGCAAAGGAACATAACCCACAGCTTCGCAACCGCATCGGAGCCTGCAGTAACTGGAAAAAGCAAAGTGGCAACAGAGAGGCATGCTGCAGCAAGGGCATCAGAAACCCCCGGGCGCAGGACACCAGCTTGGAAGGGCACCCACCCCCAAACCCACCCCAGGGGGGTCCCGAGGCTTCCCTCCTGCCAGCCTGGGAAGCCGCAGCCCCCCCATCCCAAATCCGCTCCCTGCTCTCGCCCCAGCGCTGATTTTGTTACAAATGGCAGGGCTGCGGAGGGAGGCTAAGGCACCTCATTCATTCTCCAGAGAAGCACTTACTGTGCACGCAGCTAATTAATAACGAGCCCTTCAGAGACAGAACTGCAGCAGCCTCCTCCCCACTCACACAATGCAGAGATTTTCCCTCTCCTTTGTATCAGTGAGCATTCACATTTACTTTCCTTAACAAAGCTGCGGGGCCAGATTCAGATTTCAGCCCAGCACAAGCCGAGAGCGACCCTAACACCTTACTGGATGACTCCACTATTACTACTTGAGAAAGTAAAGAATTTGGCCCATTAAATCCATTCATGATATCAAGAAAAAACCTGCACATAATGAAGCCAAGCTTGCAAGTTTGGAGGTTTTTTCTTTTTAAGTAGACTTCTATACAGACTACCCAATTCCAACCAACAATTAGAGCCCCTCTGAAGTCCCACTGCCCATAGATCAGGCTCACCTACGCTGAGGCCATCCTCCTGCTGCAGCAGTAAATGGCACTTCCCTCCCCTGCTTCCCTCCAGGTGCCCCAGCTTCCCTATCCCTATGAAGATATAGCTGGGGGAGAAAAAAAGGGGTCAGGAAGCACAGGAGGACAGGAGTGAGTGGGATATCTGGCAGCTCCAAAGCATTCATTTTTCTTTTTTTAAAATGCATTTCCATAGAAATATTTCAGAAATAAACTAGCCTCCTGCACAGACTTCCCTAAGCTTGTACTACAAGGGGATGAGCCCTTCACTCCGTTTCCACACGTCTTCCACTCGGGAAGGACGCAGAGCAGTCCCTCGGGAAGGAGCGCGAGGTGCTGAGCAGTGCTAGCAGCAAGAGGGCCAGTTCTGCCTTCGCTCACACAATGCATCAGGGCTCTCCTACTTCACAAGACAGGTTTTCGCCTTTACTCAAACTTCTAAACTGACAGCTTCCAAACATAATAAAAAAAAGCCAAAACCTAACAACTTCTAAACAGCCTTTCATTTCCACATGAGTGTGGAGCCCGTTGCAGCCCAGGAAATCCCATCATTTTCCAACCTAGCACTCTTCACAGCTCCCACCTCCTAATATGAATTCAGAGTTTGATGTAGAGGTTGGTTGAATTGGTACAAATAAATATTAGAAGTCTCTCGTCTTCTTGAGTCTCTGCACTTCAGTTTACACAGGAAGAAAATGTAAAAGCACCACACTAAAACACCAAAGGAACTGTGCAAACCATGTTCAATACAGATGACAAATCTTCTGTCATCTCTGCCTTTAAGCTAACAGTTTCCATGGTTTACAGAAGAAATACGAAATTACTTGCTGAAGTAGCCACCAATGGCAACTGGTGGTATCCTTCCCTTCAGAAGTGCTACAACACCCAAATTAGCACAAAACATCAAGCACTCCCCACCTAGTAAGACTCACTGTTCAGCAGGGTTTTGCTGAGCCATCCAAACAGAGAAAGCAATAGTCAAGGGATCTGATCAACTTCTGAACAGCAACTCTGAAATATGTATATATGCTGCTCACACTGGGCCAGTGTACTGCAGCACAGCTGACGCAGCTCAAGAGATCAAGCAGGTCTGCAGCCTGCTTCCAGCGAGCCATCTTTACTGTTGCGATGGTGGAACGCGTACAGCTGTACATACGCATTCACCCCAGTGCATGCCAGCCAGCAACGGACAGCAGCACACCAGTATCAGTGCCCACAGCCTTTTTGACAGCCAGCATTTGGGCTAGCGAAGTGATGTGCTGAAGTGGTCCGCTGGCACTGAACTGTGTGTTACAGAGGAGAAATGGAGTCGATGACTCAGCTATACGCTACCCACACAGACCTGGAAGAGAGAAGGCCCTGTAAACCGTGTGTTTCTAGTGATGCTGATGTGTTCGTATGTCCACTACTTCTCATAGCCGCCTTTTTCTCCCTATATGTTGCAGGGCTCCTCTTAGATCATGCTCTGGCTCTGAAGGGCAGAAAAAGCCAGGGTAAAAAAAATGCATCCCCCAACACAGCATAGAAGGGAACAGTAACTAGAAAGATGAAAGGTGGCCTGAAGGAACCAGGTTGCTGGTTCCTTAAAGGAACAAGGGACAGCTTGGATTAATTTCTACTCCTGTGTGCATGGAATTGCTTCTTTTCCCCATTCATTCTGGGCTTTGTGACCCACACCTTTTTCCGCCCGGAGGAGCCACACACCCCTGCACACACCCGGCTGAGGGATGCTCTCCGGCACGCAGGCTGCAGCACAGGAGGAGGCTCCACAGGTACATGCCTGCGGCTGTGCCAGCCTCCACACTTCTATTTCCACTGCACAGGGATTCCTTTGGGTTGGCTTTATGGTATCACCACAGGTTAGGGCACGCCTGAAAGCTCCCTTTGAAAGCAGGGTTTGAAGCCAAACGTTTGAGACTTGCCAAGCACACGTGGGTATTAATCTGACAGACCCCAAGCAGATCTACTGGCTGGAAATACACTCTTATTCACCGCTGGACACCACTACCATGGGAACAAACATATTTTAGTCATCTCCCAGACAACTGAGACTCTTTACATTTGAACAAAAAGATTAACCTGAATGACCTTGTTGATCACACATTCGGAACCTGGCAGTGCAAGGTGTCCTACAGGCACACTGGCACCATGACCAGACAGTTTTTTTGAAGGACTGGCATCTCACCATAAAAGGGGCAACTGCTGCCTTTAACCTGTGTGAGCCATCACCACTCCAAGGCCATCATCTCATCCACCAAAGTTCATTAAGGATGGGTCTCACTGACAAGAGCTCCCCAGAGCACAGAAACAGCAACTAGCAGCTGAGCTGCTCTTGCTGTAATTTCAGCTCAGCTTACTCTCAGTGAGTGTTTAGGGCTCTTCTGGCACTTGCGGAGCCCTTGAACTGGTCTCACTGGTAGTGCCCCTGTTGCTAAACCAAGCTGCCATCAGACATAGCCTGATTAGAGGGTAGGAAGCTCTTCCCAGGGAGAAGTGCTGGATGCTGCTGCTTGGTTTTGCAGCAGCAGAGAGAAGCAGAAAAGTCAGTAGCGAAAAGCCAACACCAGAAATTCAGCTTAAACTAAGCAGAGAATCCGCATTAGGGACTGAAATTCAGTACCTAGGCAAATGGTACATTATCTTATCTTCAGATCAAGGTGAATCACCTTTCTGCAGTCTGGTTCAGCCCAGCAATCTAGCAGACTGAATGAATTATCATTGCTTAGTGGGCAGATTACTTTAGTAGATCCTTCTTCTCCACAAACTCTAGGGAACTATGATCTGAATATGAATTTACTCTAACTCACATTTTAACTTCACAGTTATCCTTAATCACAGTATCCTACACTACTTAAAAACTTCTATTCTGTACAGATATTAGCAGCAGGTTTTAATGCCAGATGAAAAAGAGAAATATATATATAGAGAAAAATTACATGCCATCTTCACTGAGGGTCAGCTTGTTGATCTCCACCCTGCAGCCAAAACATCGTGACACCAAGTTACCGCTTCACCTACCAAGGGTAAAAAAGTATTCTCAAATGCTGTTTTCCTTCACAGTAGTCTCAGCACCTCCTTTACAGTCCCAGCTCCTCCCCATCCATTCCAACCCCATCCCCTCAATGGTACCATTACGGCAGCAGCTTCATGAACACTTATGCAAACTGTCAGTCATAAGTGACTAATGTGTGACTTCTCTCCCCTCAAAAAACATCACTTTAACATATAGATGGCAAAAGTCTTGGTAAACAGGTAAAACAATGCAGCCTTTCCCCTAAGTTCA
>Ga0181612_182407_pt1 | contig 21887 bp, 12 predicted proteins | sample HoacroProtozoa21_FD_119630 | JGI IMG/M metagenome (GOLD analysis project Ga0181612, IMG submission 119630) | Hoatzin crop microbial communities from Cojedes, Venezuel. Combined Assembly of Gp0051906, Gp0051904, Gp0051908
CTTCGGCAGGAGGGTTGGACTAGATGACCCACAGAGGTCACTTCCAAACCCTAAAATTCTGTGATTCTGTGATTTCATTTACTAATTCATTACACAAGAGTATGCCTTAACTTTCAAATCTTACAGGATACTCTGGCATAGGCTTCCCTTAGTATGACATCAAAGCCAATTTGCTTTATATATGTATATGAAAGGAAGCTATGAAAGGAGATGGATGAAAGAAAAGGAAGATCGAGAAAATTTAAGTGTACATAAAAGTGAAGAAAATTACTAACTTATCAGTAATAAGTCTGTATGTGTGCAACCTGCTGCCACTGCAACCAATCAGTGCAACCAACACAATCTGCTGCACTGGTTGAAAATATGAACAACTACATACACGCACATGTGTTTGTGTGTATATACAAACAGATATAGGTAGGAATTCATATACATATTTAAAATCTCAAAATTTGAATACCAGAGCAAATTTGATATAAAGGATATTTTAATATGTCTGCAGCAAATACACCAGATTTCTTAATCCTCCAATTTATAAACAGCCCTTCAATATTCCTGTAACTGCCTCAAAGTACTAGTTTAAGTCTTCTTATTTTCGTTTTCTTCTTACTATGTGAAATTCATTTACATTGGCGTAACTATTTCAAGCTAGTGAGAAAACACACAAAGCCATGTAGTTCCTGAACCATAAGGTGCAAGACTATACCATTTTGTATTTAGTTATCTGGTCTAATATTTGTTTTTTAACACACTGTTATTCTTTTTAATTAGAAAGTCACTGTATGCATACCTGAAGCATTTAGTGAAGCGCCCTGAGAAAGAAGCTGGTCATTGCTTATAGTTAATGTAGCACCTGTAGTCTGACTGTTGATGGTTGGCGCTGTCAGCCTTAAGCCACTATTCAGATCACTGCTTCCAGAATTATGCTGAATAAGATCTTGGCCTGAACAGAAATTAGTCCTATTGTAACTGGAAATGTCTCAACATTATTCTGCTACTGTACTAAGAACAATAAACACGTGATCAGAAAATAAAAGCAGAAAGTAAAACCAAAATACAAAATTTATTTCTACACACGCAGATTTGCATGCATAGGTTTCACAAGTTTTTAATACAGATGTGATTATGTGTATCCAGATACTAACATGTAGAGAAATGCCTGTGCTTATTAGTATTTAGACAAATATTGATCTTACTTATCCAGATTCAAGGCATCAACTTCATAAAACTATAAAAATCTAGCAAACTAAAAGCTAATGGTTAAAGTGTGTCTTTTTACTATTTATTATATGGATATTGAATTGCATAGAACATGTCCTCCTTTGTAAAAACATCACATGAAGTTTATTTTGTGGAACAGTCAACGAGCACAGAACAGAGAAACTGAAAGCAGATTCTACCAGTTGCTGGACACCTATACTCCATTTTCCTTAGATGAGTGAACATCCATTGTCAAGCAGAAAAACATAAGTGGGGGACTGTAACACCTTCACATAAACATTATTGTCATGACACTTTAAAACACTACACACGCTACAGAAAATGGAGCAAGAGAAAAACGGAAAAAGAAAGAAAGGAAAAGAGAAAAGTACTAAATATACTGGATCTATTGAAGAAATGTTATGACACAAAATACAAACTGTCTTTGAGGGAAATTGATATTTATAGTGTATGCAGGATCAGTCTCAAAGTCAGTAAGCAAAGTCAGTCTAAATTTATTCAAAGTATTAACTACTTATTATAAAGACTGAAGAGTACACCTCAAATAATGATCACAACGTCTATTAGAACATGGATCCACAGGCATTTAAAGAAAACTAGATTAAACAAACTCATCCCCAATGCCTGCCCTGCTTGTTCCTATCCCATTACTAGCCAGAAGTTGCACTACCCCAAGTGAGGCACAGTAAGGAAATAAGAACTGATTATATGGGTTTTGCCACAGAGATAAATGTATGTTGACTCAAGGCTATGAATAAAATAGCGAACCAATCTAATATACATCCTCCAAGCATATGTATTTGGTTTTCAAATGCAGATTTGAGGAGTATCTTTTAAAGCTGACTAATATAAAAAAATATGCCATAGGAAAACCATGGACCGTGAAAATATCCTCAAATGCTACTGTACAGCTACCATATAAAAAGGAGATCTGATACCATTAAAGATCATTTAAAATACCAACCAGATATTGTAAGAGTGATTTCTTGAGGACTTCCTGATGAGCTTGTAGTAGTAGAACCCGAAGCATGAGCTAGAACTTGACTCAAACTGGAATTATTTATGGTCAACGTTATCTCATGTTGTCCATTTGAAGATGATACCATACCCTGTGAAGTCATGACTTGAGAGATGTCCTGTGCACCTAAATATAAGTGGGTAGAACAGAAAAATTTCCATGAAGATACTTCCTTTATAATAGACACAACTTTTAAAAGCAATTAACACATTGTTTTTTGATCTTGAATACCCATTATCACAAAAGATGTAGCCACAGTAAGATGCTACAAATTGTACTCTAAAGAATAAACTGTTTTCATATGCAATTTATTCTTCTGCAGGAAGACCTTCAGAAGAAAGATTTTGTACTTTTCTGAAGACTACAAATGTTCCTCAATATTTTCATTATATAGTCCACCTTCTGAAAAAACTGTATTAAAAATGGTAACACAAAGTTGTAAAATATGCTGATGATGCTCATAGAAGAACTGTATGGGGGGAATTTTCTCACTGTGGGTAATCCCATAAGTAAAAATAAAGACATTCAAAGAACAATAAAACTACTGACACTACTTACCACTAGCGCTGGTCGTCAGCACAGACTCTTGCTCAGAGAGGGATCCTATTGTCATGTTAGCAGAAGATGTTACTGTGGGTTGCAAAGACAGGCCTGATATAGGCTGAATAACCACATTAGCTGGTACTGCATTTTCTGTTGCCTGAAGGGAGGGATTCTGTGGAGTCATACTGGGATCTCCAGTTAGCTGCTGGGCAAGTAAATTACTCGGCTGTAATGTCTGCTGTAGAATACTTGGATCAATCTGAAAAACAAGTTTTCAATCTGATCAATCCGACATTAATAAATAGGGGTTAAGTGAACATTCTTAACATAAATCCAGAATTCAAATTCATTACCTATAGAGTATATATATTTAAACTTTCCAATTAGTCATTTAAAACTTAAATTTATTTTTTAAGTGTCTGTATACGGCCAGTCTCCAAAGTCACTATGTAAACAGTCTATTCAGCTTCATGTATAGATTCTTCCCTCAGCACAGCGTTTGGGGAATCATGATCATAGTTACATATGAGCATGCTGGGCACCACATATCCCCACTACTGGCATTCTGTAGTGTCTTATTGCTGCATGTAATGCTTATCACTGTCTTCAGGTTTTTGAAAGTGAAAAGGCAAGGAACAGAGAGAAGAACGGTATCAGAAATTACCCACTGTTTCAGCTCCTAGGACTCATTAAGGTTCCAGTTCACAGTCAAACATTTGTTCTCGGTAGTTCAAGATAGAAGTTTTACTATTTAGGTATGTTTGTGGATTGAGGAAACAAAGCTAAAAACTAAGTTTTCTTCATTTTAGGCTAAAAATTTCTTGAGTAGAGAGACCCTGAGCAACTCCATGCAACTCTGACAACGTCCTTCCCCTGACCTTGGTGTTGGACCTGGTGACCTCCAAAGGTCAATGATTCTGTGAAACTGATCAACAAATTTTTAAATGTAAACATTTCACCTTTTTCTGTCCTTCATTTTACAAGCTCAAAGGGAATTTAAAATGTGAATCTAAATATTCAGAGCTTGCAAAACAACACAGGTGTCATGTTAAGGACAACATTCTGTGCAATAATTCGAGTTTATTTGTTTTGGGGATAGGGTGTGTGTGTCTTGGGGGGTTGGGTGGGGAGCTTTAGCCTAAAGTGCTTTTAAAGTGAAAAGACAAAATTAAATTAAAAGAAAAAACAAATACAAATTTTAAAGCAATCTGCCAAAATACCAGATGGGTAAAAAACCCTGAAAGACTGAAAAAGAAAGAAATTAACCAGAAAAAAACCCTACTGTGCAGCTATTGTTTAAGTCTTCTAACACGGTACAACTGACACAGAATGGTATTGATGCGTGCCTCACTCAGCTCAGGGGAGCTCTTCCAGAATTACGTATGCTCCTTAAACTTCCTTCAGCCCTCAAAGTGACTCTATAAAACTAAAAATCAAGAAACTGCAAGTAACCTACCTGTAATGTTATGTTGTTAATACTGGTAGCATCTATTCCAGAAATTTGAACATTTTGTCCAACCAGATTAGCAGCAAGTTGTAACTGTATTCCTTCAAGCGTGGCCAAGCTACCATCTGTCAAGGACACAGTTAAGTCACCTCCAGCTACCAAAGAAAACAGTCATATTATAATGTTTTTCTTTATCATTACTGATTGCCTCTTTTAGCTTGTTTATTTTTATAATTAAAATCAATACAAAAGCTATACACACACACAGAGCTATGCCAAGAAAAACAGTCTGAAGTAGATTATTGCCTATTTTAAAGCTTCATGAACTCTATGTAATTCAAAGATTGTTATTATTTAAACACTAGCTGGCATCTTATAAAAGAATCACTCCAGAGTAACTTTGGAAACCTGGACAAAGTTGGTATAAATCCGCTTGGAGAGTGCACCTCACCTAAATACATGCAGCACTCACACACCATATGTACGCATTCTGAACGTACATATGAAAGCTACTGCCACATTTTTGCATAGGACAAGCACTGTTCAAGAAAGTATCACAGTGCATCTTATGTGTTCACATGGCTAGAAATAAAGGTACATTAGCATTTGAAGTCTTTAGAACTTGGAAAGCTCCTAATTTGAAAAGCTGAATAGATCATCTCTACAAAAGGTCTTGAGAGAATATAAGGAAAAAGTCACCTTGTATTTGACATACCTTCTCCTCCAAACACCTTCAGTACGATCAACTAGTCTCCTTTAGCTGATGCTTCAAAAAGCTATGTATCTTTCCCTCTCCAAAATCTTTCAGTATACTACATCTGCTTTACAATGCACCTAAGAAATACCCGTTCTGGGCAAAGCTCAAATCACTAATCTTGATTTAAGTAGTCCTAGAAAGAGGCAGGAAACATGTAAACATGCTAAAGACTTCTCCTTGCTGTATTTACTTAAAAATCCAAGCAAACATCAGTTTTAACTACAAATTTACCCCAAACTGTGCCTGTCAAATAACATTTACCAGCACCTTTGACACAACCAACAGTCTGTCGGTTTTGGACAACAGCTTAGGTCAAATCAGATAAGATGAAATGGCTACAGTTAAATATGAGACTGACACACATTACTCTCAATTTGTGGGCACACTTTCAAAATCACAGACACACACTGAAAAAAGTGCCAATGAAGCACAGAAAATCAAAGTCTTGCTTTCAGAAGTGACTGACAGACACACAGTCCAAGATCCACAAAAATTACTGAGCAGTAAATTTAACAGTACCAGGGAACATTTACAGACACCTGAACACGATTCTGCTCTGAAAAACATCCCTGTGACAACTTTTCCTGAGGCCAGATAGCACTTACACCAGCAATTCCTCAAAGCAATTTAGAAGTTAGCCAGAACAGTTCTCAAAACGCAACATTAAGTACATTGTGTATTCCGTGCCAGCTGGCCTCAGAGTCATTCTGTGGCACTATTAATGTGCTAATGCAGCAGTAGTCACTGTCAATCTGCAAGACTTCAGATCCTAGGCATTTAGTTCTTCAACATGCATGCCTACACTAGTCGTTTTTCGTATCTTTGAAGTGTTGTCTTGCTTTTTGGCTTTTTTTTTTCCCCAGGGTGGGTTTTTGCTGTTTCAGCCTATTAACTACACGAGTACAGCAAACCATGTGCACTTAAAACATGCCCTTCATTGTGTATGTAAATAGCCGGCGTAGACAAACTTTTCTTTGCTCTATGATCTAATGCTTGAATACAAAATAAATCTTACGGAAAGTTTACAGAATAACTGTTTTGCTTCTCTCCTTCTCAAGAAAAGGCAACAGAGCATTATCAAAAATACAAGTACTTCAGCTACTTGTTATGTGTATTTTCTTCCTTTCTGCAGTGTAACACAACAGCAGAACGCAAAAGATCTTTTTAGGTGAGCTGCATACATTCTCCCCTTAATTCTTAAACAGAAAAATTTCTATTTATGTCACCACTGTGCATCAAACCACGAATTCAGCATAACTCTTACCTGTTTGGAAGTAGTGTTTGGCATTATTTTCTGAACTCTAATAGAAAGCAAAGTTCAGTACTTGATCTCAACACCACCACCAAAAAGTCATCCATTTTTACCTGACACTGAAGCAGGCAGGATAGCCTGGCCCACAAGTCCTTGCTGAAGTAAATTTTGATCAAACTGACTCGTCAAAACGGAGTTATTCATGATGAAAACGTTTGGGTCTGTTGAGGATGAATTAAAAAGATTGACTGGTTGTAGTCCCTCTGCTGAAGTACGGGTTGCAGGCTTCCTAACTTTCTTGGTCTCTGGTTTGTAATGACACTGTATATGGGTTTTTCTGCGCCCTGAAGTACGAAACCGTAAATCACAGTGTGGACATTTAAAGGGCTTTGCTCCTGTATGCAGGCGCATGTGGACTTTTAGACTCCCTTTCGTAGAAAAAGAATTACTGCATACATGACAACTGAAGAGCTTCTGGCCTGGAAAAGTTTCAAAAAGAGAAATACAAGTGATAAAACCTCTAAAAATCAACAACACTGTACCAAAAATTTTTTTTAAAATATAGATTCTAAACTAATTTGAACAGAATAGATTTGAAATAACTAGCCACCTTCTTTATATTTTTGATTGCTTTTCAAATGAATGAAGGATCTCAATGAAGGTTATCTTAATTTTTTCCTACTTCTAAAACTCAAAGTGCTGTTAAACCTTTCATGCAGAATCCTATTTGGTCACTTTGATTCTATGGACAATTTTCACAAGGCTGGAAGTCAGCAAGGGAGGTCTTTAAGCACCTGAGTGAGGAATCAAGCTAGTCAAAATTGTAACATATGTAATGTGGAAGAGAGGACAAACAACAGGTTGGAAAAATCTGTTAAGGATATATTAAAATAATTATTTACAAAGCTCTGTTTTATATTAAAGTCTGTAAAATCATAAAAAGTTTGAAAAAAGAAAAATGGGGAGCTATTTCTCATTATTTCTCAAACAAAATGAGCTAGCGGGCTTAGGAACAAAATCATCAGATGGCACACTGAAAATCAAATTTGAATCATTCAAGAAACTTTTCATTACTGGATGTACGGGAGGCTATTCATTTTCACTGTTTTTTTCTGGGTATCAGAAAACAATTGGACAAAACTAATGTAAAATATTCCACTAAAGGTAGTGAGCAAAAAGATACAGTCTCCCAGAACTTGCACACTGCTTGAATCTGGAAGAACATGATGAAATCCCTGCTTTTTAATTTTTGGAAAAAGCTTATAATGCACCTTAGCAAAACTGCAGCCACTTTTAGAAAGTAATTGGTTTATTACAGAAGTTCAATAGTAAGAAGAAAACAAGTTTGAAAGATTTAAAGAGGTTTTGTTTCTAATTTATGCAAAATTGAGGTTGAAAAATACTACTAATTAAAGTCAGACCTCTCAGAAATACAAAGAAACTACTGTAAAAAGTAAATACTGCAGAAATTAGGTTTATATTCAACTTCCACAATTCAAATAAGTCAATGGTCAAATTTTTTGTACTCTTATTTTTCAATCTATTTAGCAGTACAAACATTAGCGTTCAGAATTTTCTACTTCAACTTAATTTTATAAAATTCTCCAACTCCACCCTCTTGCTCAGGAAACTAGTTTAGTATTGAAATGCCACAGCAGATATAAAATTAAAATATTATAGATACATACATAGTTTTTCCATGAGCTGACTATGACTGCTTTATAAGCCTATTAATACAGAAGGCTGTAATAATATGGTTTATTCAAAATATCATAATATGATCCATTTGATGATGCGGTAAGTACCAAATTTCACCTAGCGCTGCCATTTGTAGTGCCATTTCCCAGATTATAGTGAAACATACCATTCCTTGCAAAATCTTTAAACTGCCTATCAAAAAAGTAACCGGTTTCTGAACAAAGACATTCAAAATCTTACTGACCTGTGTGTGTTTTAACATGACAATCTAGAGTGGATTTTACAGTGAAGCTCTTTCCACATTCTTCACACTTATACGGCTTCTCTCCAGTGTGGATACGAACATGCCTAATAATTCCAGAACACATCTATATGTGAATTTCTACTTCTATGTCAGTTTGTAGAAATATTTATTTCATATCTTACTAATTTTAGAATTAGTGGAATACTTATATTAACATTACACAGAACTAGTAAAGAAGATGATTTAAGCATTTGCCATTTTTCACACTGATTCTCACATGGTTTTAGATGCAAGTCCTAAAGCAAGAAAAAAGTAATTTATTCTAAAACTTCGTAATAATAATTTTAATGCTGCAGGGGAAGAAATATCAAAAGGTTGGTTTAGTCATATTCAGAATATGGAACACTTTGACACATTTTTAAACCATTCTGAAAAACAAAAAATGTACGTAAATACAAGTCAAACTTTAGCTTAGGCATACAAAAGTTATATGAAACTTACTGCTAAGTTTCTGGTGAACAGTTTAGAAAAATGAAAATATACAAAACTCTTCCATTCCTTACCTGACTAAATCACTGGGTTTTTTAAAGCTTTTTGGGCAGTAACTACAACAGTTGGCATATTTGGGCTCTGCTTCTAGTTCTGCTTGCTTGTCTTTGATCTCACTAATTCTGTCCTTCTCTGCAGCAGACTGGACAAGAACTTTTTCTGAGACAGTGGCACTTTCTCGAGGCCTAATCTTTGCCAGTTCTGCCGTTTCTTCTTCTGTAAATGTTATGACACCAGGACGAGATTTTCTGGAAGTTCTTTCTGAGTTTTCATCATCCTCTTCAACACAAGCAACTATTAAAAAAATACACACATACACATTTGTTTAGTTTAATCTGTCTGCTGAAGTTACAAAAACAGAAGGGTTTATTATTAAACACATGGCCACTACATTACGTGCTTGGACTTAAATGTCTTTCAGAGGTCTAACATTCATGTCGATGTTTCGTTTAAAGATGGATTTATAATTCTTATTTTTACATAAATAAATTCAATACATAATTAAATACAGGTATAAGTAATTTAGGACAAAAAAAAATGCTCTACTTTAGTGACACACTAAAAAACTACGTAACATACAGTACTTTCAATTGATTCGACAGACTCCTGGAAAACTCATTTCTTTAAGCAATTTAGATAACAGAGCAATTTCAGTGCCTCTGGACATTAGACATTATCCATGCTGGAAGGCTAATTTATAACATTACTGTTACAGCATTCATGTAATCCACTGAAACACCTGTACTTGTTATGTAGTTAGAACTGTAAGAGTAAAAATGAAATAATTTACCTCCCCCTCTTGTTTCTGTAGCTGCTGCTACAGCTGAGGAGACTGCCTGATGTTTTTTCATATGTTTTTTGCAGTGAACTGTTGTTCGAAAGCTTTCATCACAGAATGGGCACTTGTAAGGCTTCATGCTCATGTGAGTTGCCATGTGCCTCGTAAGGCTGCCATTAGTTGTGAAGGAGGTATTGCAAATGCTACAGCTGAATGCTTTAACTCCTTAAAGTAACAGAAACAAATAAGTAGCATGCCATTTGTTTAAGTTTACTTACACAGGACATTTACAAAACCCAAATGTGAGTTAAGCTAATATAGAACTAGTATACTCTACCTGTATGAGTTTTCTCATGTGACTTAAGAACTCCCGAAGAAACAAACCCACGGCCACAGAGCTGGCATTTGTAAGGTTTCTCACCAGTATGTGAACGTACGTGTTGTTTCAAATGGCTGGACTTCTTAAAACCCTTGTTGCAATATTCACATCTGTTAGAAGAAAATGGTTTTCATTAGTTGCATATAATTACTAGCCATAAAAGATTCAAGACATTCGGTGACAGAACCCGAAAGTCTAACAAACCTATACGAACGCCTGCTTTGATCTTCGTTATCCTCAAGAAAATGAGGCCGTTGGGTATGCAATTCAAGTTCTTCTTGTGATGACTGATCTTGTATCAAGCGAGTCGTCTAGAAATCAAAGCCTCAAGTAAATTTCAGTAACACAATACTGAAATAAAGTCACACAAATAGGTAAGAAAATATTACAGCATTTACAGTCACAAGTAATCAAAATGATGATTTCATAAATTTTTGTCAAGAAATTAAGAGTGTGATATGATACCTCACTCTTTCATAGCGACAAGGAAAGCAGCAAAATGTGCACCTACTGAATCGGAATAAACAGACATGTTGCCCTTGCACCTCCCTGCGAACCTAGACAAAAACATGTCTTGAGTCTCATAGATCTTCCGGTGTTTGAGAGGTTAAATCTAACACTAAACCAATCATTCAAACAGTATGAGGCCCACGCTAGGTAGCAAAATGCACAGTGGTGCTGACAGACTTCACTACTTTTTGAAAAGGTTTTTCCTCTAAGCAAAAACCGCCACAGAATAATCCTCAAGAATGACAGCATGTTGTGAGATCTGAAGAAAAGAAAGCTCCAAAGCCTGTAGGCTGAAATCACTCACTCTTCCAGATCCTAAAACCCACTTCAGTTCTCTGACTGACATTTTCCCTTTGCATACAAGCATCAAGGGACAGTAATTCATGCAGGTCATCACGGTAAACATATTACTACAGATGGTCTTCATGCCAGGTACTGCGACCAATATAAAAAGTTTTATTTAAACTGTATTTTTGGCAATCAAGCTCTTAAAACAAATTTAACCAGATGAGAACCACAAAAGAACATCATTCACCACAATATGCAAGCTCCATGAATGATCTCTACATATCTGTAATGTTACTGTTATTGCTTGATCATATCTATATGAAATAAATTAAATAACTGTGACACAATATAGTACAATAATGTAAAATTATTTTATAACATTAGGTCCTTTCCTTAGTTTTTGACTTATAATGCTTCACAGCATTATATCGTCCTCTAAGCCAAGAGCATCAAAACATACAACTTTTTTTTTTTTTAATTAGAAACACATAGCCAGGTCAACTATAATCCCCCTTGCCCTTTTCCTTTCCAGTTGTTCTACATAAGCTATCTAGAAAAGAAATGGCAAAAATTTTCTGACTTCTCAAGTTTACCTAATCACCAATGAAATAGCTCAACGAAACTCATCACTGAACACAGAACAATGGATTCCACCTTCTAGCAGTACTTACAACGTTAATAGTGTCTGTATTCGGAACCTGAAGAAGGGCTGGAGGATGGTAACTCGTTGAAAGAGCCTGAGATTCAAGTGTGCTTGAATCCTGTAGCTGCTGTACAGCTGGAAACTGAGTCTGTTGATTGTAGCTGTCATTCACTGTAAAACCTGCCAGAAATTAAACAGTCACCAACCTGGCAAATACACTGAATTGGACTTTGAGAACACCACACTTCTTTGAATACTACCTTCAAAAGAGATTAAGTAGTATTACCATATAGTAATACTCCTTTTATACTCTTCACTGCTGAGCGGCAAAATACAGAAGCGTTTCTGGCATCTACATAATATGCATAATAGGGTTACTTACCATTAGCTGGAATTCTATTGGAAAATCTCCTCCACAGAAAAACAGTTTGAAGTTTCTTCAGGGCGCCACAATTAACCTTAGAGCCATTGAAATTTTGAATTTCTTGTATGTAAGCATGCATGTGTCAAACAGGTTGACCCATCTCCCTTTATCCACGCTGGTACCACGCTCCCTTAACTACACTGGAAGCCGATCACAAGGATGCAAAGCTCAGTGGGGAGGATGGCGGGTGAGTGGAGGAGATGACCCAATAGGAGAACTCCAGTTTCTGACATAGTAACCCCATTTTCTCCTACTTTGGATCTCCTCCACATATTCCCACTCTTTAGATAATAGTAAAGTAGAGCCTCTCAAAGGCAAACTGCAAAGTAAAAAATAAACAAATTTTTATTCACATTTCCAGTGTGAAGACCTGAAATTTTTATTTGATTTTGTTCTTCAGAAATATCAGATCTTAATCACTTCCTTTTCCAAATGAATGAATGAAATGACAGTATCAATGATGCAGAGCCAGGGAATTATAGCTCAGACCTGAGGGTTTTTTAACGCTATTAGAGATGCCCTTTATCAACCCTTCTAAGACCTAATACGTCTAATATTAAAAAAAAAAAGGAAAAAAAATCCATGTTATGTGGGAAAAAATTAAACGAGTATCAGTAATTCAGGTAAGGGCAGCAATTTTACTAATTCTGTGCAGTTTGCCTTTAGTGGACAAAAAGGGTGAAGATTATGAAAACAGGGTAGAAACAAACCCACATCAGATGATCACAGCATCAAAGGCCAAAAAAGCAATGCTTAAAGAATGTTTTGAATTACAGTATATCAAAATCCGGGATGTGTTAAGTTTCAGCAGAAATTTTCCCCAAAGACACTTCTTACATCAGAATAATACTGTTACCAATATAAGAAAAAAAACCTACTTGTATGCTATTGTTTACACCATAGAATGAAAACTAACCAATCTAAACAAATCTTGCAAGCATTATTAGTCAGGCTGTAACTTCTCACCAAACCTAATGCTGCACCTTCTGTATTATTTCTCTCCTAGAACTACCAAGATCACAAGAAAAAAAAGATTCAACAAGCTGAACCTTGCACCTCAGTTACTCTTAGTGAAATGACAAAATAAAAGAATAGCCTGAAGAACAGCGATGCAAAGCTTTACAGTGATACAATGGTTGCTAATTTCTATTTTCAAATACATTTTAAATGCACCTTTATGGAAAAATGGCAATCCCACTACACTTGATCAGAACAAAAAAAAACAAGTCTCAAGAAACTGAAGCAAAAGTGATGCCATTTCCATGCCCTACTTCAAATAAAAAAAAGGACACAACTATTACATGTGCAAAGAAACAGCTATGTAAAAAGACAGAACTTTTATTTAATGAGTAAGTAAATTTTACTAGCTAAGAAGGAAACAAGAAGTTACTATACCATGACCTGTTTTACTTCACAGTGTTCTAATAAAAGCAATTACTGACATCCTGAAAAATTTCCCAGAATCGTACAACAAAATGCTCAGGAAGAAAAGTTCTGAATTTAGAGGTATTTTGGGACAAAATGAAGGAAGAAATACTACTTCTGAAAGTAGTTCTAAATAAATATAAACCAATGCTGTAACAAGAATATACATGATGCATCCCCATTTTGCTCAATATCTAGTATGAAGGACAATTTCCACGCAAAATTTTAAAAAGATCTGACAATTTTGAGCATGCTAAATGCGTTTGCTACCACCTCACTATTGCTACAGAACAGTATCACAAAAAACCCCAATTATGTTAGTTTCACATTTCTTACAATCTCCTCTACCAGTATACATTGTTTCCCAGAAGCTTTTACTTAATCTGCAGAGAGCATCTTAAGCTCTGTACAATAAAGAGGAGTCTCTTACTACAAAGTCCTCTAAACATTGAATTGGATTTTGTGTTATTTGAGTACAAGCAACCATTTGCTTTACTTGTTTTTTTCTTTGTGTTAGGACATCACCCAACCTATTCCCTTCCACATTAACAAAACATACTGAAAGAATAGAATACTCTGGAAATCAGTTTACTAGTGGAAAGACGTCTTGCACATGAGAGTCAGAAAACAACAGTACGAAAGTTCGTAACAAATACAGGATTTTAGTTCAGAGAAAACTTAAAGTCTTTACTGACATATCATTTGAATTCTAACATTACAAACATACCTACATGCACATGTGTATCTCTGTGGGGGTCAGTGACTAGCAGTTAAGTGTTCTGCAGGTTTGCTCTCTGGGCAACTTTTGGAACCAGCTGAACAGCATTGACTGGAATCAATACATCAATAGCTACTGAAAGAATCGCAATCCCAAGTCCTGAGATTGCAGATCAACTTCTTAGGAAAGCAAAACCGCAGTCTGGTGGCAAGGGTTTATTTGTATGGGCTACTAACAGTATTTGGACTTGTGGTTTTTCAAGATCACTCTCCTCTCACCACTAGCTGACTTATTATCACTCAACCATGCTTACAGGGAGACTTTAAAGGAGGCAAAGGTGACATAATCTACGAGAAAACACATTTGGTGACAGATGATATTGAATAACACAAAGACATTTTCTGATAAAAGACCTATTTGGTTATTCTGACCTCACTAAAGTCTTAAAATGAAGACAGCTGAATATGTAAACTACAAAGAACACTGAAGTCCTTTTTCTTAGTCTTCAAATCTAGCTCATATGAATAATAGATTATGATACAGCAACACCCTTATAAGATCTGCACTTCTTTACGAGTCTGAACATATCAAGAAGAAAAATCTACCTGAACATACGAGAAATTCTGTAAAATTATTACAAACAAACTTGAAAGAATAAACAAAGTTCTGACAGGTCTGTGCAGACCTAGAGACATCTTTCTGAAATACAAAGTTTTTTTGTTTTTTTTTTTAAAAAAAGGAAAAAGGAAAATCAAAAAACCTGCTGAAGATTCTGAAGATTTTTCAGAACTCCTATGTTGTCTTATTAACAAACACTGAGCCAAAATATTTTCACAAGAATATAGCCTATAAAAACCAAGGATAAAAATAACATAGTTTTAACCTTGAATGTTCTGCCTAGTTGATAGGAAAAAGAAATTAGGAGCATGAAGCACAGATGCAGACATAGGGAGAGGGTCGACCAATTTAACGCATGCATCCGCGCAAATGCTTACCTACCTGAAATTCAAAAATTTTGAAGGGCTCCAGGATCTTCAAGGAAACTTCAAAGAGTTGGGAATCTGTGGATGAGATTCCAAGTAGAATAGGAGACATCTTATACAAATGAGACTTAAAGAAAACCATACCATAAATGTTCTGATTCTCTGAAGCAATTTTATAATGTACTGATGATGAGTCTAGATTTCTGATGATGGAAGAATTGTTTTAAGAGATCTAGAAGAGTCTCTCCCCTCCCCAAGAAATCACTCAGTATTCAATATTTATTTAATGGAGAAGATACACATACATACAAACTGAAGTCTAAGTAAAATAACAAAACAAGGTTTATGTATTGGATTTTCAAATTCAAAGGAGTCGTAAAAATCCAAACAAAATCCACCACCACTCTTGAGAGTAACACAGAGTGAAAGGCGGCACTTTTTTCTGTAGTCTCTTTTCATTCATTTGGAAAACCATAACAGATAACCAATGAAAAGAATCCATAGGGTTTTAACAGGACCTGCTTCAGTCTTGTTTAATAAAGGCGGAGACTTTGATTTTTTTTTCTGAGTTACATACAAAGCAGCACAACCTAGAGAATTAAAATCAGCAACAAATTATACTATTTCTTCACAGCGTCATGCAACTTCGCACAGTCAATTACATTTTAACAAAAGGCACTATACAATTAAACAGAGAATGAAATTAAGAACAGAAATGTTTACGCAGATGGAATGCCAATTACTGGTCACCAGTTAGATGAATACTAAGTTATTTGCTGGAGTCAGAAACAAGGAGGAAGAGATCAACTGGTCAGCCAGTGAGGTATGGTTCCCAACCAAAATAAATGGAAATCTCTTGAACCTACCCCCTTCCCTCCCCCTGCCCCCCCCCAAAAAAACCCAAAACAAAACCAGTAGCTTCATATCAAGCAACAACTCAAGAAATCCGGCAGTGAAAAGCAAAACAACACAGTCATTTCTTCACTTTCTGCAGGCTACATAAGCCTTAAACATATTTTTCAGAATTTTGTAGATAAAATTACAAAAAAAAAGTTTCCAAATGTTTACAATCTCTTCGTTACTTATGCAGCTTTATAAAATACAAAAGGAAACTATTGTGGTTATGTGAAAGTAGGATTATTATGTGATTATATTTTACACTGTCTTTTTCCATAATGAATCCCAACAGAAACTCAGTCAAATCTTAGACCGTGTTGCTGATCATTTCAGGTTATGAGCACATACATTCAGTGGCAAAGTTGTGTAAACTGCGCACTGCCACAGTAATTTCAAACACAATCAAGGAAAGAATATGAAATGCCTGACTATAAACCCCATACTGTAATGACTAAACATTGGCTCATAAAAGCAAAATCTATTTCTAAACATTCAAAATATTCCACCAAATATAGTTCAAAAATAGTAATTTAAGAAAAAGTTTTTGCAAGTTCTCTGCATTGCAGTTACTTTGACTGTAGATGTCCACTTTTGAAATGCTTTATGATAGCTATGCTGTAAAGCCAGATTTATAAAAATCACTTTTAAAGCCTTTATTTATTACTAACCTTGTGATAAGCCCTGTTGATCAAATGGCTGCTGTGTTATAGCTTGTTGTTCAAATTGAGTGATGTTTTCCTGTAAAGCATGCTGGGATGTCACAAATCTATCTGAAATGGGGAAGCGGGCAGGGGGAGAAGGTGGGGGAAAAAACAAAAATCATGAAAAGATGATGTAATTACCTGCCTAATTCAGTTGTTCCCCAAAACCTACATTTATAGTCATCTGATTTTTTACTGCATTAAAAATAAATAAACAATTATTAGCTGAATAGCTATTTAAATCTTTGCTTATTGTAGGCTTTATTTGTATTTCTCTGTAGCATTTGCTAACTCATTACACCATGAAAAAGAGCAAACAAGCAAAACGAAATTATTTCAAATACTCACCCTCATCTTGCTCTAAAGGCTGACCAGCCAATTGTTGTTCTAGTGTTGTTTCTTCTGTGCCTACTACTGGCTGCTGGTCTAACTCTAAAATAGCCTGCTGATCTGTTGCAACTGCTTCTGACTGCTGTAGCTCATCACTTTCTATCTCCACTTGCATCTGTGTAGAAACATGAATGCTCTGCTGATCTACGGTAGAATCTTCTATTGAAGCAGACTGCTGATGCTGCTGAAGTTGCTGTGCAAGTTCGTATCTGCAAACAAAGGCAAGAAGGTCTTTTCATGGCTTCAGTTAGACACTTAATTATTTATGTGAACAATCTTTATTTTCGCTATACACCATAATTTACTGTATCTTTAGAGCTACCTAAGTATTTGCTACCTGTAAATAAACATCCTTATTCAATTACTAGCATTTGCTACAGAGCAAAGCTGCCTTTCTAAGCATCCTTAAGGAAGGGCTACCAAAATACATTGTAGGATTCACATAAAAACTGTGAACTTACCTATGAGTCTTCATGTGTTTTTTACAGTTTAGTGATGTTTTGAATGTTTTTTGACAATACGGACACATATATGGTCGCAGGTCATTATGGATCCCCATATGTCGCCTGAGGCTACCACCAGTAGTAAAGGCCCCGTTGCATATAAGACACTTAAAAGCTTTCAATCCAGTGTGTGTTCTAATATGTGCTTTCAGAACTCCAGCTGACACAAAACCTCTTCCACACTGAGAGCACTTAAATGGCTTTTCACCAGTATGTGACCTTTTAAGAGAAAGAAGAAGTTAAAATAGATTTAATAGTTTGATTTACAAAGTTATTAAAAGATTAAATTTTAAAATGAGCAAAATAAACCAAACTAAGGCAACCGCTGTATGGACGGAAGAGGCTTCAGTTAACAAAATCCAGAAATTAAAGTTTTAATAAATTATAAACAACCTTCATGTCATTACTGGCAGGGCTAGAAGCAATACTCTCTATGACAGTTTCAATGATGTTCTATAATCTAATCTACTTCTCTGATTATACTTTGCCTCATTTGGGTTGAATTTTTCCATTCATTCACATGTATTTTCCTCAATTGGCTAAAACAATGTCCACAAGAGTTTGGAGAAAAATATATGGTCCTCCTCATATTGTATGCTACTACGTTTAATAACAAAACTTTTGGGAAAAGAACTGTGTTCATCCTGGATACCCCTGAACGAGGCACAGTACAATCAGTCTTTCCAACTGCTATGTGCAAACCATATTTACGTGAGGAAACTCTCTCACCCATACTATCAACACACCCCACTCACTAGATCTTTCCTTCCATGGGTGCTAGAGGAGTTTCCCTTCAGGACAGACTAGGAAGTGGAGCAGAGTGCAATGAGAATTTTTAACGATTATGACTTAGCATCCCAGGAGTGAGAGCCAGGAGGGAGGCAATGTGCATTCTAGGAAAAGGAAGTTAAAGGAAGCAGGATTTAATAAAATTGTGAAAATTTAGGGATGGTTTATGACCACAGTAACTTTAGGAGTCTATGACCACCACATCAGATGCCATAATAAAGAACTGCGACAGATACCAAGATTACAGTTTTGCTACCAATACGCATCTATGGAAATCAGTGGTAGAGCATTTCAACCCTTCCTTGGTGTGCCTGTGGGAGAACCTGACACACTATTCAGTCACTGCTCTATTAAAAACACCCCTACTACAAATTTCCCTGTTTCAGACAGAAATTTTCTTTCTTTCTAAGCAATGATCAGGATCACACCGTGAAGAGAGACTGACCACACAAGTGTCAAGGCTAGTAGTTTAGGTACAGCAATGCCAACTTACAAAAAAAAAAAAAAAACAACATACATGGAAAAAGAGAAAAGTTTCTCATTCCACTACAACACCCCAAACAAAGCCAACCTAAGCTTGACTCACTCGGTATTCTGTTGTAAAGATCAATCAGAAAGAAGCACAGTGGTAAGTGATGGGTACCCCATCACATCTTTGTATTTTCAGTATGGGAGAAGAAAAACAAAGATGCACATACTAAGTCAAGAGGCTTTTAAAGATAGCTTATCCTGAGCTGGAGTACGTGTATACCCAACAGCAGAATGAATTCAAGCACAGGCATTTGAGAAACAGAATTTTCAAACACAAAATGTATTCTGACAAGAAAAAAAACATAATTGTGAGTATTCAGTGCATGTAAACCAATTGTTTAACTAATAAGCTATTCGTGTTCTGTGTAATTAAAACTTTCAATTTCTAATTCAAAGGATCCTGACAAAACTGTGAAAAAGAAGAAATAACTGAACCAGTCAACTACATTTCTCTAACACAAATGAAACATGAAAAAATATGAATCTAAAAACTGTAAACTACATAAATGCTTCAGTAAAATATGCATAAATTTAGCTTATATTTAGGCTAAGGAAGGCCATCTGCAGGCATATAAAGCCCTCTTTAGTGGCAACTAACATTTTAATGGTAACTAACCTCTGACAGTTACACTCTTTTTAAGAAAATAGAGACAAATGTGAAATACAATTAAAATCAACTATTTCAACGAAGGACCATGAAGGTGGTAATGATGCAGACCAGCAACACTTACTAACTTAAAATCATTTTGACTTTAATCAATCCAGCTTGACCTTGTCTGCAAAAGACAGTGAGAAATCTAGGTAGCATATTACAAAAAGAAAAGATGAGATATTGCAAGACTTCCCCACCGTCCTGTTAAGACAGCACACAGAAACTAAGAACTGTTTCAAGCCAGTTTGAGAACCTACCACTACAGAACTTGACCTATAAGGAAAATGTGAGGAACTCACCATGATTTGAATTAGCGACAGTGAGAAAGCGGTACAGAGCTTACATTGCAGAAACAAGCAGATTGTCACCCGCTTGTTTGGAAAATTTCCTTAGATCCTAGTAATGATCTTTGGTGGGTTTATTTTTAAAATATTTTCTCTTCCAGTTATTCATAGTTTATAAAACAGGGAGCAATGTTCGATAATTCAACTGAATGTCAAAGCTCACTGCCTGTAAAACTGCAACCCAATCTAACTTTGAAGCTAGCCTTTCTTTTGAAAACAATGTTGGATTAGTCACCTCCACCGGCTCCCCTCCAACTTAAATTTTTCTGTGGCTCCATGACTATGTGCTTGTAACACCCACTCACTATATGGAACTTGAACTAAACTTCAAGAAAAAAAAAAAAGATCCCCGAAAACATTTACCTGATTACAACGTAAGCCTAAATTCTTTTAGGTTTAGCACACAGAAAACAGCACACAAAACAAAAAACTAGTTTCCTTTTCAAAAAATAGCAATTACTTACAAAGCAGATGAACTGGCGTATCCAATTACAAAATTATGACAAGAATTCACATGCAATGCTTGCTATTTTCTATACATAGTTTAGGAAAGAAGAGTCTGACTGTTAATAAGCTAAACTGCACATGAAACACAACCACTTCTACTGCTAGGACTGCACATAGGTATGAATTAGTCTAAAGTCTCCTTCGACTTCACCAGAAAAATCAATTATCACTGGTTCTCTACTTAGAGACGATAAAAAAAGAAGTCTTTTCAGTGAACACTATATAAAATTCATACTTTTCCATAAATTTGTTATTACATACATTTCCTTTCTTCTTTGTATTTATTTTACCTGATGTGTTGTTTAAGATGACAAGATTTTTTATAGGCTCGATGGCAATAAAAACATTTGTATGGTCTGTCTGCATCATTCACAAAATTATTGTTAAAATAATTTTGGAAAAACTGGCTATTCCTTGGGATTGGCTGGATAAGACCTGCACACATAAACACACACAAAAAGGAAAAATTAGTTGGTGAAGTTATTCCAAAGTTGCAGTAGTCTGCAGAGCTAGTATTTGAAACAAAAAAGAGAGGTGACTTTTAGTATGCAAGAATACAAAGAAAATTAGCATGTTTTCAGCGCTTATTTAAAATTATGCACACATCTATTTAGCATTATACATGCTATACTGCACCTGCTATTTCAGTGACAGCTCTTCTTTTATCCATATGTACACCTTGTTGCATTAAGCCTCATGTATGTCCAAAATAAGCATTAACTTTGAAAAAAGTTGACAGTTATGAATTCACTGCTAGCCAAACAATATTTTGCTCTTCTGACCTCCACCTTAACCAAATTACATTTAACCCATGTACCCCAAATATACACTATAACGTGATAAATATTTACTATGCATTTTGTGAAAAGTAGAAAATACCATGATATATGTCTGCCTTTACTTAAAGTATAAAAAGTGTCCATTAAAAATTGTTGTATTTGTACATCATCTACTTTGGCTAATCAGTCAGTTCTGCGAATTCTCTGGGTACCTCCAAAAATTTATTGGGGAAAAAAAAAACCCCAACCTCAAACCAACTTATTTAAGCAAATGCTCTTTATAAACTGTTCCCTGAAGTCAGTCAAGTGTAGTTCTGGAAAATGAGTTAAAAGTTTCTGCTCCCAAACTTCCAACTGCTAATGCAAGAGTATTCTGCCTCAGAAGCAACCAACAGCACGGCATCACCCCAAACACCAAGACAGAATGGGAACAGTAGCAGACTTCTCAAGTAAAAAACCAACCTCATCACCATTCACTCATCTGTGAACTCAAAAGTACCCATCACAATACTCATACACAAGGCTGAGGGAGCGATGCAAAGTTTCAACAAATATGCAAAAGATCCCTTTACAGTCCTAAATATTCACCACAAAAGCCTTTTATGCCGTCTTTTCTTTCTTCAGACTGCTTCACCTAGCATGCTATGTTTCATATTCAGAAAGGAAAGCCTGAAGGGTTTCTGCTGACTTCCACATGTAATTGAAAAGAGCAGAAGACAAGGAGAGGGAATTCTCTCAATTTTGAGAAGAGATGGCAACAATGAAAAAAGAACAAGCTTCTCTGTCTCAGACTTGAAAAAGTTTATGTATATATATGTATTTATAAATACATATACACCAAAAGTTCCTTCGCCTTCCCCAACTAACTCAGTTGGTCTAGCAAAAACATTTTCTCTTAACAAAAAAAAAAAAAAAAA
>Ga0181612_164622_pt1 | contig 21884 bp, 12 predicted proteins | sample HoacroProtozoa21_FD_119630 | JGI IMG/M metagenome (GOLD analysis project Ga0181612, IMG submission 119630) | Hoatzin crop microbial communities from Cojedes, Venezuel. Combined Assembly of Gp0051906, Gp0051904, Gp0051908
ATGAAAATGGCCTAAGATCAAGAATACTTCACTAACCCAACTTGATTGTTTGAAAGGGAAGGAAAATTTGATCCTAATGAGATTAAATTTAAAGTGGGCACTGTGCTTCAAAGTGGAGATTAAGCCCTTGGATTTTATCATAGACTGCAGTTTTTCAGGACCTATTCTTCCTTCAGCTGAAGCCAGAGGCAGAACCGCTGTTGAAGCCAAAGTGGGCAAAGGAATGTCTACTCTAGTTGATAGACATATATAACTGGAAAGTCACTCATGTTTAAATTGTAAACTGTTCAGTGGAAGTTTCCATATATTTGATGTCTATATTTGGATGGCAGCGTATCACAAGCTATTCAAACACATTCTGCTTCAGCCTCTGAAGAAAACCCTTTATGTTTACTGTCCCAGGTCCAAGTGAAAGCCAGTCAGTAAGATTTTTTGGACTTTTTATTAGGCTGGGGATCTAAGTCTCCAGTTTCCAGGCAGTTTGTTAAAGATACAACTTGATCTGCTTTGACAGCGTGCTCAGGCTTTCTGTGGCACTTGCGTGCAACAGAGAAATTTTCTGATTTTTGTGGCTTTGATGCCTTCTGGAGCTGACTTACCCTTCAGCCTAATGAAAGGAATGAAAATGCTGAGAAAATAGAATCTCTGAATTTAAAAGCAGTAACTCTGGTGGAGCTTGGTAGTGATTGGGAGTTGCCCCGTTAGAAATATGGCTTAAAATCAAGGCATAAACATTTGTCACCACTTTTCTTCTTCAGAACAGGGGAAAAGAAAATACAGTGTTTGTATTGTATGGTGCCATACTTAGTAGAAGAGAAGACCTATGTGACAACACTAATATGAATTGCAAATGGAAGTAACTAAGAACATTTATGGGAGAAGCAACTGTTCTGATTAAACTATTCTACTTCGCATGTGCCAAACCCCTCCCGTTCTTCCTCCTCTCTTCTCACCTCAAAATTACTTCATAAATTGTAGAGAACTATAGTCAATTGGCTTTTGATGCAAATGTTTTTTGGCTGGTTACTACATCACTCTTCTTTACACGCATTGATTTTGAAAGGCAAAGTAAACAGTTTTAAAATTATTATTTTCGCTTAAGAATATTAGGATGGTCTTTCTTTTGTGTTTTTCTGGTTCCCTACTGGTTCAATATTAATAGTTTCAAAAGCAGTGATAAAAGTTGACTTCTGAGACCTGTTCTTCTTGCACTCTGCTTGAGGTTGTAATGTAGAAGTTTTCTGCTACCGGGTCACAGGTCTGGCAGTATGAAGACTTCTCTGCAGTTTACTGACCTGCAGTCCTGGACTGTCTTACCTGCTTTTCCTGTATACTGTGCTTGTCAGACAAGCATACAGCTAGAAAGTGTCACACTATCAAAAGATGTCTATACAAGGTGATTCATGGTCAGAGAGGATCTACATACCTAAGATTTGTGTGATGTGTAAAATTTAAAGGTGCCTTGGAATTGGAATTGGAGAGCCTGGCCTGAGCATGGAGGCATTCTCTGCAGAACCTGGGGCCATATCAGCACCTTAGGATAAAAATTCCCAGTGAATGACCTGCAAGTTCAGCAGGGAGCTGCTTTGTAGAGACACAATCTTTATACCTCCCTGCTGAAGTAGCACATGAGAAATAGCGAGCATGGAAATTTGTCTAACACGTCCTCTGAGTGTGCAATCCCTGACTGGAATCTCATCCTGGAGATAAGAGTTTGTAACATTTTCTTCAAGAACTGGGAAGGACATACTGCCAATGTAAGAGGAAGTTGTGTGCTTCTTTCAGTTAGAAAACATCCTATGAGTAAAGAATTTACCCAGGAAATGTAAGAAACAGATTTAGTGTCTTCTGGCAGTGACTAATTCCAGTGCTCAGGCGTATGTCCTAACCAATGCACGGCTGTCGGTTGCAGCCCTTACTAGAAGTTATCATGGTACAAAAAGTAATTTCAATTTCTTTAGGACAGCAAACAAATAGAATTTTGTAAATTTAGATTGCTTTGGGAGCTCCACTGGGAAGGATGCGTTTTGGACTGTGGTGACTACTATTTAATGTAAAATTCAGAAATAGCTCTGAGAATTGCAGTAAGTACCTAAACCACTAAACTTAGAATCTTCTAATCTTTTCTGAATGAGGGAAATGAGGGAATGTTTTTTGTTTGGTTGGTTTTGGGTTTTTTGGGGGGTTATTTTCTGTTTGTTTGGTTTTTTTTTGTGCAGTGGGGTTGCAAATCTGAGGACCCCTGAGCCTTGTGAGTACTTTTCAGGGAAACAGTGCATAGCAAATCGCAGAACGGTTTGGGTTGGAAGGGCCCTTTTAAAAATCATCTAGTCCAGCTGCCCTGCCGTGGTTTTAATCAGTTTCACCAGCGACAAGAACTGATCCCCTTTGGGCCATATTCTTGATTGACAGTCCTAATACCTGCAGCAATGTTCCCAAATGGAGTTTGTGCAAGTGATGGTAGCTGCAGCTGTGTTCACATTCTTTGTACTGCTTCGTCCAGCAGCATAAAACTGAACCCTTGTACTGTGACTTTATCTACCTCCTTACCCAAAACAGAAATTCATATCATGTCTGCTACCCTCTACCATGCTGTTCTTCCTCCAGACTGACCTTTCACTTACAGTACAGTCCACATCCTTTCTGTCCTGGCTCAGTATCTCACCAGGTCTCAATCCTTTTATCCGCATCTCACCAACTTTTTTTTTCAGATAAAAACTGCTCACAAATGCTTGCTTCCATGTAAACTTTGTATATTTCAAAAAGTATTTTCTGTACCCACCACCTCCTACCTCAGTGTAATCATGCTGTATGAAGGGTGCAACTAATATGTCATCACCATGCCTGTGAAATGGAAATATTGGGATGTTTAGCTCTGCAGGTTTCAGTGTCACAGAGATCCAGACCTGCTTTTTACTTGGTGAATGAATGAGTAAAGCTGCTGCCTCCTTTGCAGTAGTAAAAACTAAGTGGGAGGATAAATGTGATTCTACTAGCTGGTGTGCAATTTACATTAAGAAGACTCAACTAGCATCATACCTAGTACAGACAATGACTAAAACTTTGACATTGACTCATTCAAAGTAAAATGTTCGCATAAATAGTATCCTTGCGATTTGAGGATGATTTAGGAATTTTTCTTTCACAAATTGGGATTTAAGATAATGCAGACCATTAGGAAGCATCAGATGCAACTTAATCAAGCTATACTATATGAGGTTCATCATAAAAAGACTTTTATATTACCGGATATTCAGATAGCAGCAGTCTCAGTTTTCTTGCAATATATATTTCTATAAAAAGTTTATAAACTAAAGGAATTAAACATTTGCACAAAGTTGATATTGCATATGAATTTATACAGCAATAGCTGAATACTCTTATCTATAAACACATAACAAAATTAAGGATAACAATTAATAGAAAAATACAAGGCATCTTTGCCATTCATGTTTAGTGTAATGTATAGCCAGTCATAAGTTATTAAAAAAAATGCACAACAAAAGCCTGATGAATAGCATACCTTCTGTGCCAGTCCATAACTACTATGAATTTTACAATCAATAGCGGGGAAGGGATGAATAAAGGGAAACCCTAAATTGATAGGGAAAGTGCTGTTTTGTTTTCTACTGTATATTTTACTTGCAAAAAACTTTCTTTTCTAAAGAATACTTGAAGTCTGTTATTCACTCCAGGAATTTGCAATAACTTAGTGAAATATTGCGTCATTTTAATCACATGCATGAAGGTATAAAAATATCAACACATTACAAGGTATGTAATGAAAGCCTTTTTTCATGAAAACTATTCTTTCATCTTCAGAGAACCTCACACAACCTTAAAGATGTTTTTACTAGCATTAGAAAGTTGTTATTCTGTGAGCTACTGAATCCCACTCACATGTCTGCCTGCTATCCTCTTTTCTAACCATGTAATCTGATATAAATCAGTTAGGTTTCAAGGTTTGAGATACTTTTGGATTTGAATTTGAATGCTTTGAAGTCCCAGTTTGTGGTGTAATTGAATTTCTTTGCCCAAGATTCCTGTCTTTAACTGTCTAGCCAATAACAAGGCAGTAGACAGGAAAAAAATCCAGTTATCAGATATATTAAGAATATCACTGTTGACTTCAGTGGTGTAGGAAGTAGTATTATCAGCTAATATGTTAGGATCCAGATCCTCAAAAAGAACTACTGTGCCTTAAATACCTTTCAAAAATTGTGCCAAAAGAACTGAACAACACAGATCCACAGAAATCTGTGGGTAGAAGTTAAATGTCTTTTGATGTCAACTTTGCCAACCCAATGGCAGTATCATTCACAACAGCAAAAACTCAACTAGGAAAAATACCGTTTAGCTACAATCTGCCATACCTTTTCTTAAACTGCCTGGCAATAATGGATGTTGTGCAATTGAAGCAGTGGAAGTACTACACACTATCAGCAGAACTCCTTGAAAAGATACAGAATTGTAAGCTACAGAAGGCTTATAGAGGATAGTACTGTGTATTTAAAATGATATTAGTTTTAACTCATAAGAAGACATCTAGCAAGTGACAGCAAACATGTCAGAGCTGTATTGTTTCCTCTGCTGATATCTCATAGCCTTAAGTGCATGATATGCGTAGCTTTAAACTCGGGGATATTCTATATGTATCAAAAATAATAGCTGTTCGCCAAATTCTGCATTCCAGTACTAAGTACAATTTCTAACAAGCTCACAAGAATCCTTGACTGACTACAGAAACAAAAAGCAGCCCTTCTTCTCCCCTTGCATTATGATAGTATATATAAGAACAAAACACCTGTACTTTAGAGAGACCATTTCAATTTCATGATTTTTCATTTCAAAGTAGTAACATCCAACAGCAGATTTTTGTTTTATTGTCTAGAGTCCAAAAAATCTTTACAGATGCCTCTAATAATGTCAGGAACCATCTGCTCCAATCCTGTGAACTCCCTAGTGAAGAAAGTATGAGATTCTCTTGGTTCAGAAGCCATGTCTTTCAGATCATCCAGAGGTGCCCAGGCAACACCAACAGAGAAGACTGTTATTCCTACAATGTAATAGTACAGTAAGAAAAAAAAAAGTAGTTAAGACCATTTTGCCTACGGATACAAGAAAACCAACCATTTCTACATCCATGAATTAATCTATATCGGAAAAGCATGTTTCAATACCTGCAGTCTGTCAAAGTTGATTAGGTTTTGCCACTAAATATCAGGAATTAGCAGATTTGTCTCAGTAAGAAGCCTGAAGGAAATATGGGGTACCTTAAGAGCTAGTGTCTTAGTTGTTTTTATAGATGAATGTAGCAGTTACAATGTCAGTCTTGAAACACAAGTAACACTGTGTGAAACTATTCTGAAAATAAATTTGGATCCTCTGTGTATGCTTAGTGCTTTCAAGCATCAGCAGCCCAATAAGCTTTTTGGCCAAAACTGTTTATTTCCTTCTTAGATGATGATGCAGCAGTAATGTTGTATTGGATGGCTTCATTGGTTTGAGCTTCACTACTTGGGTCCTTATTTTTAATCTACTAATTTGTCTCTTGTTCAAGAAAATAAGACTGGGTGTACATTTTTAACTAAGTTGACATGAGTGAGTCCACCTTTACCTGCCTCTACAGTGCTGATGGAAAACAGTTCCTTAGATCTCACGTTTTCCTGAATTTAAAACAGGTATGGATACTTGATTCACTCACTGGGGCTGTATTTGCAAACTTAATTTAAAATCTTGACATTTACAGTGCAGCATAAACAGGGTTAATTAAATTCCATTGCATTTAAAGATACTGCATTTACCTGCTTTTTGTGCAGCAGCAGCAGGTCCTCTGACATCATCGTAAGACTGACCGTCAGTCAAAACAATGAGGAAATTTTTGTTAGGTCCATCCTTCATTGGCCCAAACACATTTCTGGTTGTGAAAGAAATGGCGTCACCAGTAGCAGTGCCACCACTCATGTAGCGAATGTTCCGGATAGCCGAGAGGACCTTTTCTTTTGTGGTGTAGTCTGTGAAGCTGAACTCAGTACGCTGGTCATAGGTGAACTGCACAGCTGCAATCTTGGAACCAATGTCAGAGATCTCAAAAGCCTTTGCAACGTTGCTGATGAATTCAAGCACAAGGCGGAAGTTGCTGTCTCCAACACTGCTGGAACCATCTATCAAGAAACCAATGTTGACGGAGTTGTAGCATGTCTTGCTACATAACATCTGCTCATGTGAACACAATTTTTGGACAAGAGGTTTCACGTATTTGGTAGTACCAAACCAGGTGGGCATTTGGTAAGAGAAGAAGCCGTTGTTTCGACAGACAGCCTGTTTGAAAACAGAAAGTCAACAGGTGAATACTGACACAGTAGCTAAACAGATAATAGTCAGACACCCATGTGATTTTCTTTCAAAGTTAGTTTAGAAATGGAGCCTGATGGTGGGAGTTTGGGTTGGGTTTTTTGCTTGATTGTTTTTGAAGAAATTGAGCTCAAATACCTGCAGTTGAAGTCGGTGAAAGCTATAATATAGCTTATTTTATTCAATAATAAAGTCAACTCTGCCCCTTCACCTCTGGAAATTTCAAATAATTTAACTTTATTCATAACAACTGTAGAAACTGGAAATTATGGTTTTTGAAAGTCAACTAAGTCATGCTACTGAATATCTAAAGGATTGAAAGTTCTGTATTTTTGCTTATATGCTGAAAATTAGTCTCTGTGTCTGCCCTTTGAACTTAGTAAACCCTTTATTTTTTTAATCTGTAATGCCATAAATACAGACATACCATTGGATAGAAACATAGCTCCAGGTCATTCAAAGTAACATTTCTTTTTCCTCTGGCTTCTATAAGGTGCATATAAAGTGCAAGGTAATTGAGAAAGGGGTTAAATTTAAAATCGGTTCTCCAAGGTGATAACTAATTTGGCTAAGATCAAAATGCAGAAGGGGAGGGAAGACCCCGGTTGCCTCAGGCTGTGTCTTTCTGTGCCTACAAGTACATAGGAGTTGGACCTGCCTGCAATACCGCCGGGATCAGCAGCAAGCTGTCTTGTGACTAGAAGCAGCAGAGCTGTAGTGCTTCATTCTGTTCATGCTCTGAGCTATGGAATTTCTGCTGAAATTAGACATATAAAATGTCCTTGTAGAAAATGAAAGGTTTTCTCTCTGGAGAGTAAGTAAAGACCTAGTGATTAGAAAGCTCAAGTGAGAGCAGGTCATCTGTGTCTGAATTCTTACGCTAACTTGTACAGAGTAAAATTCAAAACTTTTCATCCAAGATGAACGGCTTGCATGTCAACTTGTTAGGATGTGGTGGTTGTTTTTTTTTTTCCAGTCTTTTCTGTCCTGTTTGTAGTAAAAGTAAGTAAATAATCATCCACAGAACAGGTACTGAAAGATATGCCTCCCTGCCTGCCACTTTAGCATAGGAGATGAGAGCTGTGTTTCATTGCCTACGATGCATTTAACCATACCTAGGACAGGGGATGCTCCTACTCTGAGAATCTCTGTGTAATCACAAAGTCCAGGAGCTACAACTTGACCAAGACTCTGAACTGGGAGGACAGCGATAGCACTTTGGTACCGTTTGTGTAGCCCCTGTAGCAGGAAAAAACCCCAGTGCTTCTGTAGGTTTCCTAGTGTGATTCTTTTAAACCACTTATTAGCAGGGATAATTTCATTGGCTTTTTGGAGATACTTATATTTAAAATATTAAGAATTATTTCAATAGAATTTTAGCATGAAGTAAATTCTCTAGAATCATATCCATGACTGAAAAATGTATAATGATATTCTTTTCTCTTACTTTATCAATAAAACCAATGTCTTGTACCATTCCCAGCTCCTCTGTTGTGGGTTTTGCTACAGATACAATGAATACATTGACTCCAAATTCTCTGGCCACTATGCCAGCTTCTTCTATATCATCTGAGGGCCAGCCATCTAGGAACACCACAATGATCTTGGGAATTCCTTTGCGTGCTCCGTTTTCCAAAGTGAAGAATTTCTGAGCTGTGTGCTTCAAAGCTTTCCCTAGTTTTGAAGAGAAAAAGAATATGAAGAACAAATGTGACTATGTTTTGGTACCAGTTCCCTGTATGAAATTATGCTGGACTTCTGTTATGATTACAGTTCTCACCTAGTGTAAAAGCAAAATAGCATCCCAGGAAATATGATAATAAAGAAGCTTGAGCAACCCGTAAGTTAAAAACCAACCACACAAAACCCTCCAAAAAAACAAAGCTAAGCCACCCCCACAAAAAAAAATCCACAGGTAAAGTTGAGGAAGAACTCACTGACGTTTTTTTCACCCACAGGTCTAGTTTGGTACTAGGAAGTAGCTACGTTAGTGCCTGCCAAATGGATTGGAAGGAAGAAAGTTGAGGACCTACCTAAATTTAACTTGTGAAATGCAACGTATTTGGAACACTCAGTTCGCCCAGTTGGCAAACATCTCTTCCCAACCACTTACTACTTATTCTGAGTTTATTTTAACTCTTTCATTAGCCACTCAAGAAGAAAAACTAAGCCTTTTAGATGTGAACATGTCTCAAGGTATCAGTCTGTTACCAGTGAAAAACTCATTACTGTTTAAACACAGGAAGTGATATTTGCACTTCAACTCAAATGTGTAATGAGCTACTCTAACATCTGCAAATGAAACGTAAGATGTGGCAATGTTCTAGTGGAAAAATATTGAACCTGACTAAAATGAGCATGGCATCTAAAACACTTTCTTACCTAAATGAAGTACAAGAACTTCAGTAGATACACACACACATATATATAAATATATAAATACATATACATATATAAAAACATGTAAAGAAGTAATTTCTATTTGCACGGAACTATGAACTGACCCGTATTAGAATTGCCTCCTCTGAACCCTAATTCCTTTATGGCAAACAAAACTTCTTTTGCAGCAGTGAAGTTTTTCAGATAGAATTCAATTTTTGGGTGTTCACTGTGGAAAAATTAAACAGAGTAATGAAGTATGTAGTTCATTTTTCATACCGCTATGGCATTAACAAGTTAAAATACAATTTGAATAATTTTGTTCTTGGTCATATACACTCTTTTCTGTATTCCGAATTACTAAAATGGAAGTATTCTCCTTGCTTAATAATTCTCACAATCCTTAGAAACAAGAATTATTTACCTGGGTGGGTTAATTAAGAACAGACTCATTCTTAGGCTTATCAGGCAGCTGAAAACATTAGGTTGAAAATACAGACAGGAAAAAAAAAATGAACATGCCAGATGTTAAACTAAATGTATTTGTGTAATTGAAAATTGGCAGATTTTCTACTATTAATATGAGAAATACCTTCTTTATAAAAAATTCCTGTAAAATGCAGTTTTAGTTATTTAACTTGAGAAGTCTTAAGTTATATTAGCTGCTGACTCAATTTGAGAAATGACAGGTTTTAGCTACGCTAAGTTTCAAGATTTCACTTTTGTTTTAGAGTAGGAAACACAAAGAAATGAGGTTATCTTTGCCATATAAAGAGTACAAAGATAAGCACCTGCAGGTCAGGGAGCTGCTGCTACAAATAAATGGCCTGATCCTGCATCAGAATCACTTGGTCTACTGTGCTGAATCTCATGGCAGAATAACTGTTAAAATGGTGCATGTGCATAGCAATATGTGACAATTCTCTCTCTACAATTTTTTAAAGAAGTCCTCTCTCCTTTCAGAGTGTTTTCTGCTGTTTTACTAAGATGAGCTACAAAAGTGTCAGCATCAGAGAGGCTGCAGAAAGTCCAGAGAATATTCTGCTCGCTCTATCCAAATATCAAGTATCACAGAGGCAGAAGATGATAAAATTTTTCACATCTTCTCACATGGACATCTCCATGTAGCACACAGCAAACAGTGCTACAGCTGGAAAGCATTTGTCTTCTCTTGCTACTCCTTTGCCATCACTGAGTGAATACTATTCTGCAAAACAGGTAGTGATACTTTAATTAATTTCTCGTATTAATCACTCAGTAATCCATTCTTACCTGGCTTGTACAACTCCAACATGAGGCCCTTCTGTTCCAATTCCCAACATCACAGCTACTTTTCCAACAAAGTTTTTCTGCAAATTAAATCTACGTTGGCCGATGTTGTAACTTCCATCAATGAGAAATGCAATATCAGCTTTACAGTCTGTGAATATCCAACATAATTAGACTAACTTAACACCAAGTAAATGTTAGGATTTTGCTTTGCAAAAGTTAAATCTGTGGGTTCCTACCTTTGTTTCCAGCCTTTTTATCAAGTGGCTTCTTAGGTCTTTTACCTTCAGTGAAGGAAACAGCACGGATCATTTAAGAACAACAAGACATACAGCCAGAATTGAACCAGAAAAAGCTCAGACTCCAAGAATTACATTGCAATCTACCTGCAGTAAGAACTGTCAATTGGTTTAATTATTAAACTCGCACTACTACTGCTTTGCTCCTCAGAGAGTATTCTTTTTCAAATTAAACAGTTTAACTTTCCTTTCTACCCCTGCCTAGCTGATTTCTGAAACGCGGAAAGCCAAGTGCTTTGCTGTAGCTCACCAGCCCAAGTGCTACCATTTCTCAGTTAGCAATCTGTACAGTGCACAGTTTTACTGTTTTGGAAGCAAACTGTGACTTAAACTGTAAAGCAAATGGTCTATTCCCAAACAAAATCCAAATCCTGTATTTGCATAGCACTAACTTTCATAAAAACTGATCTAGCCTTTTACTGGCAGCATTTTCTGTGGAGAAATTCCTGTAACATCTAAATTTCTGCTATGTAATTCCCGACAGCACTCAGATGAGTAGCTTTGTAAGAAGGAATACTTTGTCTTCTCTGTTACTTAATAGGAATGAATATCCCAAGAGCTCATGGACTCTTTCCTTCCCTTATGTATGATGTCTTATCCTGTGTTAGTTGTCCAAATTAATTCAAGTTGGTTTTTTTTAATTTACATGAACACTACTGAAATCAGAATAAATTTGCCCAGTTACCAATGATTCCTCCTTCTGCTGATGGAAGATATACTGCAAAAACAAGTATTGTATATGTTTTCTTCTTTGAAAATAAATTACTCCTATGAAACATGGTATTTTAGCCAGTTGATTCACGCACTGCAGCACATTTTATCACAGGAGGCTTCCCTTGTGGCAGAGATCTCGTACCTGTAGAAGGACGTGCTGTTGATACTGATCGTCCAACTGCTTCAAGCGCAGTGTTCTTGGTACCTGTTAAAATAGTGGAAGAATACATGTACTGTATTTTAGTGTATGTAGACGAAATTGCAAATGCTTGAAGAATATTGTATTTCCAATAACCTTTCTTCATCATCTGCCATTAGCTACTCTGGGAGTAGGACACAACCTAGACATATCTTTGGTGTAATCTGGTATTGCACTGCTTGCTTTACAGGTAATGAACTTCTCCTCTGAGCTTCTGCATTTGAAACAAGAGCAGCTGATGAGTAATTACAGCATATCTTATTGACAAGAAGTTTTGAGCTGCGGTAGCCATTATTTCTAGCAGATAAATTCGGGACTTAATCTGTAGAAATGGATTTCACTCTCACCCTCACCAAAAGCACCTGAAATTCCAAGTTCTTAGCTATTAATTAGCAATGGACACTACACAAGGATTACTATTATCTTAGAGATAGTTGGCTAAATTTTATCTGTGTAAACAATAAGAACAGACTAGGGAGATCTGTTTCCCAAACTTTGAAAGAATATACCAGAAAACACATACACTTCAACATTTTTGAAACCACAACAACATGTATAACCAGTAGGCTTCTTTATACATTTTTACGAGTGTGGTTTAACCTCACTCAGGTGACTGGGCACAATAACTGGTTTGCAATCAGGCTCAGTATCTGCTTAATGACAACATCACATCTAACGACATTATTCCTATTTTTGGAGGGTCGGTGTTCTGTTTGCAGGTAATGCTGCACAAGATCTTTGAAGGGCCTGGCAAGTGCCACTGCCTGCACGAAGGCAGGCAGGGGGAGAGAAGGGATAAAACTATACGGGCTGGAATTCGTAGGCAAACAGGACTGCAACAGCAGGATCAAAGCACTGACTTAGATCAGCTTAAACTCTCGTGGAACTGCACTGTCAACTGCCTGGTATCATGTCATTATATTCTAAATAACTGCAATCTGTTTTTATGTATCAGCTTCTGCTACAGACTAGCTGGTCTAGCTGGAATAGTACTTTAGGAAAATTGTGGAAAAATGAAAGCAAAATAATGAGTTAAAGGGAAAACTTTCGTTACTATACTTCAGATAGCAGTCACATTTTTTTATGCATACAGGAACACTGAAGAAGTTTCCTAGAGTTCTGCTAATATTTCAAATATAGTTCGCAAAATAATAAGCGTGATCCACCTACGAGTCACTGAGAAAGACGAAGCCCATCTAGCGAGCACCTGAGACTGGATCCCGTTGGCATTTACAGCAGGGTAGTTTTCCTGTCCTGGGAGAGTCTGTACCCTTACAGCTCCTCCTGCATTGGTGATCACCCCCCTGAGATACAAAAGGAATTGTTATAAATCAGACATTTTAATTGCAAGAGAATACAATACAATTATACCATTATTAGTACATAGGACACTAGCCTCCTGAAAAAGATGCCATATAGGTAGGTGGCTGTGTTCAGGCTAAAACAAGCTGTAAATTGCTGAAAAAGTCTTTTGAAAGAAACTATTCTCCAGAATGCCACACGGACTTAGGAAAAAAAAAGTCAGGAAATTCTAAAATTCTGGCAGTGTTCAGACTGATGCAGAAGCGTGATATTTCAAGGCCATATCAATTCCTAAAGGAAAGAGCTCCAGTAAAACATATTTGAGCTCATTATGCCTCATGAATATTTGTGACTGAACCAAAATTTGTTATGCCTAGCTACAACATGACCAAAGCTAAGAAAAGTGAAAAGAAAAATTGCTCCTTATGGTGGTAATGGATATGTAGGATGTCTTGTTATGCAACTACAGTCTGAAGTCAGGAAGGGTAGGCAGTATTGACAGCAGCCATCAGATTACTGAGAATTATAAGAACAGAGCCCAAAGCATCTTATTCTTCTTATTCATGTGTAGTAATCATTAAATGTGAAATCTGAAATGAATGAAATAACTAAATGCAAGTTACTAACTGATTCCATGTAAGATTCCGGACTGCTTTCACTCTAGGCTTGGAAATACCATATCAACAGCAGGTGCAATTCAGCTGTGTAATATTCACTGACAGAGGTGCAGAGTAATACACCAAATTGCAGCTTCAGAATTTGGAATACTTAGGTAATAGTTAACAAGTCATAGCTATCCTCATTAGTTTAAGCATACTGCAATGCATTCTTAATATACAGTTATAAAGGATTAATTAAAAAAAAAACCTCAGAACAAATACCAAGAAGCTTACTGATTAAAATATCTTATAAAGTCATATTCAGTATTATAAGACTATTATACTCCACAATGCCTTACTAGAAGGGTCAGTTCAGAAACGACACGAAAACTTGTAGAAAAATTTACGGAGAAAGTTTTCCAAAACTGAGAAGAGAATTGAATGTAAAATACCCAGACCCCAGACAAGTTTTTAGAGGTGAAAGCCTAGTTCTTAGAGAAGGCCACTGTCATTGTTCCCTTATTGAGTTTCAATTCATGATTCAACAAACAGGTTTTGAGATTACCTACTAGATCTGTCCCGCCATCTGAGACCAATGAAGGAATAGCTAGTTTGGAAACCTTGCTGCTCCTTATGGACTGGGGATTGTGTGAACACCCAGCAGGACAACAGATGTATGCATTCAGGAAATGTCAGAGTTAAAAGCAGTCAAAAGACAACTTCACTATTTTTGCAGGCAATGAGGCTGTTTTAGTTGGTTGCATTTTGATACCTCAAGTAGCAATAATAGGCACTAGAAGTGTTCAGATCTCTTTTTATGTGCTACTGAAAGAACAGTCGCTATTTTTAGAGGCCAAAATTCAATGCTGAGCTTCTCCAAGAGGGAGTCAAAGCTTGATGCTTTGTAGTACCTGGGCAGGTACAGTACTGTGGGAGACAAACAACCATTTCAAGACTATTTAAACGTAGCACTGTGCACCTTTGTGTTTATCTTTCCTACTTGTTTGGCTTCCTGCTTGAAAAGAGGTTCTGTCCTAATGTGATTTAAATCATTGCAAAAGTAGAATAGTTAAGACTAGAATTCAGAAAACCTTGCATATATGTCTGGTAATATGAGGTCTGGGTATCTGTGGCAAAGGCAGTTTCCACATAAATCTCCTTGTGGACTACTGTTAAAATACATTCCTCATTCACGAACGTGATCTGTGTTTCTAAATTGAACTGTGGTTATATATATTTAATTCTTGTAGCTTAAAGGATTATGATAATATCAAAATAGACAGATAATTTCTTACCTAGGAATACTGTATACAGTATATATACAGAGAAGCTTTACTAAAGTTACCCTGAATGAGTTTAAAATCAGATTATGCAGTTGGCAAATACAAACAACACTTTAAAGTTCTTTAAAAAACAGTGAGAGAAAAACTAGACCAGAGCCTTTAACTGGTTATTTTTAAATGACAGAAAAATTCAGTTATATCAAAAAATACCTTTGCAAAAAATAACATATCAAAGTATTTAGAATATTTCAGTCTAATTAGAACATAATCTTCTTCTCCAGTACCTAGTTCTCTTTGGCATTCAAGCCTTCACTAGTGTCTCAGTCTTAATGGATAAGGAAATGTGTCAGAAATAGAATATATGTGTTTAATTGGAACAGTTTCTAGTTTAAGTTTATACACGTAAGCTTAGTGAAGCTACTTTGGGCTTGCATCAGCAAACCTGATCTATGCCCATGTTAGCTCTCAAGAAGAGCTTAGAATCTCTTCCCCCTTCCTTTGTTGTGCACTTGCAACTTTGAGTGCAGGCTGAATTAAACTCAGGAACACATTAGCACTGAAAGCTCAGCCTAAGAATTATTCCTGGAAGACATTATTTCAGCTTATTTTAGTCACAGTGTGACCAGTTTCGTCTTTAGTGTTCTATTTTGTCTATTGGTCTTTTAATTTTGATTGCCATGTAATCATTCTGGGGAAAAAATTAAAAATCTAGATAGTCTCCATCAAATTCAGAAGCTTTCCACTGAAACCAAAGTATATTTATTTGCTCCTTATCTATTTATTGAAAACATTTGATCATGTACTTCATCACAAGTCATAAAGCTCAACTGCCATCTGAAGATACACTATTTCCATATGACAGCTCTGCTATTTTAAATGCAAGTGGGGCGCTGATATTAGATGCGGATAAAACATGAATGATAGCTTTATAGAAGTTATTCCTCTTTTCTTGATATTTTGTTCTGTAGGGAAATTAACAACTGTTTAAGCCACCTTTTACAGTCTCATTGTTTCTACTTGGGATGTTTCTTCCAGCAAGTTTACTCAGAGTGCGTGCTCATATATGCCGACGCGGAATAAACCATATTGTCAGTCTGCCTTTGTATTCTGAAAGAGACTGGTAAATTCCTTTCTGCGGTCATTTACAATTGACTTCAAAAGGGAGATCTTGATCATCTTGTGTAGATCTGCAGTGATATTTAAACAGTGAAGAAGTGCCTATGCATTTCCTCAGAATGATCTATGTTATTACCATCTGCTTTGATTTTCACTACTGTTCTTTGCTCCTGTGTGATTGACTTGCATGCCACAGCTGTTTTGATTAAACTGGAACTCTGCAGATTTTCCAGGAACAGCTTTCACTTCTCACTCACTATGTTTCATGCTACTGCCAGGGCTGCTTGGCAGCAACTTTATATAAAGCTGAGTCCATTCTCTTGCCTAGCTTCACTGTTAATAACAAATTGTAATTTATACCTAAGTGGTATTTTTAACTCAAAAATGCACACAAATTAAACAGAAAAGCAGATACACGAGGAAGCAATCCAGTACCTCACCGCACAATAGCTCATGGGAGAAAATATACTGGCCAAGGTCTTATGAAATATAGGAATTTAATCTAAAACATACTTAAAAATCTGAATTGAGGTATACAAGCAGATGGGATTGAAGTTTTTTAAAGCCTCATGCATCTCCTCCAAGTAAAGTGCAAGAATTGTTTAGCTGCCCTCTCAGAAAAAGACACACAGGGCTGGCTTGTCTTTGCTGAATTTTGAAGATATTTCAATTTTTCAAGGAGCCTGCACATCAAAACTGATGCCTGTACAACAGAGACTTTTCCAGCCATGGGAGACGACCCTGACAGATGTAACTGCAGTCAGTAATCTTAAACACAGCAGTAGAAAGATGAAATAACATCTCCTGTTAAAAGAAAGAGGAAACAAGATTTTCACCTTTTGAAAAATCTTTTTCCTCTGGGTAAATTTTCCATTGTTTCTTAGAATTTGTAATAGTTTTGGCAGATTTGGCTGATGGAGAGAGCACTTATTGCAGCACACTTACAAGCTACTGACTTGTTTAAAAATGTTGGAGATGAAGCCAAGAAGATTTCCTTAAACAGGCTTAAATTCTAAGTGTAGGGTAAGGATCAGCTAGATAAAATTGTCTAAAGATAACAAAACATTGTCAGTGAAATACACAAAGATTGTTTTCCCCCCTGGTGTGTAATAACATTAAAGAGTGAAGAGAAATAGATATGAACACAGACTAAGAGTTCTACACTAAGGAAAGGCCCTAAGCCCAAGGGCAGCAAAGCAGCAACTGGGCTGTTAAACGAAGTACACATTGAGCAGACTTAGTCTTGCCATCAAGAAGTAAAATGCTTGCTCAGAAACTCACATGGTATGTTTTTATGCTAATCATTATGCTCATCCTAAATGCCTGTAGGTAGGCTATCTGCTTTTTTCAGCAGAAGAGAGCGAGCAGAAAGATGAAGGCCTGCCAGGCTATCCAAGAGCATAATTTTGTCCTGAAGGTTCCTGTTCCCGTTGCTAAGAGTGCTGGCTGTGATAGCAGCTGCCATTCCCTATAAGGTCCTTGGGAGAAAACACTTATCCTCAGGGACTTAAGACAGCTGAATTACCCGAGTTCCCATCTTTCCTTCCTACTGTCAGCAGCTGCATCAAACTCCTTCCACATCATTCACCTTTCTCCATCACTCCAAGGAGCATCCGCCCCTTCTCCAAACTGCAGCCTCCTACTTCTGCCCGATTGCCTTCCATCACTGACACAGAGCTGCTCAGGGGCTCATGCCAGCATCCCCTGGCCCCCTAGCCTGTGCTTTTGCTGTCTCCTCTGCACTCCTGTTGCTTTTGGCAGGAAAGAAGGCTCCGCAGCAGAAGCAGGCACCATACCAAAGTTTCCCAGGGGATCTACAGCTGCTCAGAAATCCCTCTGGCCAGACAACCTCTGTCAATATTCTTCTAGCAAACTCTAGGGCAGCTCAGGGGCCATCATCTGTGCGTGTGGTCACTGTGGCCAGCTTGGCAATACCATGGTATGCTTTTGTTACACTTGAGTTCTGTGACGCCAGTGTTTAATTAGAAATGGTTCCACCCTGTGACTAGCTAGGAAGGATATGAAAAAAATTTACTTGCCTATTTCACATCTAAACACTACTCCCTTGGGCTAGGTCTCTATTTAGTGGAATTGGCACTAGAACAGAACTACACAAGCTGAGAACCTAGTCGTTCATTTGACCTTCTGATTATTAATCCAATTAATCACTCAATGGTAGATTTAACTCAGTTCTTCATGCCTGCATAGTGTCAGCCTGGTAGGAGGTTCTCCATTCTTCCCCCAACAAATAAATCTTTTATTCTCCTGCCCAGAAAAGAACAATATTAAATAAATATTCTGCTTCCTGAGAGTAATTATACATAAAAAAAGGACAGAAAAAGCCAAATATAACAAACTAAAACAGCCAGAAAGCTTATTCATCTGTAGTATACAGAATTATTCATAGCTGAATTCTACTAAATTCTTTACAGGCACTAGATAGTATTTTATTGCATTGATAATTGCCTTAGTAATGGAACTAGTCATAGGAAGAAACATTATTTAGTTTATATAAAATTAAGGAATCGGGCCTCAGTTTGGATGCAGCACACAAACTGGAATGTACATGAGGGGAGAACTGACCCATGCTCACACAATCATTTTCAGTTAAGTGGATAGTTGTTCGACTGTGCTTCACGTAAGAGCAACAGTCACCGCAGCGGCACAGGCCTGGCACTCAGCAGTGCTTAAGGTTTAGCACTCACCGTGCAATGAAATCTAGGGCATGCCTAGTTGTAAACTAGATGCAATTGTTTCAGTTATTTGGAAGAAATTTCCAACATTCTCAAAGCAGGTATCTAGCTATATCAGAATAACAGCAAATTATGGTAATTGGTTGTTAGCAATATGTTCTTGGAGTTACTTTGACACCAATATGGAGCTTAGCCAGTGCAACAAGGTGGAGGTTTTTTTGTATGTTATTGTTGGATTTTGTAACCTGCACTGAAATTCATTGAGAATTAAACAGCTATCGCCCCTCCTCCTTCCAGCAATCCTTTTTTTACCAGGACCAGTATTCATGAGCAAAGCCAACAAAACATTCTCACGTAATAAATTCTGTCCCAAACATGAAAGGCTGGCAGGACTAACAGCCCCCAACTTAAAGGTAGTCTCCAAAAAACAGCAGTTCTAAATAGAAGATTTTTCACCTGTAGTCTGCTTTTTCAAAACACTGTACTACAATTTATGATATTCAGAAGACTTGAGCATTATTAATGTACATCTTTACTGGAAGAGGCAGGTTAGAATGGTAGGTGTGTTTTAGTCCCTTCATTGCTATTAGAGCCCTCTGTGTTCTTGCAACATCTGTGCAGACACATTGTTAGAGTTTGGTTTTACAAATAGGGGTGCATGTGTCACCAGAGGTATAATTTGGATTGACACTGACCATGGAAAAAATCCATATTTTAACATGCTCCTATGCTTCTGGGCTGGAGAACAATAATACACATAGTTTATAAGGTCTTCACTAAAGTCTGTACTTAAGTGGTGTATAAATGCCTGTGCTTGATTATCTTAGGGGAAGACTACGCAAATCTTGAAGGTATCTGCTGCTTCTATTTCTTGTAGCTCCTTTTGTAAATATGTTGATTTTTCTGGTGCTGATCTAAGAATTATATAGAAAAGTCTAGATCATGTGAATGTTTTTCAGCTTTTTCAGTATTCTAGCTTTTTAATATTCCACTTTTCAGCACTTCCAGTACTTCCAGCATTTCAATATTCGACTTTTTCTAACTCCTGATTATGTAAATTAATGGGAGATTCCCTCTGAGGTACAAATCTGGAGAAAAAACAGATCTTGCAGCCTAGCTGCATGGGGCTTGCTGTTTTCCTGCAGCTGGTGCAGCACCAGCTCCCAGCTACCAGGGAACCAACCCCACCATCTTTCTTGGTGGGACTTCCAACCATCAAACCATCGCCACTGGCGTGGGAGGTTTAAGATCACTGATTAGTTGAACTGCCTAGGAACTTTCGCCACATTTCAAAACACTCAGTCTCAAGTGCCTTTGGAAAAAAAGATCTTGATAGCAAAAGCTTTTTTTCTCTTTAAGCAAAGAGATCTTTGGCAACCAGTAAAGAAAAGAATGTTAAAAATAAATGCCTACATCACTAAACACAAATGTTGTCTCAGAAAAGAGAGAACAGGAAGAAATGTCAGTTTTCCTCTATAACTCTTTTTTTTTTTAAATAAAAAAGACATTTGAACCAGACATTCTTTCACAAACTTTTTATATATACTTAAACTATGAAAAGTGAAGAACTGAAATGTAACTTATTTTTTAAACACTCACGAAGACACTTAAAGCAAACTGAATGGAGGCATTCATTCTTTTAGCAGAAGGATTGAAGCAAAGCAATAATTGTTCTAGCAATAAAACTCAGAGGGATATAATCATCTTTGAAACTAACTCTTAAGCTTTAAGAACAAATACGCAGACCCCCACAATACCTCCCAAGTTTTCTCTAGCTGCCCCATAGTACCTTAGGTCTTAGTCTCCTTCATGACATTTGAGAAATTCCAGACAGAATTTCTACTCAAAACTTCTCCTTAAATCCAATTTTTTAAAAAAATATTTAGTTTTACCTTACTTAGGAGTTTAAATACTATAAAAGTATCCTAAACTTTGTAAATCTTGTTAAAAGTTATAGGATTTTAGTTGACATTTTAAATAAGTTTCTGGATAGTAATGATAGCCCTCTAAATATTATTTAAAATGCTTAATATGTATTTTATGGCATTTAAATTATCAAGCGATGAATGTTAAAAAATTTTTACTCCTTTATCTTCTAGTCATTTATTTCTCTAAAATTTTAGGGTTTTTTAAATAAAAAAATACTCTAATAGAGTTCAGCATCATATCATTATATTCTAAAAGAGTTTCTTTCTGTTGTGTGGGGATAAGAAACTATTCCTCCATTTCTTTTAAACACTTTGTTTCACTTAAGCTTTTAAGAATAGTTTCAGCCGTTCTGCAAAGGCAGCAGTAGTGTTATCTGGAATATATAAATATAAAAAAGATGGTGTGACTTTTTTTGTTTCAACTGTAGCTTATGTATATCTTAACACGAATGTACCTAGAAGCTAAATTAAACTAGTTTTAAAGAAGTTCAGTGATGCTTGAAGGGATTCTGGATAACTTACACTGTAATCCACAAATGCTAATGAAATCTCATTCATAGGAACAGAACATTAAAAAGGTCACTAAAGTAGTATGATACCTAAATATAATGATTTATGTCAAGAGTACATCTTAAAACCCAGGTAATTTAGATTGCATGTATGATGAAGTCTTAATTTTAAATATACTAATAATATTTAATTATAGAATGCTCAGAAATTCAATAGGAAAAATTTGGGCAGGATGATCTAGTCCTTACTTTTGCTTCAAGATAGGGTCAATTATAGCTATCTAGTTATTCTAGACAGATGGATGTCTATCTGTTTTTGGAAACTGCACTGTCTGTTGCAGTTCCTATAAAATCCCAGGCCATCTATTCTCTATCCTTATTGTTAGGCTTTTCCTCATGTCTATTCCAAGTTTCTGTTGCTGAAATGTCAGTCTTAAGAGTCAGAACACCTTACAAAGTTTTGAATCTGCTTTGTGGCAGGAAGGATATTGTGAAGAGGTCTAAGTGAACCAGTATGATATTGTACAGCCAGTTAATAGATGAAGCTAAAAATTCTCCTTTAATAACCAAAAACTTTCTCAGAGTATTGAAATCAAAGTCTGAATCTCCCTGTAGACTGATAGTCAGGAATCAGTCTGGCTTCCACAGGCATCTGAAATAGATATCTCACTGTCTCCAGCTGGTTTTGTCCAATATTTCTGTATTAAAAATAGATCCAAGAGAATTTACCTTGCAAATAAGTAATTAAATCTTTGTCTTTCCTTAAAAAAATCCCCAACCAAACAGATAACCTCAATATTTCTGCCAGCCTGTTTTCCTTCGCCTGTTCAATTATTATTGCTTCTCTAATGACATCTATTTAACATGGGTTATCGGGATATTTTTCTTACTCTTTAGTTTTCAGTTTGATACAGGAGTGAATTCAGCTAGATACTGGTCTAATTAAGAGATCATTAAGCAGGCTAACACCCAGAAAGCAACTGTCAGAAAAGAAATGCTATAACAAAAAAACCCCCAAACTTAACACTAATTGAAAGTGATAGTCTGTAGACCACACAGGCAAATCACAGGTAGGTTTGTTTGCATAGAAGCTTAAAGTGATTTCAACAATTTCAGAAAAATTGTCATATAAAGGAAAGTCAGAAGGTGAATCTGGTTTTATTCTCCAATTATTTACAATTTACACTGTATCCTTCCATGTCTACCAGTGACACATACATAATCTTACAGTGAAAGTCCA
>Ga0181612_120781_pt1 | contig 21878 bp, 14 predicted proteins | sample HoacroProtozoa21_FD_119630 | JGI IMG/M metagenome (GOLD analysis project Ga0181612, IMG submission 119630) | Hoatzin crop microbial communities from Cojedes, Venezuel. Combined Assembly of Gp0051906, Gp0051904, Gp0051908
AAAAAAAAAATTCAGACTAAACAAGACTTGGACATTCTGTGTTCAAAAGTGTTCAAGCACCCACTGACAACTTACAGGAATACACCACAGATACCACTTCTGTCTGAATTCTCTTAATATAAATGATATGGTCCAGGTATCCCATGGGAAATAAGTGAATCTCAGACATTTTGCAAGTTACTCCTTTTCACAGATCTCCTGATGAATCTTCCTACAATATCAGGAGCAGTCACATGTAACAAAGCTGCACTTCCTGAACTTATTTGCCAAGATTTTCTAAAGGAAAATGAAACTTTTGAACACTAACCATAGCTATGGTCTTTCTCTAGAATAAGATAGCTCAGTTACTACTGCTATAGGCTTCTGAGTGAGGAAGGAGAATCAGCTAAAAATTAAGCTGATTTCTTGAATGTCTCGATTACAGAAAAAGAGAATAAATCTTAAGAAAATTGTTCCCAAACTATTAAAAGAATACGTGACGTCACTTTACAAGACAAGCTGAAATCAGGAAGAATTGTTTATAACTAATACTTTGAACTTAAATTCTGAGAATTACAGCATGTTGCCTCCTAGAGTAGGAGCAGACAAGTATCAACCTATTCAAGAAAGAGCTATGAGCACGACCAAGACGAGAGCCTTTCACCCTGTCATTTACAAATCACACAGCATTGTCTGCAAACACAGCAAAAGCCATTAGGTAGAGACAACCGCCAGGATCATCGGTAATGAGGTGACACTCACTTTCTCCTGATAAAGCAAGGCACTGTCGAGGGTTTTTTCAAGAATAGTGGCTACAGCAACTCGCACCTCTCTTACACTGCATTCCAGGAGGAAAGTCCTGGAAGATAAAAGGCGAAGCTGCAAAGAGAACTGGAATCAACGTGTACACATGGTTACTGTGATTAAGCATGGTGTCTAAAATTTTAGAAAGGATAACAGTCTGGATACTTTTTGTATTGTACCTCTGTGGGTAAGTTTTAACTTGTTTTCTTGCACTCCTGCTTGTCACTAGTAAGTCCAATGATACTACTTTGTATTTATTAATTCAAATAACAAAAGAGTTAAAACTAAAAGTTATCATAGGATCCTGTCTTTCAATGCAACTTCACAGAGAAAATTTTCTTTACATCAACACATCTCTGTCATTTCTCCAAGAACTTGCCTTAGGTCTTTTGAAAACACCTATTAGTGGATCTTGAGCTTGGCGAGAAGAATTCTTTTCAATTTATCTGTGATCTTTGTCAGGTAAGCATTTAACTTACCTTACCCCAAACACTTTCACCATATTGTCCTTTCCCACCGCTTGCATGAGTGACTAGACATAAACTTAGGCCCATTCCAAGGCACTCCACTGAATTAAACATCTGCATCGTCCTCCACGTACACTGCACTATTCTATCAGATTTTCAGAATTACTCAGAAAGCTGCACAATCTAGGAAAACACTAGAAATAAAACCCCAAGTGATTATCTACAGTGTCTGTTTAAAGAATGTGCACAGTCAGCTCTTTGGGAACACATCAGTACAGCCCAGATCATGTTATTGAGAAGCTTTATAGACACATGAGACACAAAACACTTAAAATAGAATTACCAGTACTTACTTTACAAGCTCCCGGCCCTCTGGCCCGACAAAATATTCAACTAACCACTGACAAGCATCAATGCTTTTGGAGAGCAGTGCATCTATGGTAGCAATCCATTCTTCTGTGTCAGCCCTTTAACAAAACAGGGGCAACTGTCAGTAATGAAAAACACCTCCAAAACCTAAGCCATGTTTCTTGTTTGCCAAATAGAAACAATTTTACTTTAATTGACATACACTAGATGGCTTAAGACAAAAATACTGCTGTCTTTAAATCCATTAAAGTCTCTCCATGCTCAAACCACTACCACTGAAATAACAGACAGCTGGGAGAGGCAGCAAACTGACAGGTTACATATGACCCTCTGTCCTCCCTTAGATTTCTTTCCAACAGGATTCCAGTTCAAAGCAGAAATGTATTGCTACTTCTGTGAATGTCTATGCTACCCGCAGTATTCAAGGCACTGTAGGTATGACAAGCACAAAAAGCTCAGAATGCGTTGCTACAGTATCCAGAGCAAGGCCTTACCTGAGTTTCTTCTTGGTTCGGAGATAGGTTTGGAAGAGGAACTGGACTGCCAGCTGTAAGCTCACCTTCGCCATGCATGGATAATAAGGATGCTTTACCTTAGTCTGAAAGAAATGTCAAATTTACTTCAGAGCAGAAGTATGCCTGCAGCACATACGCTGTCTCTTTCAACAGATCAACATGTTTTATTCAAGTAATTTACTTCATTTGGAAAAAATAAACCAAAGCATTTTTCTGTGCTAAAAACAGTCTCCAGTGCTGACTATGCTAGTTAACAAATATGCTAAAACGAGAACAAACTTGCTGTAAGGCACACTAGGATCTGTGGATTTAATAAATTCAATAAATGCTGGTTTGTTTATTACTTCACTTAGAGAAACTTAATTAGCAAACTGTATTTCCAATGAAAGTCTACCAACTTTGAGGTGACTAACACCAACTTTTGGATCTTCCATACAGGGAGGAATTTCTGTCCCTCTAGAGCTCAGTTCACATCATTAAAAAAGGTGTGTGCTCTTTCATAAATTTTACTATGGCACAAGGATGTTTCTCCCACTACTAGAACAGGAGGCTAGAGTCAGCTTTGAGACAGATGTTATCAGTGTGAAAAATTATTGGAGACAACGAATTGCACAGCTGGAAAAGCAAAATCACACCAACCCTTCCCTTCCAGTTTTCCTGGTTGTGACTCGAAGAGCGTCAGCGGCCCTTTCTACCCAACATATTCCAAGTAGTCCAAGATTAAAAACTAGGTACTTACAGCATTCAGTGAAGCTAATGACAGAACAAAACTGAAGTAGTCACTACTGTATACATCTCTATTCTTCATAAATTTCAAGTTTTCATCTCTCACCATCTGTAAAAATAAAAGAAGACAAAAAAATTAAAATGTTGTCAAACTACGTTTCTTTAACTAAAATTCCATCTTTCACGTAAATATGCGTGGTGTTTAAAAACCAGTGTCAGACCTACTCTGCTCATGCTCTGAATCACTGCTTCAGCAGAGGGAAAAATACATATAGGAGACTTAGAATATTTGTATAAACCAGTGATTTTCTTCCAATGGTATTACAACATATGAGACAACAGACGAGAGACTTCATTTGCCCATTAAGGGAAAAGAAAAAGGAAGAAGTTGCTGCTAAGTTCTATTTTTTTTTTTGCTTGCTTTTAATAAAAAAGCCCTGAGAATATCCTTCAAACCTGAAAGGCTCGCTTAACAAAATTTACATGTAGAGAGCAAGAAGCCATCGTTTAATTACAAGCTGCAGCCACAATAACGTACTCAAATGCCAAGTCCTCCTTTTTTAAATGAGATTTCGCTGAAAGACTCTCCATAAATTTGAGCCAAGTTCTGTTTACTGTAATAATACAACCTTGGATACAATAATGCCTGAAGTGGCTACTAATGCCCGGATACAGCCCATGTGGAGGGCCATACATAGCCTGCACAGTTTATTCTGACCATGCATGTGATGTGGGCTCTCTTGCAGATGTGCATATCAGCAGGATGGTGTGTGTTCAGAAGGCCAGATATGTGCAGGATTGTACCCTCCCCTGTACGGACCAGAGCTGCAGGCCTGCAGACTGAGCCCTTCCCTCCTTTATGACAGCTAACCGGTATGCAGGTTCTACCACCCTCCTACTGCTCTGCCAATGCCATCGCACTTCCATTTTCAGTCCTGACTTGCAAAGTTGCTTTCAACGCCCGTGTTTTCTGCTTTGAGATCATATTCAGTACTACATAAGCTAAGATGCATGAACAGAATTGAAGCTGATTTTGGTTTCTCTCACTTCTCCTCCCCTTTCTACATTCTTGTGAACTCAGCAACTTGAAGATGGCTGTAATTTGCCATCGTTTCCATTACTACACAAGTGTACTTCAAAGGAAACATTTTCTCTGCTCTTCTCTCTCCCTGCTTGCATGCTGACTGCTGACATATCTCACGTTTGACTAATTTGCCTACAGTTTCTTCAAAGCAAAGAATGATGGGTCAATTTTGTGAGAAGGGACAGCAAAACTTACAATAATGTACCATCAAACAGCTTGTTAATAACTTTATGTCAGAATCCAGAGTTACTGTCTAGCTTTGCTTTCAAAAAGGGAATTACTTCAAGGCCACCTTCAAAGTGACTGTGTTTGTCTTACTATGTGCTTAAATTTCATATGAGTAGGACTTAGGTCCCACTTTCAGAGTGCTCTACCTGATATATCCGCACAGGCATTTTCTCTACAAAAAGTCCCTTTTTTTCTCCTTTTCGAACCAACTTAGTCAAGATGGAGAGGCGGTCACTGTTGGGCCTATGGGGTCGAGGTGATGACTGGGGTGAAATTTCTGGTGAAGATGGAGCCGATCTGAAATATATAGAAGCTCAAGGTGAATAATGAAATCCTACGACAAATTTACAGTTCAAGTTTAAGCCAGTATAATCTTAAGGGAAATTTAGATTACAGTCTAAATACTTCATGAGTCTGTCAGTCAGCTTGAGCTTCTTACTGCAGTAGTGACAGCAGTATGGAAGAGGAAGTTATAAAAGCAATAAAAGACTATTCATTAAGCAGCTTAAAAAAACAAACCTAAACAACAGAAAGGTCAACATACTCCTTTGCTGAACAGGAATTACTCATTTAGTTCTGCAGATAGGGTCTAGAGATCAACATAAAAGAAACCTTTATAGACACAAGAGAAACTTACAAGGAGAGGTCCTCAGCTTCTTGACGCACAACACTCACTCGACTTTTCTTTGGTAAGACTGGAGAGTTCTGGTCAGACACTCTCTGGTAAAACAGCATATAGGCATTCCAGTAGCGCCGACGCACATCAGGGTAAGGGTTAGCTGATGGGAGAAAAGGCATTCGATGGAGGCCTTTGAAGGTTTAGTACCTTTCTCATTCCTATGGGGAAGTGAAACTGGGTGTGCGAGTAATGTACACTGTGGCGGTACAAAGTCACTTGTCAGATCAAAACGTCAGTCTATGCTAGTGAATAATGAAAAACTGAATTCTAAAATATTTTTGCAAAAAGCATACATATTTTAAAAAGACAATTATCGGAATTATGAAACAAGCAAATACTGGTAGAAATGTATTTGGAAGTAATTCCTTACAGCACTGTTTAACTATATGATGCCACACCACGTTCTATGCACAGTCATTTTCACTAGCCTAAAATAAGGCCTGTTTTGTGGTGGGTTTTTTTCTTTTTTAAACTATTTTAACAAGGTGACATCTTACTTTTGAATCTCCTCTGCTACTAAGTCTACAAAGTGCTGAACAACAGTGAACATGGTTCCACAAACATTAGGACATGTACAAGCTGTTATGCCCTTCTGAAAACAGAAGGCTTCAGGAAATAACTGCTTCAGAACTGTTATTAGACCAAGTAACTTAAAGTAGACATAATGGACTAGCTCTACCTCTACTGAGAACCAGTATGAAACATAAAGCTACTGTAAATCAATCTGTACTCCTGCTTACATTGATCGTAGACTTTAGGTCTATACTCTCCACCAAAACATTCATATTCCAAGGTTTCATCAGTTAAATCAAATTCTTCAACAATAGTGTCATTAAATTTATACCACTTTCCTTTTCCACATCCCCTAAGATCAAAACAGAACAGAAACAGAACAGAAATAAAGTTACTTGATAGTCTAGTAAAAAACCAAACCACCCTGAATACCCTAGGAATGACAACGCTGAACTCACATTTGTTTTGACAGTCGATAGAAAGCAGAGTTCAATGTCAAAGTTACATTTTAAAAGAAGCAGCTTGATTAAAAATATGAGAAGCACATCACCTGCAACTAAGTGTCACAGGAAGCCCTCCAACTGCAATACAAGGTATGTAAGAATTGTTGAGACTTTTATAATATGGTGTCCCGTACTTTTGTGTTATTGTCTTAACACTCACAATGCTGGGTGTTAAGACAGGGTAGAGTGCTTCCAGCAGAGCTCTGGATGGCTCACTACAACTCCCCAAAACAGGCAGTCTTTAGACCGCTCCCCCCCCCGATAAATCTTCTTGGCCATTACCTCCTGTCCTTTATAAAGGAGTAGTAGTGCCCTGCATGTGCCTGGCCACTGTGAACAATCACACCGACAAGCTCATAGTTTTCTGTAGGGGCAACTTTCTTCCTTGGGGAGCCTCCACCTCCTTGATCCGCATTTCTACCATTGTCCCCCACTTCCGAGGATGAGTCCTGGCGAGCCATCCCTGACACAGTGTAAGGTTCCATATTCAGCATCCAGGGAAACTGTTTCAAGAGATATTTCAGATTAACCGAGACATCATACTGTGTATATGCTTAGTGTAATTTTGTGAGAATTGTATTAATACTTCCCACGCTGGGAACATCAAAGGAAAACATGGTACTTCAACTTTTTATCCTTATGACACAGAAGTTAAATAAAACGTCTTTACAGAGGTTTTTGCTCTTGCTTTCTGAAAGGACCCCAAGAATGTTGCAGACAAGGAAAGCTCTAAGGAAAAAAACTTCTTTTCTGTAGCATGATCATGTCATAAATGTACCAGGTACTAAAAATCCCTGTATCAAAATGTGGGGAAAAGAAGGAAGAATGAATAGGAAGAGTGAGAGTCCACTCCACTGTCCAACTCCACGAAGCAGTGGGGCAGGGAGGAAGCCATACAGAAAAGTTTTCTTACCCTTATTTGTTCATCATATTTAATGGAACGTCCGCTCTCCCAGTCAAAGCCAAATCTCATCAGGTGAATCACCAACAGGCTAGGTAAGACCTTGATGCATGTGCGCTTCACTGTAGTTCTCTTAAAAAGAAAGAAAAGTATCACCTCTATCTATATACCTCAAACATTCTACAGTATTCTTCTATAGATGCACAACTCCAGCCATCTCGAACGGATTTACAATCCAGCCAGGGGAGGCAGGATGACTATAATACGTACAGAGAGGGTACTACTACAGGTATTACAGAGTTTGTGCAGTGAGCTAGTATGTTACAGAACATTTTAGCATATTGCCATCCCTCTAAATGTTCAATCTACAATATGAGTTACATGGAATGACAAATGCTATCTGCATGGATTTATGGATTTAACCTTTTGATTATGTCTTCAACGTAGAAAGAGTAAGCAGTACCTAAGCACTGCTTCTATGACCATGTAACGCTTAAGAAAATATCAAGCTACAGCTGAATCTTCTTTCACATAAAGAACCAATACCTTTTCTTTGCACTTTTCACAGTAGTATGCATTGCTTCCTTCCAGAACTTCTCCTCTAACAAACTGATCCAATGATATCTCCAGACTTTGACATGAAGTCACACCTAGGTTGAGAGCCATGAAGGCTTCCTCACGCTCATATCTAAGTTCAAGAAGAAAAACAGTCAAGGCATTGACAGAGTAGAACCTATCAAACTTGCATTAACAAGACATATGCTTAGGAAAAAATATTGCATTTGTCCTATAGTTACCAACAGCTGTAATGCTCACAAAGGCCTATACCTCTACTTTCTTGTGCTATTTTGATCTATGTATCTTAGTAGTTATGGGAGCACATAACTTGGTAACTAATGCATTAAAAGTAACATCACCTGTGAGGACAGTCCTTGCAGATCTTCTGATCAGAGAAGATTCCTTGAAAAGTATTCTTAAATATTTGGTCTCTTCCTATTTTCTGTTGGACATGTAAAGTTAAACATCAGTGAAAGTGCAGAGTGAAAGATCAAGAAAGCAGTGGGAATTTTAAACTTCTGAACACTATGTAGATTATAAAACAAGACAAATGGCACTCTGCCTTCTTTTCTGAAGAACAAAGGAGAAAGAGAGAAAAGGTACCAAGGAGAGGCATATAAACAAGGAAAGAACCCCCTGAGGTTTTTACCTTGAGGTACTCATCCATCTGATCTATAAGACTGGTGAAGAACTCATAAGCATCTTGTTGCTCTCTAACATAAAGTTCCTTATTCCACATCTTGAAAATCTGTATAAAGTATAAATGTATATTAAAAGGCAGTTGTTCCATATATATATCACTAACGAAAGTGATTTTTAAAAGAAATTTGTTATTTTTACATGTTTGGACTTTTTGAACTAGAACTTTATCTCTGGAAGTTCTGCAGTGAGAAAAGGCTGAACAAATGATTACTTGTGGAGTGTGAAAGCTGTGTATTCTAAACAAAAAGACATAATACCTTCCAAAAGTTCTCAGGTACGTAATACTGTAGCTTGCTTTCCATCAAATGACCAAAGAGAGATTGAACTTGATAGAACACATTGTCATCTGGATTGTCTGTATCATCATCAATGGAAAGCAAGGCCTGGAAGGAAAACAAATAACCTTACTAAATTGGTTCTTGGCAAAACTATTACTCTAAGTTGTCATGACACACAGCACAACAACTCATAATTTATATACTTCTTGTGTGTATATATTTATGTATACCCACTTATTTACAGGGTTTATTTATTTTTTTTAAACAATTAATTTACAAATGGTGCTAAGATGAACATGCAGTTCAGGTGACAGTAATTGCAAGAAGAGGACTTTACTGGATGTTGAACCAATTACCTCTGGGAGACCAGGCTGCATATACAGCTGCTGGAAGACAGCATTCATGTAACAAGTAGCACCACCATTCTTCAGTCCCACAAATCCTGAGATGGAGCGACTATCCACTGGTGGAAGATACTAGAATGACAAACACATTTTTTGTCCCAGTAAGTTATAAAAAGCATGAGATGCCAACAACACATTATAGCTTTCATAATCACCTTTGTATCAGATGTTGAGAGAAATTTAATGGAAAACCAGGAATATAAATTCTGAAAGATCATGAGAGCACTATATTTGGTCATTTAGGTATTTAACACTTCACACAAAACTGTTAAAAATGGCCTAAAATGCATCTACATAAAATAGTGATATTTAGGAAGTACTTCTTTCTTATCCAGATAAGAACTGACAAAGACCCACTGGAGTATTTGCTTCTGAGGAAAATCCAGCGGGTCTGCATTTACTCTTTTCTGATTTTTGCCACCTTCAGTTGGAGACCACGGAAATTTCATGAATGGAGCAGTTAAGTAGATGATACACAGTACGCCAAACCACGCTAAAACAAATCAAAAAAGGCTTTTTGCTTACATCAAACTCCTTGGTAAGTGCAGGGTCACACTGGTGATGCATAGAAAGCAGCTCTTTTGTAATAAGCTGGAGATTGGAAGGCGAGCTATCAGCCAGCATTACTAACACTTCATAAGCAGCTAATCGGCTATCTGCTGTACTGCACCTAAAAAGAAAACCACATTTGAGATCTATTTTGTAGATGACTCAATTATTTCTAATTCCAGAAAGCCATATTACTCAGAACAAGCGACAATTACTCTACAAAAAGAGCACTTCAAATGATAAAACACTGCTGAGAGACCGCAGAGTGCTATTTTTTCTTTCTTATGGAAGGGGAACAGGGAAGACTCGAATCAGAAAAGCAGCACCAGGAACGCTCCTTTAAATAAGCCTCCCTTACTGACATGGAGACATCTGTTGTTAACATCCAATAGCAAGGAAAAGTAGGTGCCCTAAAAAGAAGACACAGAATTGGTTGTACATCTGAGGACAGACAGACACATACTCTCTCTCACTGTAACACTGATAGAGACATAATGACTTATTTACAGGGAGACAAGCTTTGAAAGAGCTAGACCAGATAACTTACTTGCTACAAGAGATGACCTTAGACCTAAGCTGCGCTGGACCACTACAAAACACTTCTACTTAGCTCTTTTCAGTGGATCAAACACACCAGTCCTTTCTTATAAAGGTCAAAGAAAAGGCTCTATTTACTTTAAGCAAACAAATGAGCATGCTTGAGGTGAACTGCAAGGGAGAAAAGCACTAAGGTATAGGAAGTCCCATTCCGCCAAGGGGTTGCTAAATGCTCCACTGAAACATTCTTTCGGGTTTGTGGAAAGGCAGCGCGGATGTGCCTGATCCAGCTCTAACACCAACTAGTCAGGGTAATGTGAGCAATCCAGCTGCAGCAGCACAAAACTCCACATGAGCTGATTTGCCCGCCCCTTCAGATGTTGTATGGCAATTACAGAAGGCAGGTGTGACAGGAAAGAGAAAGCCCACTCTTTTTTCCTCATTTGATATATTCTGGGCTATTATCAGCTCTCTCAGGCACAAGGAGACTTGCTCAGCATTAGCTTTTTACAAAAGTTCTTTTGAAAGGAAAAATAAGATAGTGGAATTTTGAGATTCTCATTTACAAGTGGCTTGGAAAGTTAATTTCCTTTTCATGCTCCAATTCAGGCAGCTTCCCAAGCAATGATGAACTAAAGGAATACTCTTTGGACTGATGAAATCAGCACTCAGTTGTGCTAGCAGTTCGTCATTGATCTAACAAACAAAGCACAGACTATGGAAGTACAGAAAAGCAATGATTTTGGGTCACAAAAACTTACAAAAATGCTATTTGGACACTTCTGTAGGAAATGTACAGAACTGGAGAAACTTTCCAACATTGGTATTAGCCCCAGAGTGACATTTGAATTCATGAGATCTAGGACAAAACCCAAAATAAACTAAAAAAAAAACCCATTTTTTTTTTACTTTGGATGAAAGTCTTGCTGACTGATTGCAGCACTCCCTGCTGGAGAATGGCTGTTCAGAATAATCCTGGATGCTCGGAAGAGGAAATCATCCAACAATGGCTTAATCAAAGATGAACCTGTAACACAGTAATCCACATCTACTGTTAAATACCTACACTATCACTGTAAATGTCAGAAGGTCTTCCACAACAGCAAAACCACTTAAGAGCATCACATCAACAAAACACATATCCAAATATTTTATCAAATGTCAAACGTACTGCCAAAATTACTCCTTATAGCTCTGTGTCACTTCTACTGATGTATTACAATGTCTTCATATGTACTGTCTGCTGACCAAGTCATCTGTTAGTGCTATGCAGAATTCATGCTAGTCTAGTCACTTCAGCATAAAAAGGAATACTTACCAACCATTTCCTTCTCTGCCCCGCAAAGTGAAAGGAGAGTCTTGATGAGCCTCAAGTGTCCTGCTAACAGGATGTTATCAGCTTCACTGGTCTCACATTCAGCTGTGCGGTTGGGTTCAAAGTTGTCTAGCCAGGTGATCTCATCTTCTAACATGGCAGCTGGGCTTATCTTTAGCTGTTCCATTTCTGATGCTGCAAGAGAAAATGAAAACCCAGAAAAATTAACAGCTCTATAAATGTAGAATACAAACACAAAGAATTTCAAACAATTTGGTAATGATCTAGTTTCCCCCACGATGTGTACAAAGTATACCTTCCAGCGAGAAACTCATTTCGCTTTCCAAAAGGAGCAAGCTGCCTTGGTGTTACTAAACACCAAGAACAGTCCACGTCAGGCATTAACGCAGGACAGCCAGCACACAGGCAGGTCACATCGAGTTCATGGCGTAGTAACCCCTCCGTGAAGACACTTCTACATCTTGTCTACAGAAGGAAGACATGCTTGGAAGCTGCAATCAGAATGATGTGTGCCTGTGCATACTCACATGTGAGGTCATCCAGTAACTGACATCTCAGGTCAAAATATTCTGTACACTGGGACAAAAGTCTGAAATGGTAACAAACAGAAGAAAGGTTTCATTTAAAATCAGAAACTTATTTCTAAGCAGTTGCCTTTAAGGCCTGTGTACTCTGTCCGTCTGATCCAAAACGGCATAGCTATCTAGGTATGCTTCTGCATGTACACACTACAGCTTTAAAACAAATTCCTTCCCAACAGCTACTTCTGAATGTTATGAATAATGTTTAATCCTGCTTTCTTCCTTCACCTCATAACAATTCTAGTTAATTATCAGATGATAACACAATAACATATTTTAACTTCCCAGTTACTCCTCTATTCAGATTTCTCTAGAAATTGCGTTTAAAGTTACTACTGAATTCAACATCTTTTGGCCAGTCAGGGACAAGTTAACAAGATTGATACCTACAGCCTTTACAGGTGTAATGGGTAATATAAGCAACAAGAAATTGGGCGAAGTCATTGGTCCAGACATCACTGAAAAGGCCAGAGCCTTTAGGATTGGTTTCTCATCCGGATCTATGCAATACTATCAAATAACTTCAATGTTACCGTTATGCACCTCGTCACCTCTACGCCTCATGTAGGGTTCCAGCCAAGTTCTGACTGCCATGACCATCCTAGAAAGTGCAGGCCTGTTTAGCAACTAACACCTCCCAGATGGCAAGTCAAGTAAGTTGAACCATGAGAGTTCACAGAGGAGGAGTTGCACCTTCAGAATTCAGCTTTATCTCCCTTCAATTTACATACTTCCAAAACTATCTGGCGTGTGACAGGGACGTCTACTTTTGACAGACTTCCAAAATCCTAACCCCTTGTGCCTCTGAGGTTCCACAGTGCTACTCATTTAAAAATGTGATAGATTTACTTCCTTGATAAACATGCAACTGACTTACCTCTGGTTGATTCCTCTCATGATGCTGGTGGGTGACCAAAGAGGCAGCTGGGCACCAAGAATAACATTCAGGAGAAACTGGTTTGGCTTTTGTACATCTGGGTGAGCTGATGTGTCTGTCTGGCTAAGGGTGTACAACTGGTCACAGGCAACACGACGAATCTGAAACAGTGTCATGGTCAAACACTAGCAGTTGCTCAACGGTTGCAAAGAATACACTTCTGCTTTGTTAGAAATCTAACGGAAAAAAACCAGACACTGAAAAGCTTGCGTAAACCAGACTATGAGCTCTGCACCCGCCAGCCAGGGTTTCTCTATTTATAGGGATTTAGCAATCCACTTTCATCCCTGAGCTAAAAGATCGGATGCTTTATTAAACACAGATTATAAATTCAGATAAGGTGGAAAGATACCATGACTTCATGTAAAATATGAGATGCAATGAAATGAAGTAAGCGTGACTTGAAAATCTCTAGATTTTAAAATATCCAGAATAATCTTAAATAAGAAAGAATGAATTTTATGACATCTGGAAGAATTTTTCAAAAGTTCCAGAGAGTCCATTAAATCTTACCCAAATCTTTCAAGATGAAAGTTGCTTGGAATTTTCCCTAAAGTAGTAGTTTTACAGAATTTGTCTCACCAAAATGAGTATTTTCTTTAGACTAGCCACAGCACAGTCCCGTGCGCCTCACGGATTAAACATGTCTAAAGAATGTAATACGTCAGCATTTTCTGTCAACACATCACTAGATACTGGAATTAATAACAACTACACGAAGGTTATTCATTCAAATAAAAAAATGTGGGAATGTTTGTAATGAACAATTTTATCTTCAGACCATACTGAATGATCTAAGCGTATACATTTCAGAAGTTTTCAGAGAAAAATCCTCACCTCAGCACTTGGTGATCCAAGCAGTATGTCAATGATGAAATCGGCAACACAGGGCAAATTGTAAAAAGATCCTAGAACAGAAGAGTACCAGGCTATCTTTTTTAAAATAATAGTTTAAAATAAGGCAGTTACAGTCTTGCATTAAAATACCATAGGACCTAGAGGATATCCCCCTGCCAACACTGAAAAGCAGGAATGGCTATTTGCACGTTTCCCCATCTCCTTCCCTCACTAGAGACTGGCATCACATTATAACAGCATTTTCCTTCGCCTTCCACCACCACCAATGTTTATACTTCTTGTACACAAAGGTTCAAGTACTAAACACTAGATATGCAAACATCAGCACTTGCAGAATTACATACTTCAAAGCCAGTGCATATATTTATATACTGGCAGTAAGTCAGCTTTCTCAAAACATTTCACTAGGGCACAGCACTATGCGCCTTGTTTCATGCCACCTGTTCCTCAGTCCCGGGGGAAAAAAAACAACCTGTATTTTTAAATAAAGTTCTGTGTTTTAAGCTTGAGCTTTATAAAGCTATAGGTTTCTCATGCTGTTTTTCTACTTGTCTGTCTCCAAAACCCTTCCCCCCACTTACTTGTATTCCAAATAGTGAGTAATCCAATTGTGTTTCATACCTAGTTGCTGACTGCGTAGCTGAAGGCAGGTTACTAAGAGGGACAAGGCTTCTCCCGCAATCAGAGCATCTTTGGTGGATACGGATTGCTGCCTCACACAGATACCAGCGTGCAGCGCCGTCGGCTCTCCTTCGCTTCCTGAACTGCAGTTACTTCCTGCATTAAGAAATGAACAAATGTTGTAATCCATCATATTCTTCAGATGTTTCCAGCTTCTGGTCAGTTCTTTGCAATTTACAAAAATTCTCCAAATGCCACAAGAATGCACAGCATTTTGCTCAGATTTGTGTAATGCATTCATATAATATCCTGAGTTGGAAGGGACCCAAGAGGATTATTGAATCCAAGTCCAATGAATTCAACTTCAAGCTCCAAGAGTGTTCAGTTAAGAATAAACCTAACACTTTTTTTTAGACTGGTGTAGAGACACAGTTAACCTACCTGAGCTGCTAAGTCTGTTTCGAATCCCAGCAGGAAATAAAGTGTTGTTCTCTTTTATTGGCTGACTACTTCCCACGAGGTCCAGTCGTCCTGCAGCAGCAGCCCAAGAGAGTCGCATGAAGCAAGCCACTGTGGAAGTGAAATCATTCACCTCCATAGTCTGAAGGAACAAGAAACAGCAGTTACTTCTGTGATATTCAACAGCCTTTGTCAGATTAGATTGCTTTAGTAATCAGGCAGTCTCAGACTAATTACACCAATGTGCCTATGAAGCGGAAAATAGCATTTTCTTAAAGTATCAAAAATAAAAATTTCCTTTTTCCCCAGGGTACCATCAAGCAAATTTAATTTTTAATGAACTATCTGAAACAAAATCTTGCCCAAAATTTCTAATTCAAAGAAACATGGACTATAAGCCATTCAAGCAGGAACTTTCCCCTTTCTATTCACAGAAAATTAACAAGAATAGGATCTTAGAGTTTAGCGTGACTGAAAATAAATCACTAGTAAGATTTCTGTGTAGATCTGTTTCTGGTAAGTACTTTTGGGGTCCTGCTTCCCTTTGTACTGCCAAAATAATTTCTGAGACTATATTAAAAATCAGATCAAGATCAGGAAGAGAGACTGATGGTCAGGATTTTCAGAGGCTTTTAAATGGAGCCTGGGCAAGAACCTGCATAAAAAGTAGACTTTTGATTAAAAAATACAGGAGTTATACAGCTGTCACTGGAGACAACACAGCAACACCACCATAAATCATCAAGCATTTCCTTACCTGTATGGCAACTCTTGCTGCTGGTATGATTTCTTCTACCCTAATGGAGGATCTATCAGACACAGAGAGCTGTCGGTAGGATGACTTCTCAGGTGTTCCACAAATGGACATCTGCCTACTTGCCTGTCGGCTGACATTACGGAAGGGGCGTGAGGACAACGCTTCTACCCCATCTTTAAGGAAATCCTCATCCAGTAAGGTAGGCATTGTCTGGCCAACAAGCAAGAACCTGCGTTCACAGAGCAAAAACGTCAGGTTTATTTCTGAATGTTCACAGCAAGTGAGTGAAACAGAACTCAAAGTACCAATTAATCTTAAATATTACAAGCTGCACTCTAAAAGCCAAGCAAGCAGCACTTTCTCTAATGAAAAGCAATTACATACCTTGCAAGTTGCAGGCAGATGGAATAGACTCCCTGTCTTGTTTCATAGTCTACTTCCGATGGGATGGAATCTCTCTGCATCACATTCACCACCAAACTTAAAAACAAATCAATAAGACAGACTCCATTTGAAAATGTTTCACATCAGGAGAGCGCTGCAATTACTTTATCTCGATCCTTCTCTCCTCCTATTCTGTCAGCTGAGTGCCAGTTAAAACTGCCAAACCAACGTCTTTAGAGACTAACATCCCCGTTTTCCTCTCCTACATGTACAGAGGGAAGCCGCCTGCTCCCGCTGAAAAATGCTTCAGGATCTACGGGGTGGGGGGGTGTGGATGGGTAGAATTATTAAGAGCAACATATACTTGATAAATCTGACACAAGCAGTATTGCAAGGTCTTCCAAACCACTCTGTGCCTCAACTCTTATCTGAAGGGTCTGAATTTTGGAGACTGTAAAATCTGATTTGGTTCCCACTGCACAATTTATGCTTTGCTTAAAGTGTCCACTGGTATCTAGGCAGGACGTACTGTAATGTACACACTTGCAAATTTGAACTGAAACACTTGAATGCTAACTATCCAAACATCAACTATCTTAGTAAAAGCTACACTTCACAAGCTTGTCTGTGCCTAACTTTATTTTGAGGCTTAACAACATGTACTCTGTTACATTGCTATGGTAGCTACAGTAGCTTTTCAGACACTGGATAATGAAAAAAAGAGCTTTGGGTGGATTTTTCTTCTCTGAAAAAGAAGCTGACAGGTGTACTAGTGTGCTGCAGTGTGGAAGTCAAGACACCACGCACAAACGCTAACTAAATGAAGTGTTATAAATTGAGTATATAATTGAGATTTTGAAATCTAACCTCAAACCTCCTGCTCTGAGGAAGTTTTCACAGAAAGACTTGGCACAGTTTCTTGCCATTTCATCATCTGCAGTTGGCATCAGCTTGGAGCTCAGTACCTAAAATAAATGAATAAATAGACGTGCATACACCCCCTTCCCCTTAGTATTCTTTATCTGCTGAAGGTTAGGAGTACGACAGAAAAAAATCCACTACAAATGAAGCAATTTAAAAGACACTTAAGCGAAGCTGTAGTCAGTAAAGAGAAATCCCATTAAAAATATTCAGCACAACTATGGCTATCACAGATACTTCTTCCGTATCAAAGGGCATTTTTTTCTCATGGCATCTTACTTGTTAAGCGAAAGGATAATGTACATACTCTAGCACACAAAATGTTGTCTTCCGACTCAGTTAGTGCTCCTTAAGAGCCCAAATCCTTCTCCTTTCTAGATTTTCAGTTGACAGTACGCTATAAAACACCCTACAGATGGCTTATTGATTCACACCTTCTGAAATATAACCGCATTGCTATTATTGCTATTTCTGTAACAGATGGTCCAGGTAATTCTATGGGCCTTATGAACATCACGACTGTATCACCCCCCTTGTTTTAAGTCAGCACTAAACTTCAGCATGCAATTATGCTCAGAGGTGTGGCCACAAGGAAGTCTGTGGTCTCTGTGGGTCAGATCTCATGTACATTCGTAACCACTTTCACTTCATTTTACATGAAGAAAAACCAAAACAACACCCAAACAAAAAACCCCAGCCCCTCCCAAAACCCCAGGAAACCCCCTGAAGTTATTTATTTTCTTGGAAAGTCTCTTTGCCATGTACAGCCAACAATGCTGCATGTGGGAAAATCAAATACATTTTTTGCAGGTTCACAGGTCAGAAGAATGGTTTACAGAGTTCCATGCATGAAATCCTATCACAACACTGCATGATATAACCCTGAACATCTGCAATGTTTAATTTTCATCTCTTTCATATGCTCTGCAAATTTCCTGCGCACATTTTTTCAGAGAGCACTTCAGACTGATTCCCATAATTTTCAACACATCCCCAGTTGAGGGGATAAAAAAGCACATCATCCTTTTCCTGACGGAAATCATCTTCCAATTGGCTTGCCTGGACTTGAGGAACAAGTCCACTCAATATAATCATCACATCTAATCCAACCTTCTACCTCTCATCCCTTGCCAGAAAAGCAAGCTATTTATTACTTGCTTTTATTATTTTCTCTGGCATAGAAGCAGCAGATAACTGTCTTGTCATACTATCATATAACCTTCCAGTTCAACAAGATAACCTTGCTGTGATATGCTAAACCATTTGCTTTCAGTTGTAGAACTTGTCAACATCTTTCGAAGACATCAAACATCTTTCATTCCAGCTGTACAGCAAAGGAGGCAATCCTAATGCTCCAGTGTGATGACAGTGTAGGAAGACAAAGAGCTAACATTAGACTGTAGAAACCCAAAGGAAAGCAACTACAAGAAAATTCCTACAGTAATCTTGGCACACACCGGGAATGAAAGAGAGTAACTTTGTCCACTGCTTCTGAAGCTGCTGGCAACCGGTCCTCCAGCTTCAAGTTGTTAAAACCATATTTGTAATGAGTCCTTACGAACAGTGGGGGCCGCGAGTAGAACTAGAAACTGTCCAGCTTCCTAGAGTCTGCAGATTACAGTGGCCTAACAATGACACCAGCTGAACTCTTATACTCTTTAAAATCCATGAGCTGAACACTTGGAAAAAGCCTTTTTTACAGGGTCCAATCCAGGGTTTTGGCTAAAGAACTTAGGAGAATACTTAGGGTTAAAAAAAAAAAAATGTATCTGTTCCACTCACTTTACATGCACAGCTAAAAAAGGCTAGAAGCTTCTGGGTAAAAGCCCTGCACGTTTGGGTAGTGAAAATTCTACACAGTTCAATGCTTCTCAAAAATACTCCTTAGCCTCTACAAACAGAATGCGGTAGACTTCTATAGCAGGAAAGTTAGCATTTGCTTTGGGGTTTTATTTTTTTTCAAATTGAATCGAGCAAAACCAATCAAACTAAACAACATCTCCCACTAATTTTTGGGACACCCAACTTTTTTTCTTTAATATATATACTAGAAATCACATACTCTAGCGTTTCTGGAGATTCAAGCAGGAATTCTGCCTAAACAGTAAGGACTTTAATGTTTCTTTGCTTCTCTCCATTTACTTCAGAATACTCCTTCCACCTTGCAAATGACAAAAAGAGGGGCCTGGCTTCACAGTAAAGTCTCTAAAGGGGAACTTCCGCTCTGTGTAGAATTTTTCAAATACATAAAAGCAGACTATGACATGACATTTGCATTTTGCATAATGACCCTGTCATGGTGGACTCCTGGCCAAGAAACTTAGAACTACTTAAACCTTAGTGCTCAGAAACACAAGCAGAAAGAAGTAAATTTATTTTCTTACCTCTAAATTGTAGAGCACTCTGAAGGTGGACATGCCTGGAGCAAAAGATCTGAAAAGACTTTCTAGTATTGAACTAGCGCTGGGCTGATGTTGGTGTTTTGAAGACAAGGAGGGTGATTTTGAAGACTGAGAACTCGATTCTGATAGCAGTGTTTTCTAGGAGGAGTAAGTCATGGAAGAAATATTTTGAGACTACTGCGTTTTGTTGTAATTGGCAACACATTTCCTATAATCCCTGTAATAACCCTCTCACCTCCAGCTGCTTGGAAATAAGTCAATAATCCCTAACATCAGCATTATTTTGCAGTAGAGTTTCAAACCCTTCACAGATTACACTCTGACACGGAATTTAAGAAACCTGGTAGTAAAATCCTTTTGGTTAAACTCACCAAGATTAGTTATTGTTTAATCCATACCTTCCTTCCCAGGGAATCAAGCTGATCAAGAGCCTCCTGAATAGCTGGGTCAGTGGGAATCAAGAGTAGCAGTTTTCTCACTCGCAGTGTTATCCTAAAAAGTTATCAGAAGTTACTTGCGCAAAATACGGTTCAGCCACACTGTGGCCTAGTGGATGCCTACACACTGCAAAATAAGTAGCTATTCAAACTTTGCAGTGTTAGCATTTCTTCAGTGTTTAATAACCATTTAGTTTGCCTACCTTGGCTCCTCTAGATTGGCAAGCTGGTAAAGCATATCAAACACATTACACACGAGAGCCATGACTACTCCAGGGAGGGATTTCTCCTGAGAATTAAGCAGAAATACAAAGGTCTATTTCTCCCCTCTCTGTTGCAAGTAATTTAAGAGAGCTCTTCACTCAAGCAACTGACCCAGATGCCAACCCGGCCCGCAGAAATCCCAGCGACTTTCTAGACTGAGACAACATTTGAATTTTTACATTACCCAATTACCTCATTTCCCTTTTAACAATCAATTTCTGAAGTCAACTGTTAGTTAGGGTTGATGTACAAAGCAGACCAGGAGTGGTCCAAACACAACAGTTGATGCTTCCCAGTTTATTTTCATACTGCAGCTTTATTAATAATAGAAATCTGGAAATCTCTCCCCTCAACAAATATACAATCTCAGAATGAAATCATAAAGGTCTTGTTTGTTTAAAAGACCCTGTAGACATTAATAAATCCCAAGCAGGCTACAACAGATGACAGAATACAGATTATAAAGTCCAATATGCATGCATAAGGCAATTGTATATTTAAATGCTTTGTTTCAATTGCCGTTTGAAAGCAGAACCAGATTACTAAAGGCTGGATACTCAGGCTGATGTGAACACTTCTGTCTCATGTTACTGTAGCTCTTCCACCCCAGCTGTGTCTCCCCCAGCTATCCCCCCTCCAGGAAAAATTCCGAGGGAAGGTTTCAGACTATTACACTGTACCTGTTCCATTGCATAGGAAGAACTAAATACACTGCCACTGTTGCTGGAACTGGTCGAGGAATCCGCAGAGCTCCCTGATGGAGTCCCACTTCCTGACGTTTTTACTGTAAGGACTTGTTCATCAGAGAAGCCCAGTTGGTGGAGTAATTTCTGATCTTTGTTTACGGTTAGCTGCAAGAAAATGTTTATCATTTAGTTCTGGAAAAGAGACTCAATTGCATAAAGAATGAGAATTCTTTGTAGTTAACATACCAGGCTGTCATGGGCAAATATCTGTATATTATCCACGGGTGAATTCAACATCTTGGCTATCTTCCACCTGACGCTCCCTACAGTTTCATTGCTATGAGCCTGTAAAATTAAACATTGGTTCAGTAAGTCTGCTCAAGCAGTAAATTCCGAGAGAAAAAAAGAAAAATCATCCATTAAAGTCTCCTGGCTACTCTGCATAAGGTCTAAAGGCATTGTCCACAAAAGAGACTGACAGGGCAGGACAGCAGTAGAAATATTCCATCACTGACAGTTAGCAACTTCTTTTCCCACCCCAGAATGATGGTCAAAACACATTTAGTGTACAGACACTTCCATTACAGTAGCCCTATACACACATTTAACATTTTAAAGTAGAATTTTCAAGTTGATTGGAGTCCTTAAAACCAGCTTCCTCTGTTCAGTCCAGGCATCAAAAAACCCACGAGGATCTAAGCGATCAACACCGCATGACACCCACATAACCTGCGCACACATACCTCTATGGTGAAGGTATCTTTGGTAGACTCATACGTAACATTAAGTGTTAAAAGATGTCCATGGAAAGAGGCACCATGAGGTAGAATAGTTCGGGGCACAGAGTAAAGGTCCTACAGAAGAGAAGGATGACAGTAAATACCACCCTTGAAAATAAAGACATGTCAATGACGGTATGTAACAAAGTTACTAGAGTTGCATAGGTTTAAATAAGTTTTACTATTTTTAATAATATTGGAAGGTGTGTTCTTAGCCTTGCTTAGTAAGAAATTACGTATCTTACCTCTATTGTTATCACATAACGCTCTGCCAACAGCAGCAGTCTCTCAATTATTACGAGTTTCGTTGACCTAGAGATAAACAATGAAAACAAGAGTAACCTGTCTCAGAGATTAATTTTCAACACCCAAGGGTAACTACGATGAATTAGCTGTTTTCAAATATAACTCCTTAAACCTAAATTTAATTCAGTTGAAACTAATTAGGAAAACAGGCCAAGGAGCTTACGTTACAACAAAACCAAACCCCACTTCCCCAGAAATATTACGTGACTAATAGGCTGGTAATAGTCTGTGGGGTTTTTTGTGGGTTTTCTTTGGGCTGGTTGGTTGAATGGGCCGGGTGGGGGGAGGGGAGGAGGGGGTTTTTTTGTTTGTTTAAAAAAAAAAAAACCCCCAGGGTTTTCAAAGGCCCTTTGG
>Ga0181612_123829_pt1 | contig 21877 bp, 17 predicted proteins | sample HoacroProtozoa21_FD_119630 | JGI IMG/M metagenome (GOLD analysis project Ga0181612, IMG submission 119630) | Hoatzin crop microbial communities from Cojedes, Venezuel. Combined Assembly of Gp0051906, Gp0051904, Gp0051908
CAGTTTGAGTGGATTCTCCTTCTCTGGAGATACTCAAGAGCCGCCTGGACGCAGTGCTGTGCAGCCTGCTCTGGGTGACCCTGCTTGGGCAGGGGGTTGGGCTGGGTGACCCACAGAGGGCCCTTCCAACCCGGAACATTCTGTGGTTCTGTGATTCCCTTTTTGACCTCCACCTGAAAACACATCCTCGAGGCAAACGCCCCACGGACCACGCAGCATTTCAGAAACAACTGTACGCTGTGAAAATGAGGAGCAGGCAAGGTCATGGCAAATATTTACAGTCGCATGACAATCTTAGCAGATACAAGATGAAGCTTTGAAAGCTTCACTGTTCTCCTCCCTGGGGGAGCCTGAAAAACACCGACACCTGCAACATCTCCCCTAGGTTTAATTCACAGCATCACTTATACATCCATTCCCATTCGATGCGGGGTCAACAAGCCAACATGCCCGCTTTGGAGCTGAAGGCCCAAATGAAAACGAAGATTTATTGTTCCCCCTGCAAGGCACTGTGAAACGAAGCCTCCTGTGCCCAAACATGCGAGCCGCAGACGGTGCGACGCGGAGCCGTGCAGGCAGCTGTGAGCAGGCAGCTCGGAGCAGCGGCAGCGCATCGGGCCCAGCAGCGTGCTGGCAGACCCGCAAAGGAGAAAATGAGATCTGCTTGGCTTTCTCCCTGCTCCTCCACCCCACCGTCTACAGGGAGACAATAATCTCTCTCGCATCAGTTAAAAGATTATTAAGAGATAACCCTGTGCAAGGCTGCCCGTCTTTCAAGTCTCCTGCACGCATCTCATCAAAACGCTGGGAGACACGCCAGTCGCTTGATCCGTGCCAGTAAGGTCATGTCCCAAAATTGCTGTTGGATCTGCACACTGAATGCACAAACGCAGAAAGATTTCATCTCTGTCTGCTGGTGCCACACACCTGATTCGTTCCAGAGCCAACTACATGCACGTGACAAAGCATCTTATACCAGCAGCAAGCTTCTACTAGCGATTACCACTTGCTTTAAGCAAAACAAACCTGTGAATGTGCAAGAGAAGCATTGCTTCTACATCATGCATGTAAAGAACAACTGCAGAGTAACAACATACGCTGGACACAAAAATGTGCTGCTAATAATTTATGGCCCTATATCAAGGGACAAAATCAGGAGAAGTGGAGGATGAGGTAATCAAAGCAGTATTTCTTTATCTTTCATATTTCTTCTCCTTATCTTTCTAGCATAAAACTCTACATTTCAGCAAGTCCACTGCATCCATTTCGGCCATCCTAAATAACTGTTCTCCCCTTCAACTCCTCCCCAGACCTTAAAAAACACATAACTTTTCAATCATGTCTTACAATGTAACTAGTATATAGGCTTTACTCTTTACCCACAACAGCAACATTTCTAGCTCCTTATTTTGTTCCTCCTTTCTGACATGATAATTATTCTTCGTCAGGGTGTCAGCATCCTCGTGCATGTTCAGACAGACAATAACACTATTAAACGCCTTTTCAGCCCTGTCGTTCAGGAGAACCACAAACCTTAATTCATACAGATTTCAACACTATTAATATAAAACAAATTATTCCTATTTGCTAGTCATGAGCTGTTTGAAAGGTTTTCAGTATCAGTGCTTTCACAATATTGAACATTTACATTCCAGTCATTCATTCAGCCATGCTCAGCTGATTTCTCTATTTTATGTTTCTTCCTGCGTTTTAAAACTCCCTTGATCTGATAGATAAGCCCATCCTAATTTGGAGGTAAAACAAATACTATGCTTTGATTTGCTCATGACTAACATAAAGGCCAAAATACTGCTGCATGCATACTTGAATGGACTGTTTACAAAATACTCAATTTTTTTCTTAAACCAGTCAGTCCCTGACGATTGCTGTAAAAATGCAAGCCCTGCTTCTAACCTGAGCACAAACATAAGGACAAGAGGCAGAGCAAAATATTATGCTTCCAACTAATGCACATGTAAAACAGAATTGCATACTCTTCTCTAAAACTTTCAAATACAGTTGTTTAAGCAATGAGGAATACCAGAAACAGCAAATTACTGGAACTAACATGAATTACCAGTTGTTTCCAACTATGTGAAAAAGAAGTTCGTTTTTTTGGAAGCAGTCAGCTGGCTACAGCAGGCACACAGAGTGGTTTACATACACTCCACCAACACAACTATGTCCATAACCTCGTACCCAGCAAGGTCATTCCGTATCACTCCAGAGAAGAGAAATTAGCAACCATCAACAGTTGCTATAGCAGCTACTCCTGAGAGTAAAGGGCAACTATAGCCGTGTTCTACAAACCGAGTATAACTGACCTCCGAAGAAGATCAATTAAAAAAATCCCATCCTAACATACCAATGGCACAAACATCTACCAGTACCAGTCAAGGCTCTTCGACACGTACATACAACATACTTTCACTTATTATTCACTGCTTGGCTGCACATCTAACACTGCAACAACATCCCGTAATAAGGCAAATGCTACATGGCTAAAGGCTGTCATTAACAACAGCTTAGTCCTGCCAACAAATTCTCAACATCGCTTTAAAGGACTGTGTTCCATGTAATTTATGCATTCAATTTAGATTTAATAAGCTTATTACACATCTCTCAAAAATCAATGGGTATTTAATAGAGATCTTTCTCTGAATAGAAAGCACTTTTCTTCAGCAGAAAAAAGGATCTCATTGTAAGGAAGATGAACACCTACAACTTAAAAGCAAACATTCTCATTCATGAAAATATTATTTTACTGGTTTGTTATATAAGGCAGATGCATTTAGACTTTATTCTATAAAGTCGGGCTTCTAGATGGATAACTGAATGGAGTACCTCGTGACGCTGACAGATCTTCCAAGAATATACTCTTATCGCGTCTGCACAACTCCTGCTTTAATAACAACAAACAGAATGAAAACAGCTATTTTGGAGGAAAACCCAGCAGATTAAATTGTGGTCAGCAGCTATTTTGCTTATTTGGAGAACAATCTTTATGCAGTATCTCCTTGCAGCACTTGGTAACCGATGGCTTTGAACACCCGACTGGGCAGGCCCTGCATCAAGCGTTTAGCAGACACTGACGGACATAACTGCACACCTCTGCATTAGCTCCCTTCAGAACCCTTTTCTACTCTTGCGATGCCTAAGGATCCCTTTACACCAATTTCTATAATCTAATTATAAAGGCATGTCAGTGCTTCGCCACATTGTAATTTTATCAGCCCTTTTCATAGCAGATTTCTTCCTCCAAACCTCTAAACTACAGCCGAGTCCCTCAACAGCAGGGACAGCCTCTGCAAGAGACACTCCAGTCCCAGTGAGATGTACTGAACTGTTTGATTTACCTGATTAACATCAGTGACCTTAAGTGATTTCATGATTGTGGAATTACTTTGAAAATTTCAAGACACTTTTCTAGGGGAAAAATCCAGGGTTATATAAAATTTTCCCCTAGATTGGTAGTACTGTTCGTAATTTTGTGTACAAAATGCCTTTTTTCTTTCGTCTAGCAACCAAGTAATTCTCAGGTTTAACACAGCATTACTCACGTGATATAACGCTGTCTATGTACTGTGGTAAATAAGGAGCCCACGCGTCAATGGTTTCTTTCCGACCTGCCTGCTCGATCCTCCTCAGCTCTGCTAGCAACAAGGCCTGGGCAGCTTCTCGTACCTGTAAAGCCAACAGGAATGACATACAGACACAAAGATCAAATATTTATCAGTATGCTTTCAGTAGAATTCAGCAAGAACAAAAGAAAAAAACTTCTAGAGAAAATTAAACTAAGCTTCTAAAGACCCTCCTTTTTCCCCAGCACTCTCCACCATAAACCCAGAAGCAAAAGAACCACGGACGGGACGTGCTCAGGACACAGCAAAGCTGTGCTGCCCCTCGAGAAACCGAGGGGATGAACGTCGCAAGGCAGCCCCCGGCACAAGCCAACCCGCGTCCCACCTCCTCGCAGCCTCCACAGCCGGGCCTTGCTCAGCACGGACAGCAGCGCCGACCGAGGCCGGCAAAGGAAAGCCAAAGTAAACACATACAACGTTTTCCCAAAGATTAAAAAAAAATCTGGGCTTTTAAACCCACAAATACAAAATACCATCATGTGCTATCTGTTCACCATGAATACCACTTGTTCCACCTGAAGCCTTCATAAACACACACTCATAAACACACACCTTATTTTTGGGCTAAAAGACTTCATGCACAAAGAAGTTCAGTGATCTCACATGGTAAGATAAAAAATTGTGGACACCTAAGGATGCCCCGTAACCAGACTTCCGTTGCTTACAAATTTTAATGAGTTTCAAAGCGATGACCCTCTCCGGTAGCCACCTCGCCGTACACCCTAGCTAGCAAAAGAACAGGCTACCAGGTAGCTAAAAACTTCTTCCCCACGAAGTCGCAGGCCCGCGGAGGACCCACCATCTACGACCCAGCTCTGTTACTCCGTTCCTACTTGGAAAGCTGCACAGTCAACGAATTTTTCGCCACAGCAGCACAGGTGCGGTGTTAAGGCCCACTAGTCATTTATCAAACTGCTAGGTGACAAACCATTTACTGACTACTGTATACATGCTCCAAAAAATAAAGCAACTCAGCAGTCTCTTGAAAAATATAGGGTAGGGGTTTTTTAATCCTAGTAAGATTCTTAATGGAATAATGAAAGTTTTTAATCCAATAATTTCTTTTAAAAAATATGTACAGCATCCAAAACGTTAAAAAAAAATTCTTCCAACATTTGACAGGTTACCTGGAAAATTAACTTACTAAATCTGAAATAAGAACTGCAGAAACTTGTGTCAGAAATCTTTTTTTTTTATATTAATGGAAAATATGATTAGTAAAAGACAATGTAAGACCCAAACATTGTACAAAATTACTGCTGAAATCACCTCCAAGCATCGATCCTGCCACCTGCGGGCCAGCATCTCCAGAAGAGGAGGTCTGAATTTATCCAGTCCCAACAGGTCGGGGAGCATCACACAGTGCATAGCAGCCAGCTGGCTCCACCCTGTTAAAACACAGCACGACAGCAAGATAAACATACTGAACACTGAAGCAAAATTTTAAGTTCAAAATGCCATCCACTAAATCTACACTGGCCACTGGCCTGGTATGCAGTAGGTCTTCAGGAGAAGGTGGGACGAAGAGGGAGATGAGAAAAAACGAAACAAAACCAGAACCAATTTTGCAGCAGAACAACAGAAGTGTTTCTTCTGCCACGGGAACTCGGGCCCACCCCGGCGTCCCCGACGCCGGCTGCCCGCCGGTCAGGCTGCACAGGGCACGCGCTTTCTGCTTCCGACGGGAATGAGCTCTTCCCGGCATAAATCACGCCTCGTCAACTCGCTGCTCTGATCTCTTAGACACACGCCAGGGTCAAACGAGACATCAGCAGCAGACTGCCTCAAACCAGTCCTGATTAAACACAAACATCCCTCTTCCTCCCCATCCCCTCTCAAAAAGGCTCCAGGATCTAGTCGCATGCTTGGATTTTAAACTTGCAGCCTTCAGAATATACTCCACATACATACTAAATACAAAAAAAAAAATCCCCAAAAGCATAACGGCCAACTTTTTTCAAAAGCATAAACCTGGTTCTGTGCTCAAGATTTAGATGGCCTGTTCAAACAATAATTCGCATTACTTGGCATGATATTTAATGCCCTACATGAAAGTGTGATGTAATTCAATTACAGGAAACTCAGCGTATGAATTACCACTAGAAAGATGACACAGAATTTTCTGTCCTGTTTGAAAGGCTGTGCGAATATGTACAAGCACAGTTTGTCTGTCCTTATCTTCCCATCCAAACCTGACTTCAGCGTGCTCACTTCAGGTGCATTTGCACTACCGGCTGCAATATCGCTTAGGTAAATCCAGTAAAGATAAGCATATCCAGCTCAAACAACAGAGCTTGTAAAAATGCTCGGAAAGTGCTCTATGCAAAAGAATTCCTTCAGTATTATGCTCTACACTGACTTGACAAACTGGAGAAATACTTCAGGTGAGCATATAGATCCATATTTTTAGATTGTCAGCAATACTGAGCATAAAAACCTAAATATTTTAACTAATTAAGCTCTTCATGGTGCTACAAGCAAAGATATCATTACATCAATTTTCCTTAAAGAAAAATGGATTAGAAAGAGGAAATTCAAATTTAAGAGTGCGCCGTTTCTACCACTTGAGATGCATGAAAGCAGGAATTTATGGCTTAGTAACAAAGACATAAAAATTCTGATTTGAAGCAACTTGCCTACAGGGATACAAGAGGGTTTGTTTGCTTGTTTGTTTTTGTGCCAGTCTTTTTGGCAGAAAGACATTCTTCATAATTATTTACTAGAAAAAAAATCATCCCCAACACAAACCCCAAGTGGTTTAAAGAAACACCAAGTTTCCATAAGCACCAAAAATAAAATGTACATGCCATGAAACTGATTTCGTTTGATTCCTTTTAGGCAGAGCATTGCATTTTCAGTCTCCCCGTTTGCGACGCGGACTACGGGGCTGACCCCCCGCCGCAGCGGAAGGCTGTCCCGCGCTCATCCCGGCGGGCCCGCGAAGGCTCCAGCCGGGGCTGGGCCCCGGTGCTGAGCAGCAGGGAGCGGGCCCGCGGCCCCGCGCACGGCCGCTTCGCCCCGCCGTACCCTGCCGAGGGGCAGCGGCACGGCTGCTCTCCCCACTGAGCAGGGGCTGAGGTTTTGTTGCCAGAAGACAACCGTGAACCCAAAGCAGACCCGAAACATCTCCGACATGCTATTTGAAAACTGAATTTACCGACAGTTGAAGGCACACAAACTGGGTCTGCCCACCCTCTGCCAGCGTTAAGGGCAAAGCATACAAACAACTCACTGCCTCTCTCTTCTGCAAAGAAAAAAATTCCTACATAGATCAAATTAAAGTCATGTCATAACAATGATAAGGGACATCAGTTGAAAGTAAAAGACAAATAGATAGAAAAGTGAGGAAAGAATACCTTCATTGACTAAGAAACAGGTATGTAAGGTAGGAGCAGTGTCAGAGCCAGAGTGCCCAGCTTCAGTGCTAGAAGAAACAGCAGGAGCGACTTGCAGAGGAAAGAAGAAGAAATAAAGAGAAAAAATAGGAGAGTGAGGATAGCAGCTTCTGAAAAACAGATTAGTATTACTGAAGAATGAAAAACAAAACTGGAGGAAACTGTGATAGTATTAAACTTAAAAAAAATTCTAGGTTTTACAAGAAGTGCAATGCCAGTGAGAGGAAGACATGCGGCTGCAGAGAAACACAGATACACCAACAGAAACTTGCACCTTCTGAAAGACAAACGTGCCCGTAAACACAGCAATTACAAACGTGTCTTTAGATAGAAAGATTTGGTTTGACAGCACGGTTGACTATGAATTTTAAAAAAAGGAGTTTCACCGCTTCTTGTGCTTTTCCTATATTTAGACAGATTTTTGAAATTCGCACTACTCCTTAATAACCCCAGAAATCACCCCTCTTAAACCTGGGCTGCCCCACCTGTCACTCTGACATGTCACAGAATGTGTTACTGATGGTTAGTTCTAATATACATTCATTTTATATGTGCCCCCATTCCAATAATTTTAAACCTACACCAGAGAAAGCACTAAGAATCTAAAGCCGCAGCATACACAGCATTCCCCGTAAGGCTACAGGCAAGCAAGTACAGGCGAGCGCTGTTCCAGCAGGCGACTCAAAGCAGTATCCGTGACGTTTATTTTGTAAACTGCATCATTTCTTGGTGCAAATGTAATTTAAAAGCAGTTCTAAACATTGTACTTCCCCTAATGCTTCAGGACTTAATATTATCACATGAAAAGCTGCGCAGACCTTACGGCATACACATGCTACAGCCCGAGGTCAACGTGGAGATTTAGAGGTCACTATCTGACACTTCCTCCCCACAGAGAAATTACCATATGTCATGCACAAGCATCTTCAAATTAATCCCCCTCTCTTATTCCGTTGCAGAACAACAATGGGTTCAAGCTCCTGAACCGATTAAGCGTTGTCTTCTGAATGGTCTGTTTGCTTTTCACGCGGTGAACTTCTTTTGTCACTGTGGGACATCTGCATCCAAACTACTTCTTCCATGCTTTCCACACAAACGCATCACGATGGCACGCGCGCAGTGACAGGATGACCAGCGGACATCACTTCATGGCAGCAAAACATAGTTTCAGTAGATGGATAAAAAAGCTATTTATTTTGTGATTGTTTGCAAAGACACAAACCCACCCCATACTGAAACTAAAATCTTACTCCGAATGGGTTTTTTGCCTCCTTTCGTTGTAGGTGTCTGCGTTCTTCCAAGGCCAGCGATTACAACAGTCACTGTAATGGAGGCAGCTGGCCCAGGGCTGGGTAGCACAGAGCTGTGCTCATCTCAGGACCAATACAGGTCAAATTGATGGAGATCAAGGATGTCATAAAATGCAGTAATTGTATTGCTAATTGATTTTTAAGAACAACAGCACTAGAAATTTATGAGTAGCAAGATACTGCAAGTAGTGCACAATGGGATGTAAAGGTAAGACACTGAGCAAACTTACTACCTGTGTAGAGTACCCCTGAGAAACAAACCCACCTTCCCCCAGGAGCATGCCAGACATGCCACCAGGCACACAAAGGGGCAACCGGTTAGGAACTGGAGTATTTTTCTGTATTTTTGACAGCAACAATTTCATTTTTATCACTTATTTCTCATGAAGTTCTAAATATTTCCACTGGTAACTAAAGTGTGTCTCTCACCAACAGTAGCAAAGCTGTTTCAAAGAACAATTACATAGTTGTCAATTGGGAAAGAAAAACCATAATGGCACTATAGCTTTAAAAACCAAGCACAGGCACAGACCCTCTCTGTGATGAATCTGTTTTTTCTTGCATGGAATTTGCCATATAGACACCATCTCTGAGAAATCCTAGCCTTTCAAATAATTATCTTTCAAAGAGGAAGAGTAAATGGCTGTAAAAAAACCCAAAACAAAACCCAAACAAAACAGCCCCACATGTAGAGACAAAAGCCCTGATTTTTCTTCTTTCTGTTTTTTGTTACTGACTGCTACTTCTTTATTCATGTAGCAGCCTTGATCACGAAAAAAGCTTGACACATATCACTCCTGAAACCGATTTTCCCTTTCCAACCACAGATCACAGTAAATTAATACTTGTACTTATGAAAATAATAAATACACAGAAACGTTGCGGTTGGGCAAGTTTCCTCCTCAGACATAAACACCACCCTTTTGTGCACAGGACTGAAGAAAGTCACACAGATGATGTGCGAGTTACCTGCTGTGCTTACCAGCTCTCTAATACAAGAGCAGTTCCAGTTTACAGATACATTTCAGGATGTACATACACCTTCAGTGTACCTCTGATCACTGTACACGGTGGGATTTACTACCACAAAGCGTTTGTATTCTGCAAAATGCAATCCTTTTACAAAACGCAACATTCTCCATGTTCCTATGGCTTGAAAAGACAAAGTTTTAATAGTTCACAGGCAAAAGTTAAAAAGACAGACAACTGCCATCTTCAAAGGAAATTTTAAGTAAGTACTGAAGGATATCTGCTTTATAGACTAGTTAAAAAAAAAAAACCCAAAACTACAATGCCAAACACATGGAAAATAAGAGAAACCCTTCCTCTTCTGCCCTATAGTACACGCACGCAGCTGGGCTCACATTCATAAAAATCCCACAGAACTGTAAAGAGAGCAGCAATGTGTGTACCTCCCCTCTTCATTTTCTCACCCAGCAAAACAGGTATGACCAAGGCTGCAGACATAGGCTCCCCTCAAGCCACACACAACCTTCCACTGGTCCCACGCCGAAGGGGACCCTGGTATCCCGGGGGCGAGCACTGCTCCTCCTCCTCCTCCTCCAGGCCCTGCTGACAGACCACCCTGCCCTCGCTGCCTCCCCACCAGTCGCCCCACAAGCCTCCCAACAGCTCACTTGCTCCTTAGCTCTCAGCTCGAGTCAGAACGGGCCACATCACGCTGGTTTACATTTACAATCGCTTTGGCATTCAGAGTAGCAGCTCCTTTTCCCCATCACACAGCAGCTGTAATTTAAAGAGCGAGCAGGAAGGCATCGCCATCACCTGCTCCACCTCTCCAGTCCCAGAAGGACCATTTCTGTGTGCTCCTGCTGCCTGGAGAGAGCTCTTCTCCCCGGCTCCACTCCACTCCAGCAGAAAATTCATGTCTAATCTTGTGTACACCCTTCTTTGACATCACATGTTGTTCTGTATCTTGTATTTCACCATCATACTTATGAAAGACACAATGCAAACTGATCAAGGATCTTTCAGTGTCACCCACTGCCATCTTTCATAACGGCAAGCGATGAAAATCGCAGCAGTAGAGTTAAATTATCTTCCTCCTTCATAAAAAGGAGAGGAAATGTATACGTACCAGACGTGTTTACCTTTATGCTTTAGCTTATAACACAAACATTTTTGTATTAGTCTGCGTAGCCCACAGCTACAGACTTCAAACCTCTTACCATCACCTCAGCACCAGAATGTTTGGGAGCCCTTAAAATATGCAACAATTCATTGTCAGAGAATAACGTCATTACCGTATTAGCATCCTGATTCTTAAATAGCTCTTCGTGATTAAAATTTTTTATCTTGAATATTACACTACTTTTTCTTCCCACGCAGAAGCTAGCAATATTTTTATCACTTCACAGGAAAGTGATAACCTCAGTCTTAAGAGCTGAAATGCTGTATCCAACTGTCCCAAAGCAAGTGAATTTTTACCTTGCTTAATTTGTCCTTGGGCTGCATGACTCGAAATTGAAGGGGGTGCCTTCGCTTTCGACATCTCAGGAGTGCCTGGCCTAGGCGGTCTAAACACAAAATGTATATGATGGGGGAGAAGGAGAAGGATAGGGAAAAAGAAGAAAAAAAAAATTATTTGCTAAAGATACTGTGACCAAACAAGCTTTGAAAAGCAATCCTATAAAAAAGTCACTTTGACAGGAGAGAAAAAAATAAAGTCTCGCATTTACAATTCCTAAGTAAGCTTATTTTTTTGGTGATAAAAAGTTCATCTGTAAGTTTTCGTTTATTTAAAATTTCACCTACACATTATAAAAACTCTTTAAAGACAACAAGCACTAAAAAGGAGGACAAACATGGCCTCAGACCTACTGGTGCATGTGTTCACACAACTCCTTGTTCTATTAACACTGCAAGTCACCTAACTCCATTCAAAGCAATACAGTCATCTTGGCATACAAAAATACTACACTCGAGAAAGAAGAAATACACTTGGTTCCATCTAGCTACCAAAGGTTTTCACAGCCATTAAATACATCAAACCCCACGTTAATAAACAAATTAAAATGCTGTATCAAAAGAGAGACTCTGAAACCAAGCTACCACAAGTTCCAGTGCGTATTTGCCGTACCTGGTCGGAGCTTTCTTCATGTGGTCTCCGATGAAGGTCGCATTGGTCATACTCATCAGCGTGTTGGCCAGCGAGATAACAGACAGGAGATGCTGCGTGGTGACGGCACGTGACACGCCATACGTCCCCTTTCCCAGTCCCTCTGTAATGGACATTTTCCTTCCTAACTCCACGCTGTCATACGCTGGTTTGCCTACGGGCTGGTTATAGCCAGGAAGCATCAGAGACATGTGGCCTCCTCTAGACAGCAGGCCAAAGGACACTGAACAGTGTGGCTTAAGCATCCCAAGGCGATCAAGGCAAAGCTCATCTAGAACAGAATTCAGGCCCCAGGCATGAAGACAGGACATAAAAAGCTTTGCTGTGTCCATGGTTAGGTTATATTCTAATAACGTTAACGGTTTAGATTTGCTAGAGCGATATTCTGGGTCACCGTCTTCTCTTCTCTGTCTTACTGATTCTTCATCCTCATCATCATCATCGAGAAGATGCTCTTTTATATTCTCTTTGATAGTTTCCTTGACCTGCTGGAAGAGGACGGCTGCTCGTTTGCCAGTCAAAAAGGAGCCTCCTTTGTCAGACCCGCCAGAGGCTTTCTGTAGATTCTCCGGAGAAATGAGCGCCGTGTTGGGTCTGGAGGCCTCCTCAGTCAGCAGCTGAATAATCAGGGCTTCCACGTCAAAGAAGAGCACATGTATATCTGGATCTGTTAAGTTAGTCTTTATAGCTTGAACCATCAGGGAGTTATGCGAATATTTAGGTAAATTCCCCTGAAAAAAAGAAAAAAAAGAGTTTTGAAATTTTAATTGCAGTACTTCAACACTTTGCACAAAGTGAATTCACAAACTGAGGAAGCTTTGGATAGTCAAAGTTGGGAAACTCACGTGGGTACAAAGCATGTTATAATAAACATTATGAAAATACCAGTGAAGAATTTCACAGCACTTTTCACAACGTCAGGAATGCCAGACTTGTGATCAAGTGTTGCACCCCTAAAAATACAGAAATTTCACTTACAGAAGTTTACCAGCTAGAGCTCTCCAGATAAGACAGAAGTTCACATTTCTTCCTCGTGAGTTCTAAAATATAATAGGTATACTCCAAGGAACAATAAAATTTCAATATTTTGTTATCAAACTTAAAATACATTGAACTTCATTCTCTCCATAACCAACACAAAATTATGCTCAAGTACTTTGTTTCCTCAAACAAGTGAAAAAGAGAATCTTTAAACAGAAATAAACCCTGTTCAAATGTAAGTAAAATATTATTTCTCCTCTTCTACAATTTAATTAACAGCCTGAACGACGTAAGGTTGAATAGTCACGTTTGATGCACAGCATCACAAACCTCCAGGAGAAGCAGGCGATGGGGAGGCACTCCTGACGCTTGTGCGAGTCCCTGCAGAAGTTAAACCCTGTGCTCAGCTGACAGCTAAGTCTAAGGGAGCACAGAAAAACTATCACCCTGCACAAGTCTGAGAAAGGCGGCAGGAGAAAAGGTATTTTTTCCACAGCTGATACAGGCTGAAGGGTTTCTTCAGAAAATATCAACCTTTACTGAATGCAGAATTAACCCGAAAGTTCTTAATACATGATCAATAAAAGCAATACAGTCGAGGCTCCTAGGTCTTTTCTCTTCTATAACTCAACAGCCTTACATTAACATAAACTCCTCCAGTTTGGTAGTCTCCAAAATCTTCATTCTCTGTGGCCTTTTTTAAACCACATTTTACAGCAGGATAGTTATTTAGAAATCAGCAAGGCATACAGTTTTTTTATATACACTGTATATATATACAAATAGGTATGCACATACATACCCACACTTAACACTATAAATATATACAGAGTATACAAATAGCATACACTCTATATATCATCCAAAAATTTGAACATTCTGTATACGTACACTAACTTTTAACAGGTTTTTACCCTATCCTATACACATCCTGATGGACTGCTTCCTTTGTTCACTGACTTGAAGGAATGAGTGCATCTTATGAAGCCTTAAATACCCTGGGCCATAGGAGTGGTCACCACTGAACATCTGCCGAGCTGTAAAACTACGTTATTTCTACCAGCGCTCATTATCTTGCATTTTTTAACCCCTTTCCGTTATACTTCTGAACACTAACAAATGTATTTATCACTAAATCAGAGAAACAAATGTATATTCTCTTTAACATCTCTTAATTGGAAAACTGGACATGCATACGTACCATTGACCTTCTCTCAAGGACTTTTTTTCAAGACAGTAGGCATTTCTAGACCTACAACTACTCGGCTGCTTTCAGTTTTGCATAAATGTCATAGCATGTGTTCGAAAACTGAAATAATTTTCCTTATAGTCCTTTTCCATTACAGCTGTAAAGACCCCCAAAATGCTGTTGGCATGAAAGAATACAATATCCACCACATCACGTTCAATTACTGTACTACTGAATGAACCTGGCTTTGAAACTAGCATATTATTTTAATTCTCAAGGTTCTCATTTAGACAGATTTGTCTCTCCTGAAGCACTCTGCTTTTTCTGTGGCTATTAATTACCGTACATCCCTGCAGAGCGTAAGATTGCTTTTTACAGTAAAAGTCTTCAGAGCAAAACAGACCTCTCCAAAGTTTTACATGAGCTTTGTATTTGGAAACCGATCTGTCCAGAAGAGGTTCAGGACCCTCACCTGCTCTCAGCTGACTGTCCAGCCACGGCTGCTTCGCAGTTCATTTCCGAGTGCTACTTTGGAGCAACCCAGGGAGAGCCTCTCCCCTGGACTGTTTCACAGCCAGAGGCCAGGGGAACCAACAGAGTAAGAAACCGCTCCTCCAATCCGTCTACATACAACATGCAGGAAGTGTATTTATTGCAAGCAACCCACCACGTTAGTCTTACCCGAAACTCTAATCTTCATTTTTCTAGCACACTAATACTTTATTTCATTTACAGACTCTTCATTTAAGGCTGTTAATATTTCACTTGGTTGGAATGAATACCCACGTATGTTTTACTGTATGGTGTTAAAATTGAGAAGAGCAAGTACAATTACTGGTTTGCTTGCTGCACTCACTAGTTCCTCAACAAATACACACGTCTCAATAAATACACATAAATATTTTATGTTATTCCAATGCACTCGTTCTATACCAAACAAACAAACCAGATACCAAAAGCACACACAGGACGCAATATTCCAAACATGAAGATTCTGCAACAATGAAATGCAGACCTGGCAAAATCTTCAATACCATCTACTATTTCACTAGAATCAAATAATTTTTAATTCCTGTCTTTCCTCAAATTAAAATTAATTTCACTCACGTAACAAAGTTAGGGCACTACCAGAAGGAAAATTCACATCTGGTCACGGGGATTTTGAAAGAAAAATTAAGCAGAGAGCATCCTCCTGGCTCCCTGCTCTTGCGTTTCTCGGAGGAGCTGCAGCAGTGGCTAGCTCACCTGACAAACAGCCAGGGCCTAAGGCAACCAGCGCTACAGCCATCAGCCACATTCTGCTCCTTTCCCTGTGGTCGACTCTGAGAACGCAGAAACTATGCTCACTAAATAAATTTGCCGTGAGAAGCAAATAATGGATAACTGAAACCAGAATAGCAATTATTAAATGTCAATAAATAAGAGTTGCAAATTGTGTTGTGCAATGCACTGATTTATTCACATTTTCCTTATTTAAAAAAATCTAGTTATTTCCTCAGAATGTAACGTAGCTAATTGATTATGAAATAGTCTCTGGCAGTGGTCACAGTGGTAAAACTAAAAGCAACAATAAACCCAAAATATTTCAGCTATAGATCATCGCTGACCTCCAGTACAGAAGAGGTTTTGCTGTGCTATGTATGATGCCTGCGTAGGCAGCAACCCCTCCAGCAGCTGCGAGGCACCTGCGCGTGAAGCACGGCCACGCGCACAGCACGCACGAGCGCAGCCTTCGTCCCGACGGACGCCAACCGCCACGCCGGAGGCGGTGGAAACAGCCGCGCCCGTGTGTTGGCAGAAACACCATGGTGTTGTTCTAAGGAACCTTCTAAATGTCTGCAGGTGACATTTCTGTTCCAGACAGAATCCAGGCGGAGCAGGGCAGATGCCTCCACGCAGGGCAGAGGCGGCGGCGGCAGCGGGCGTGCGGCGCGGGGCTCTGCCGCTCTCTGCCGGTGACGGCCCAGGCTGCCGAGCGCCAGCCGCCTGCCCCAGCGCAACCCAAACGCGGGCACCTCCTGCTCGGGCGCGGGTAACGCTTCCGAGCGGTGCCAACAGGCTGAACAGATTTAATACCTGCCTATTCTGACGGGTCTTTATTAGGGAAAAGGTGATGATGAGCGGTGGAGTGCTGGAAGGGCAAAGGCAAGCAGGACACAGCCACGGAATCGCTCCGGCTGGCGATCCCCTAACCCAACCCCCTGCTCAAAGCAGCATCCGCTAGAGCCAGCTGCTGGGGGCAAGCAGAAAGACAATTTTGCACTTCCTTCCATTAATCTTTAACAGAACGATAAGAATTTAAAAGTCAGGGGTCATATTCTTTCTGCGCCGAAGTTCACCAACCCCTCACACGAGGTCAGGACACACCTTTCCCCTGCGTCTGGCCAAAACAGAACCGCACGATGCAAAGCCCAGGAGCAAGCTCTTCCTTCCAGCTCTCCTCTGGCAGCCGGCGCTGACGTGCTGCTGAGCCCACCGGCTAACCCACCACCAATAACACAGCCTGCATCTGAAATGCACTGCTTGCTTCTTCACTCCATCTCTACAACGTGATGCTGTTTGCCACCTCTTACGGTCAGTCCAAATCCATCAGACTTCACAATAATTAGGCACATTAAAATTAACAGGCTATTCAGAACCAATTCCTGTACCGTTCTACCTCCACACTGGAATTCCTTCAAATTTTTACACTGTACTAGCTTTCCTTGGGATGCATGCCATATTGTACCCCATCTGCTCTTCAGAACAATAAAATCCACGCTAAAACGTAAAAACTACTCTTTACACAGTCTGACATCCAAGTTATCTCTTATTGCGAGATATCGATACAGAAGAGCTCAATTACTAGTTGCTAAAAAAGGAACTTCCCCACATCTCAGAATATTTAAGGTGCTTCCAGTTTATGCAGTACCAACCAGGATGGAGAAAAGTCACCCTCTGACTCTGGGGACCACAGAGCAAGCTCACCATCCAGCTACTGCTCCAACACCTGAAGAACTCTCACCATCGTGATATTATCAGACAGGTCTGCTTAGCGGGGTTCTTAACACGAGCACTCACTTCTTGCTCAGCTTGGTAAGCAGCCTGTTGTTGTACTCAGCAACATCCACACAAATCAAAGTTGTGTTTCTAAATGAACAGGCGTAAACGCGCCGTGGCTCACGCACTCTCTCTGTTCACAGACACACCGCACTCCGGAACAGTAATGAATGCTTTCAGCAAGTTACTACAGCCAGTTCTATCTGAATTCACCACTTAAATCACAAAACACAATTTAAAAGTCCTTAAACATTAAGCATTGAAATATTTAGGAATCAGCTAAGCCCATTAATATCTTCTAGCATTGAACACTTAAATGCTGAAAATTAATTTTGGTTTGAGAAATATTTCAAGTTACTTTGGCTCCATTTATATCCATTTGTACATATATTTTAGTAATACTTTTTCTGAACTGTCACACAGCAACTACTACCAAAATAAAAGAAAATCAAGCTCTAGCTCCACCTTTAGCAAGAGCTGCAGGAACCTATAAAACATGTTCAATATGGGGGGAAGAAAGAAAAAACAGATCAATGCCGATTCCGTTCCTCAAAGTCACGACAAAACAAAAAGGGGGAGATTGGCTTCTGATGGATACGGATCACACAGGCTGGTTCCTTGTCTACCCATCAATACTACAAATTAACAGAACATACACAACTGAGCAAATACTCCAGATTCTATGAAATGCAGCTAAATCCAGATCTCAAATGAACTCGGCCTAAAAAACCCAACAGTAGAATGCATGCTGAAGTGGGCGGTAGCATCCTAAATAGTAACACAAATTGGGAAAGACGTCTCACGAGACATGGAAGGGATTGTGTTGGTTGATATTAAAAATATATTACTACCTATCTGGAAACAGATAGGTTTATTTGGTGCATAACCTTTGCTCTTACTGAACCTAAAGTACAGTGAAAGCAGTCCAGTTATAGGCAGTGAAGAGGAAGTTTAGAAGCCTTAGACTCCAGCAAGGAAAACCACTACCACTGAGAGCACAAACCAGAAAACCACCCATAAAGTAAATGTATTTTTAAAATGTAACTCTAGATAACACCACCTGCATTAGAAACTGCACAATGATGCTGAAGCAGGCTGATACTTCTGGTTCCAGGAAAGTAAGCTCCTAGGACCGACCTAAGGCCAGATAAAGCCAGTTTAGATCTTCCTATTAAAATTTCAGAGAGCTTTGGATAAGGCCCTTTCAGTTCCAACATCAGAGGCTTCCCGTATTTTATTCAATTCCTTATGGAAATAAAAGTTTGAGGTACTGCACAAACTGAAGCACAACTCGCCTTGTCCGATGCTTCGGAAGCGAGCAGGTTAGTGGCAAGAGTCTGCAGTTTCTGATGCGCCACGTTTTTCAGCGCAGCCAGGCTACGCCGAGTCATGGCCTGCTTCAGGTTGACGGCGGGATGGCTCAGGGAGTCCACAGCCGCCGGGACTGCCTCGTCGCAGGCGTTCAGGATTTCCACCGCCGTTATTCCCATCACACACCTGTCCAGCGCACCTGCAAATATTTGGAAAAGCATGGGTTTAAGCAGAAACAATTCAGAACCTCCAAAATATCACAACAATGGGCCAGAAGAATTTACACTACAGGATGCAATGCATAAAACTTTCCATTGTGTAAATAGCTATTTTAGAACTAATATTCCTAAAGGGATGGAATTTTCCTAGATTTTCATGAAGATGAAGTGTGCAAGGAAAAACCACGCTGACAGAAGTCAAGACAAGTTTAGAAAACCAACAATGTGATTCTGTATGATCAGAGCACGATGACTGCAGCTGCTCAGTGTTTTTAGTGGCAGGCTGTTCCCAACCATTTCGAGTTCCCCCTCCCACCCAACTACCAGTGCAGACTGAATTTTCCGCGATGAATCTCAGATTCCTCTCTGCTTCCTAGAGCTTCAATAAAAAACATTTCTGCTCTAGTTTTCAAAATAAGCTGAAAATAATATTCAGACATTATTGCAGGTTTGTGTTTTTTTTCTTAAGTCAGTTAAGGAATTAACAGGTAATAACATACTACATATATTCTGATGCATTTTTTCCTCACTTTCTCCTTTTCAAATATCACAAAATTTTCTACAAAGCTGGTTTTATTTTATGCCTTGTTGCCCATTCTGTTAAGGCTCGTTTTTGGTTTCTTCTAAACTAAGCACTAGTCCCTTTTTAAAAAACCACACCAAACAACAAACCAAACAATACAAAAACCCAAACAATTCCTTCACTCCGCAGATGAGGAAACTGTTGTAGATTTGAGGTGCGGCACTTCACACCAACGTTTCAAGAATGTCACCGAGGAAGCACGGATGCTAATAAACTGAGACGACCCAATACTAAAATATGTATCTAACAAAAGCTTATATAATCTACAAATTTTGGGAATAGTGGAGTGCTAAATTTCCATATACAAATGTGCAAAAAATTTTAACTCTCATCTCAGATGCAACTTATACAGAACTATAACCAAATACAGATATATTAAAAAATTGTTTAATCAACGTCTTTGAACTTAACCTTACCAGTATCCATTTGCCAGACGTACACAGACCCATCTGAACATCCTACCACCAGATAGTCATCGGAAGGCCTCCATTTTATGACTTGAATCGGGAAAAGGTGACGGGATGCCAGCATGATGCATTTTTTCTCCCGCAGACTCAGAAGACCTACCGAGTGATCACTGGCAACAGAGCAAATACAGTGCTGGACTCTTGCCTAATAAAAGAAAACAAGGGGAAAAAAAAAATAAATCTTTAACACAATGCAGAGAGTTTACATTTAATTGTCTCTTCTTCACTGGACCAAGCATGGTGACCAACAACCTATTTTATAACCAAAAACCAGGTACATAAGTCTATGCCTAAATTCACTGCGGGCCCTAGAAACAGAATTGCACTTGCAGCAATTCTCGTGAGTCCAACCTCTTGCACATCATAAAGAGCAAACAGGTATTAGAAACTGTTTTGTTGAGCGAAAAAGAGAAACCACGGTTCTCAAGTAAATCAATGTCATTTTGTTCATTAAATTCTACCCACTCATCCAAGTTATGAGAGACAAAATTGCCTTTGGGCTAACTGGTGGGGAATGCTTGCCTATCACATTCGCTAAGCACCTGCAGGGGAAAGACGGCTTCCAGGTCCTGGAAATCCTCTCCCACTGTTAATGCTGCATATCATAAAATGCCAAGTATTCCCCTAGCTAGCTAGGTTTTAATCTCCAGTTTTTCCACAATTTTTTATGTTTTACGTAGCTAAAACATGATGCGAGCAAAACCAAGATTAACAGAACAATTCAGCTCCTTTTAAGCGTCTGCGAGAGTTACAGATCGGGGCAGGGTTACATCTTCAGTGTTTCCTATCACATTCACATTCTCAAGGATCTGAGGAGCTGTACCATTTACAGGAAGTGTGAGACAGTTTATCAGACACGTTACGTAAAACTTACGCTACAGTTTTCTGGTGGAACTAGAAGCTGCGTAATTTCTCCACCATGTACACAGAAGATATGTTTCATCTCTCCAGAAAATATATCCCATATGATGACTGAGAAATCCACACCACCTGAGATCAAATACCTTTGATCATAACGAGAAGAAACCTGATGAGGATACAGTAAGCATGTAATTTTGTTTCGATGGCCTCGTAGAGTCCGGTGAGGTGGCCAACCTGAGAAATTGGGCAATGGGTGACAGGGGTAAGAAAAGAAAAGGAGAGAAAAAAAAAAATACAATTCACTAGAGCAGTTAACAATCCAGAACACTGTCCTTGATTAAAAAAAAAAAAAATACAGATGTACTGCAATTCTTGACAGAAGTTCTTATCGAAGGAGCCCTGTCTTTTTTTTTTGAATGGCTCATTTTTTTTCACTAGACTGCATAACTCCTTTTGTCTTGCTGTACAATCTCACTCTAAAGTAATCCAGCTGTCTTAAAACAGCTTCCCCCCCTGCAAAATCCCATTAAAAAAAAAAATTTAAAAGGCCATGAAGATGTGAGAAAATAAATTCCCTTCCCCATCAAACATGAATTCATCCAAGGTTTTAACCAAAAAGACCAGTACCAGGAAAATCACGTACTCTTACTCTGCACTGGCCACAACAGTGGCATGCAAGTCTGGAGTGTTACGCATTTGGTGCTTGCACAGAATAGGTTTTTAGAAAGGAAAACGATTTCTGTGAACACAGAGCAAGAACAGCAAGCCTTCTGTTCACTGAGATCAAACACATGAGTGAAATCCTTCTCATTCTAACCTTCAAACTATTGCAAAAGATGCTTCGAAAAATTGTCTTTTTAGATGGCAAATTTGAAAGAGTGGGCCCAGTAAATACCAGAATCAAGTATTCTATGCAACACCTGCATGATACAGTTGAACTTTTTTGCTCTACATGATTATGCCTTCTAGCAAGCACAGCAAACCTTATGTAGAACATGCACAGGCACTTCTGCATTTTTATGAGGGTATGAATCACAAACACTTATTTGCAGAATAACGTATCAACTTCGAAGCAATCCAACTTTACATTAAGAAAAAAATCATTTGTATAAAGTCGTATGAAGTAAATCAGTTATATAAAGGAAAGAGTACAACTGACAGCCTTGTATGTAACTGACAAACTCATACCTATATTTACAGAAAAATATTTACATGTCTTTTTCATTTATCAGCAATTGTAAAAAGAAAAACACAAATATTTGTCCTGCAACTATGACCACAAAGTATTAAAGTAACATTATCTGGAACCAAAATATACAACAGCAGGCCAACATATAACACTCCACTAGCTCCACCATACACAAAGACGAATTCCCTATTAGATGCATTATTTTCCCAAGGAGACCTCCACAGGCACACCAATACCCAGGGATAAAGGCACTGCCCAGGACACGTCCCCCACCAAATCTTTGCTGCTGCCTCTCAAAAACCCAGGAGGAATATCCAGGACTTTCCAGTGGAGGGACCTCCCCCAGAACAGACGCAAGCCGGCCACAGTTCATTTATTACTTGGGTTTCTAATTACATAATATAACCATTTCCTTAACAAGTCTGATGTTCTATGATTTCCACCCATAAAATGACTCAAGGTTCTCTTCGTGAAACTGTAGGTGACCCTGCTTCGGCAGGAGGGTTGGACTAGATGACCCACAGAGGTCCCTTCCAACCCCTACTATTCTGTGA
>Ga0181612_161222_pt1 | contig 21873 bp, 11 predicted proteins | sample HoacroProtozoa21_FD_119630 | JGI IMG/M metagenome (GOLD analysis project Ga0181612, IMG submission 119630) | Hoatzin crop microbial communities from Cojedes, Venezuel. Combined Assembly of Gp0051906, Gp0051904, Gp0051908
AGCCGCACCAAAATGAGAGACAGTGGGGACCCCCCCCCCAGGGAGGGTCCCTGAAGGCACACACTCCAGTGCCCGGCCCCCCCAGGAGGCCAAGCACGCCCCGAATCCACAGCCACGACAGCAAGAACCTGCACCGGGCATCCGCTAAAGCCGTCCTTGCACCTCTTCTGCCATAAATACAGATTTCATGGGTGCAGAGTTCCTTTTTCTGCTACACATCAGCAGAAGGAAAAATAAACTGAATTATGTGAAGGAGGAAATATTAGCAAAGGAGCTACTGAGCAGCCCTGTTCCGTGGCATAAAAAGCAATTCAACTGAAGGCAAAAAGCAAGGTCCATGCAAGAAAATACCATAGTCAGGAAATGCCAAAGTTAAAGGAGTGTCCTCGCTCTTCCAGCACGGCAGCGCTTCTAGATGGAGGTAACACCTTTCGTAAGGCCAGCGAATAGGAAAGGGTCTTCTAACACAGAGCCCTTTATCCCCTCCAAACGCCGAAACCGAAGCGGCCTCGCCCTGCAGCTAAACAGTCAATGGAGATGAACCGCTCCCAGCGTAACTAGGTTAGCTGTCACTGCCTGTCCGCCGAGACACGAGGCAGTGGGCATGCCAGGACAGGTGGAACATGGAGATGAGAGAAAGGTAAAGGGAATTAATTCAATTTGCTTTGTTTTGGCTGGCCAGGTAGAGCTCCCAAGCGCTCTGGAAAGCATCCCAGACACCTTCCAGGACAGAGATAATGTTTCTCTCCAAACAGTCCTGTCTCCCACTAGTAACTGGGTGCTTCTGTTTAGCATCAGTTATCAGAAGCCTTTTTTGGCACTTCTTTGGGTAGACTCGCCAAAACGTACAGCCCTCGAGCCTTGCTTATTTTTATTTTAGGCTGACACAGCTCTAAGACCACTTGCTTTTCTGTGAAGTCCTTACAAATATCCCCTTGTGTGTCTGCAAGCCCACTGCAAATAAAACCAGTGAAATTACAGATCTGGTTTGGCGAAGGGTTATCCATCTGAGAAAAGTCATATTGCTCTAAATCCAGTTCTTCGTCAGTCACGGGGGACCCTCGCAATATCCTGTCTCACTGCCTTAAGCTCCACCGAGCTGGGGGATTCTTTGGAGATGTGGAAGCACTAAACAGTCCAACACATTTCTCCAAAAAAGAGAGCAGCAAGACGAGCGGTTTCTGCAAGGCAGCACCATGGTGCAGGCAGGCTAGTACAGGTGAGAAAGCTCAAAGGACTCAAATTCAGCACACCCATTACTCACTAATGGGGTCTGGAGCAATCCTGCTCGGGCTGGTTTTGTCTGAGGGGACGAAGGCAGCACACCCTGAAGGGCTGCCTGTAACTTGGGTAGGCTTAACTAAGCCAGACCTAGAAACAATGTCACCTGGACACCACATCAGGTGAGAGCTCAGCGTGGGCACCAGCACCTCCCAGCAAGACCTGAGATAAACACAGCTCAGCCACGTTCCATCCTGCCCTCTCTTCAGCCAGGCTCTGCACAGGCTGCAGGTGTACTTCCAGACTGCTGATTTCACAGTTCCTTCAGCTCCAGAAAGGCTTTGATTTTTCTGTATAGAGGGGGAAGTTACCACGTTTCGCATCACTGTTTTCCTCCAAATATTTTTAAGAAATCCTGGAAGTGTCCTCAGTCCCCTTTGCACGAGGTCTATGCAGAAGTCCTCACCCCTGAGATCCTCTCCACAGGACAGGCATTAACCAGCACATCAGAGGATTCCCAAGGGGAAAGAAAGCCTGGCGGGACAGGGGAGATTCATCTCCAAAAGTGGGATTTACGGCACCCCACGGGCCACCCCAAAGCACTGCAGAGGGGAGAGGCTACAGGCACAAGGCTTGCACCCCAACATTTACGCTGTTTACTGGTAGCAGACACCTTAACTGCCGCACCAGCCAGCCTGCAGCAGGATGACATGCCAAGCCGAACAGTAACGATCCACTAGGCAGCGGTCCAAAGAACGATGCAAAACAGCCATCCATCCTCAAATGTGGCTGGGGTTTTTTGGCTGCTTCTACCTGCTGCTCCAGAGCAAAGAAACATCACTGGAGGAATCTAGTGGTTCAAGAGAGCGTCGAGTTATTCTGCCATGGAAAGACGGAGAGAGGGGTGATGGTGGGGAATATGAAGGAATCGCAGTGTCTATGGAAAAATCTGGAGTGGTCCAAGGACAAAATTCATGTCCCAGCAAGAAGGGCCATCAGTGAGGTTACTCTGCTGCTAAAGCTACCAGTTTTCTCCCCCGTTAGCGATGAGGCACCAACAGCTCAATCGTTCTTGCTGCAGCAGCTTCACACGAAGATCTGGCACAACCACAACCCTCGTCCTTAACGCTTAGCACATCAAAACCAATACTAAAAAAAACAATTTGGAAAACCAGCCAATAGTTGAGAGAGATCACAGCTGTTGCCAAGTAATATTTACATTAAGTAATATGGTGTTTAGACTAATATCTGCATGAGTTGCTGGCTCAGCTATAGGTTCACTGATGTTACCCACTACAGCTCACTGCAGCATGCAGAGGCGGATGTATGATTTTGGAAGCAGAGAGTTTAAATTCCAAATAAGCATACCACTGCATTGAAACATTAACTTTGGCATTTCATAACAACGTATTTAAAATAATAAAATTCAGAATAACCTAAGTAAAACATCCGAGTGTGGAAATCAGACTACCGACGACTTCTCACGTGTGCCTTTGTAAAGTGACCCTGCTTACGGGGTGTTCACCCCCACGATACCACAGCAAGCTTCAAATACCGTCACAGAAAATGGAAGAGTATTCAAGGGACCGCAGGACTCCAGTCAGCCTTTAGTTGAGATGTTATGGCAACTGTGTCTCTTCATCCAGGCAAACCTAACACACAGGTACTGACTGTGGCACGGAGTTTGCCCTCCAAGAAAGTGGACAGAGAAGATATCTGTCCACCACAAAGGCACATGGCTCTCCAGGACTCAAGCTTACTGCCTTTAAAATAAGATTCTATGATTCTAAAATAACAGCAGACTGAGCAAGCAAACTTGGTAACCTCAGTTACCTGGCTCATCATCTTGGAGACCTCCACCAGAGATGATGAGCCTGGATCCCACAGGCATCTGAAGAGCAGCCAGACCAGCCAGGAAAACTTCAGCTTTTGAAACAAACGGGTAGCAGACTCTTCACCTCCAGCGTGTGCTTAATCGCACCAACGTGGTGGTCGCACTGCGACCTGGTCAAGTTAAAGCCAGTTTCTATTGGATTAAGTCCATTTGACGCTGCTTGACATGAATACTGACATATCAAACTACAATCTGGTATCTTGTTTTGGTCCTTCTGAAACCTCATCAAATAAAATTCTGGAGATGTGGGGAACTGCGAACAGCCACCAAAGAGGTGAGATTCTCCCTGGCCATCCCGACATCAAAGTCGGCCCAGCGTGGCACAGCAATACGGGAGACGTGCAAGAGAACATTTGAATTGCCTCCTTCGAAGTTTTCTGGGCTGGTTGAGAACCACTTTGAGGACAAACTGCTGGCAGTATAAACCCCTTAGCAACTGTGAAGCTGTTAGTTATGCAGAGGAACATGCACTACACAGCTTAACACACCTCGATCTCAATGCATGCTCTATAAGCAGTTAGTAAATGCTACTCAAGTGGTTAAGATCAAAAGCTAGTTTCCTCTAGGTGTGCGCTATTTAAGACAGTTTTGATCTGCTACAGGAGTGATCCAAGCCTCAGCCATTCTCAAAGTATTAACATTTATTATCTGTATCATAAGATTTTTTTTTTTTCCTTCTTTCTTCGTTCTCTGAAACCTAGCTCAGGAACCGTGAAGTTGGTTTTGCTCAAACTTGACAAGCAGATCCCTGTTTCAGCACCTGTATTTTCAGCCCAAGGCAAACATCATGCTGCGTTGTTACCAAGCCCTCGTGCAGCTCGACAACAACTAGCCGTTGCTGCACACGCTACGCCCACAGCTACCTTTGGAGGTTATCTACCATGCCAGAGCAGCGGCTTGTCCAGCCCAGGAAGACACTAACGATTCGGTGCATCCCGTGCTGACTCAGCACACTGCCCTCCACACACCCTAAAGCACCTGTTACTCAGACACGTCATGTTCCTACAGCGCGATGGCACAGCAGCCGCTTCTCACAAGGATTCTTTGGAGAGGTCTGCTTGATAAACACTGTAGTAAGCAGCTAGGTGTCACACTAAAGCCTGTTTCTCAGTGTGGTTCTTACAAATACTCATTTTAGCATCAAACTGCCCCTTCCCTTGTCTTCTACAGAGGAAGGTATGCAGAAGCTCAAAGATGAAATGGTTACTACTTTTTTTTGTGTACCAAACACGATTTAACTAATTAGTGCTACCATCAAACCTAGTAATAAAAACCTAATCTTTAGAAAATATAACTCAGTGGCTATTACAATTAGATACAGTTTCCAGAGCATTCCTTAAATACAAACTCAGTTACACACCAAAATAAGACCCTACCCCCCAACTCTTTTAACATCGAAAACATGTTTATTTTTGAAGCATCTCTGCAGTCCCAATCCCTTTAAGTGTAATGTTTCCTTAAAAAACCTGCCCGGTGTCCAATCCAGATGCCACAGGGATGAGGAAGTGCCATCATGAATTAGAGTGCTTTTGGCTCTCCCCCTGTGCTGCCCTACGCTCCTTAGGGCTGACGTGCAGGATTTCTCTGGGCTAGTACAGTAGGAAAGAGACAGGAGTGCTAGACCCCTCATGCAAGAAAAGCTTTAAAGATATTGGAATAACCACCCTCCCACCCCACAGCCTGAGATCTTTGGGAAATCCAGTGTCAGGACTTCACACAGCACTCAGCCCCTCTGCGCCTGCTGGGCTCAACGTTCAGAGATGGAACAGAGGAGAAAGCAAAGAGCTCAGAGCTAAATGAACTGCGCTGCTGATCCCTCCCGCCCCAAACCCCACTCTGTTCTGCTTCCACAAGTTCGCTTTGTTTTTGTTTTTTTTTTTTCCTCCTTACAAGTGGCTTGAGCATACTTACCGTCTGGGACTTCATCTGGCCGCTTCCTTTTCTCATAAACAACTATGATGACAACGAGGATAACGATTTCTGCCAAGATCCCCAAAAAGGGCCAGAGGGGAGCCAAGTGGCTGCGGACACGGAGGATGGTTGTGACCGAGACAGAGCCAACCAGGTTGGTTGCATTGCATTGGTACTCGCCAGGATCCTCGTTTATCTGTAGGTTTGTGATGCTAAGTTCAGTGTAGTTGTCTTTATTTGAAATAAAGAATCTGCCGGAGGAGTTGTTGATGTCCTGATAAAAGGAGAAAAGTGGAAAAGAGTAAGAGCGTTAGTAAGTTCTAGTGCTTTTCATACCTATGTCATGGAAACTAGAAGAGATTTGAGGGATTCCTGCAAAGAGGCCGGTTCCTTAACACAACCAAGAAGCCCACTGCCAGCGTTTATTCTGCACCTTGCACCAGAGTGAGCTGTGCTTCAAAACAACAACAAAACAATGCCAGCTTGACTGACAAGCGGTATTTTTTTCCTACTTTAACAGCATCAGCCATGAAATGCCAGCAGTTGTGATCGCGTAAGCTACCACCTTCTCAGCCTTTTGCTCCAAGAGAAACTGCTACACTCCACTCACCGGTTTACAGCAATAAGATGAAATAGGTTGACCTAAACAGATGAGACAAGTACCAGCAGAGAGGATACGCTCCCTAGCAGGGGACAAAACAAACGTAGAGGGGAAAAAGAACAAAAAGCAGTACCAGTTAAGATTATTCTACACCACATTAGCTAACTATTTAAGGTATGACGGCCTTAATAAAATCTTGCCTCTGCTATGTCTTTAAAAGAAACACGCACTGCTCACGGATTTGTGGTCAGAGCAGCCTAAGCCACTGACTTCAGGAATATTTACTGGAATTCGAGGCACCGTATTCCTTCTACATTTGAAAGAGAGACTTCCAGAGTTGTTTACGTTTAAAGAATTAAAAAGGGGCAAAACTCTGACAAAGTATGGATGGTTGATCTTCCTGAAAGTTAATCTTGGATGAATACATCAAATAATTTCACCAGAAAGACAGTGTAAAGGGAAATCTGCACACCACAAGAGAGGACCTCTGTTGACTGACAACACTTGGCAAGTCACTCATACAGCATTGCCCATAAAAATTTAAGTTTGCAATTAACTGTGAGTAATCAATCCATACTATTATTTGCTTAACTTTTTTTTCTTCACCTATCAATCAAATTGCTACCTCTCTGGCAGATCATACAGCAACGTAAAAAATAAGTGGGCTGAGGACTTGGCAACCTCCAGCTTCTCTTCTGCTATTCCAATTGCTGGTCAAGTTTTTTTGCTCACTAGATCAGTTGCCACACAGAAAAAAATACGATCAAACACTAATAGCTGTTGCTACATCCTCACATTAAGTCTTGTGAATTCAAACAGTAAAACTGGGAAACAGGTTGAAAAATCTATAACCAAATGCATTTTTAAACTCACATTTCATAGCTCGTGTTTTGCAATTTAGAGCAAATACCTTGAACATCCTGTCTTTCTGGACAGTTCATAACTTTGCCCAGCAGCAACACAATGAGCAGCTCTGTTCACACAGCAACAATATAAATACGCTTTTCATACTGCTGCTGAGAAATTGCAGCTTCACTCATTAACGTGGCAGGCTTTTGAGGAACTGCATTTCAAGAAGTTATAAGGCACCCTAAACAGTATACCCCTAAGCCCAAGGCACTCGTTTCCTTCCTTACTGGGGGTTTTGGCAGGTTAATACATGCCCGACACGCCAGTTTTCTTACCTCAAATACTCCATTGACCTTCTTGCGCCACACCCACTCGGGATGGGGGAAGCCCACAGACTTGCAGTACATGAGTGCCTCCTGCCCCTCATTTTTGTTTTCACTTCGCTTGTGGCCAGTGATGTCAGGAATAGCTACGAAACAAAACAAAACACCTCAGTGTTTACAAGCTGCTCATTAGAGAGAGAGTTGTTTCAAGCTCTCAGAATCTGAACAGAAAATAAGCATCAAGTTCCCTGGAAGCTATTGCCTTTCCCACACCAAGCCTATCTCGGAGAAGGAAAACTGTGATTCCTATGTCTCTCCAAGTAGCACCTCAATTGAAGATCTGCACAGATGTCCTTCAGGTTTGGTCTGCCAGACAAACTGAGGGGCAAGGGAGAAATCTCAGCATCAGACTTGAGCTATCTACCACAAACCTACCAAACTAAAATGGCCCAGCTGTTCCCCAGTGCAGGAAGTTGAAGAACATCCACATCTCCCTCCCCGCCACTCCGAAGGTCCTTGCGGCTTTGAAGTACCTTCAGCTTTGAAAGAGAGCTGTCAAAGAGTCTGGTTACAACTTGCCTGTCGCGTCAGGACTCTGAACCGATACTGTCTTAGCGTGAATTTCTGTAAGCTGAATCAAGGCATTCTTCCTTGTAGCAAGATTTTAGATTTGGTCCACAGACGCGCTGTGACTTGTTACACCTTACAGCGACCGTGCTCCTGGGTACTGCTGGGTATCTGTCACGCGGCAGCAGCCAAAATCCCTCCAAGATCATTTAATTCAGCCTACCCACAAGTATATCTATTCTAAGGAGGGCTGCAGGTGAAGCTGGGCAGCCACAAGCAAAACACAGCCCTGAATATCAGCAGAGGGTCTTCTGAACTAATTTATCTATAAATAACAAGACTGCCGTTCGCCACATTTGTCACAGCAGTCCGCTGCAGCCTAATACCTCACGAGAGATTATGGTGGATCAATGGGCTGCCTGAGCTGAATCTTCGCTTAAGCAGATGGCTTTGGTGTCGTAGCGACCACCTTTAAAGCCCATTCGCTTTCTAGCTTGCTAATTACATCACACGTGGCCTGCTGTGTGATGGCAGGACACTGATCTGTTAATCCAGTCCCCGTCCAGCCTGAGTGCTCCAGGAAGAGACTCCCATGCGCTGGAATTCTTGGTAAGGGTTTATCCAAGGAAAATTCCCTTTACCACTAGCAACCCCTGCAGACAGGTATGGGGTGGGAGCACAGGTTTGTGACAGACTATCTGTAGCTGCGCACTAAAACAATTAAGTGTATTTCACAGCTGTCATCAGTTGCAGTGAACAAAAACATGCAAAACATATTGTGCAATAGGACAACCCCAAAATTACACCACAGCTCTTTGGGAAAATGTTTGGCAAGTTTAAGTGCTAAAGGAATGAATTATTATATTTCAAAGGCAAGGGCTTTTCAAATGTAGAAAGCATGCCATGCCTTCCCCCTGCAAGATTCTTTTTGGACAGTAATGCAGCTGATTGATAATACTGTCAGAGGCAGAATTAAAATAAGCTTCTGAACAACAGAAAAATCATGGTTGTAAGAATACCTAAGCCACAGTGTCCCTTAGTATGCACGTACTCGCCTGGAAAGATGCCACTAGGAGAGGCTGATCAACCCAGGCCTTTCTCAAAATGCCTACGTAAATTCAAACAGGATTTCCACCACACGTGTGAGCTTTGCAGAAGTTCTCACCATTTGCCATGCAAAGAAACACACACTTGATGCTTACAGAATTATTAACTCTTAGCTGCATTTTCTAATGGATGATTTGCTCCAACTCAGCAACAGCCAGAGCTGTCAGTACGCCATTGACCAGCTGAACAGATCTTCCCCACGCTGGATGCTGTGACAGAGGATGCAGAGGCCAGTTCCTTGGCAGAGATATTGCCCACCAGAAAGTCAAACTAACTCCAGGACTTCTGGTAGAACCCTTAAGGAAGTTATGCCACTTTAAAATATTTTGAAGTATGTTAAACATGTGTTTTTTTTTTTTTTTTCCTGATTTTTAAGTGGACATCTTTTCAGCAGGGAGCTGAAAAGGAGCTCATAACCTAAGAAAAATACTACAGTTGTATCATCCCACAAGAAAGAAGGTGAAGGAAGTACCTGATCAAAGTCAGTAAGTATCCACGCAGGCAAACAGTGGCTCTGCTAAGAATATTCAATATACAGGACTGTAGTAAGACCAGTGGATGAAGCTATACAAATGCCAACTGGCTGCAAGATGATGCTGACCATAACTATGATGTACAATAACAAGGTGCTGGGGTTTTTATTTATCTTTGCGTCTTTACCTGTCACTCATGAACATACTGCGAGAGCCATAAAACACAAACTGAACGAAGACATCAGATGAAAATTCTCCGGCCTTCTGCAAAAAGAAGCTGGAAGGCACAAAAAAAAGAAGCAAGCTGGGAAGGAAAGAACACTCCACGCTTGCAAAGTGACCACACAGAACCTGTGCCTACATAGGGCAGTAATACTTGCAAGAAACTAAGTTTTCAAGCTGAAGGTCTCCAAGCAGAAAATAAATCACCTTTAGGGTTGAGTGCACTGCATTACATCTTGGGGATATTAAGCATTAGTGTGCACCGGCAAGATCCTTTCAAAGCACTGTCTGCAGCCTCACAGAGGAATGTAACAGTTATTCCAAAAGATGCTGGTTCAACAAAATGCGAATTTCATCTCGTGATCTACTGAAAGGCACCATCTCCTCCTTGCTAGGCTTGGAAAGTTCCCTTGGGCAGGAGCTAGGTAAGCCCAATGGCTTCCCTGCGGCTTTTGCCTACTTGAGGACAACACGCAGAGCTCGCCTCCAACCTAATGCAAACGAAAGGCCAGCAGCAGCAGAGCCCAAGAGACAGACCTAAGGCGGCAAGGTGACAGTCCCAAAACTGGCACTGACGGGCTGTCAAAGGCGATTCCAAGTTACCCCCACTCGGAAAAGACGACATAGGCTTCATCTGCTTAAAGCTGAAGCCCCACACAGTCTCTATCTGTCAGCACTCCGTTTTTCACTGCCATCTACCAGCAGACAGCGAGTCAAAGCGGGACCTTGCAGGGGAAAAGGGTACAGTCACTCAGCACTCTGCAGCTGCCCCACTTTTTTTGATAAGGCTGCTGACAGAGAAAGAAAGAAAGAAGAAAGAAAAAGGGAAAGCTTTCTAGGACACAGTAACTTTTACTGCAGGGTGACCTAAGTGTTCTCCTACAGCCAAGAGATAATTATATTTCTTTAAGAAGAGGACATCTTCACTAGGTTATCCCAATGAAAGCGTAAGTGACATGAACACATTCTGCTCTTTCCTTGCTGGGCACAGTTATGCAGCAGTCGTTTCCAGCTCTACTAGGACAGGGACTATTTTTGTACGCAGTCTGAGGGGAGCACTACATGGAATATTAATATTTCAGGGCATCTGACACTAGCCAGTTTCAAGACATGGCTGAGGTATTACTCCACCACTTTTTCTATCAAACTGTTGGACTGTGTTCTGCTGCACAAACTACGATATAAGCATCAGTGCAACTGACCTCAATCACAGATTTAGCAACAGAGCAATGTCTTCCTGTGAAGCTTTTCAAGTCAAGATATTTGGTATGCCATTCTGCTCTGGTGTCAGTAACAAGATAAAGCACAGAATGAAGCAGGTTTTGTTCAGAAAGGATTTAGATTTCACTTCAGCTTTCAAGCAGCAGAATCCACATCTCTGTTCACATACAGCTGGCCATGGAGATGTTGGCAAACCAGGCTATGTCGGCTCCTACACTGAAACCAAGATAATGCCTCTGATACAAAAACCCAATTTTTTTATTCTCACATTGTGAAACAGGAAAACTAAATACTGTAAGGTTGCTTGAAACAGCATATGCAAGAGAAAAAAGAGGCAGGGCTAGTCTAAATTAATGGCTACCAAAGAAACCCCCACAAAACCCAAATTTAGCCATTCTTGACTTAAGAGTAAATTTCTGATAAGCATCATTCTTTTGATAGTTTTAAACTGAATCACAACAGAAAGGGGGTTTGTGCCAGAGTAAACATTGGACCTCCATGCTTCAAGTACCCAACAGGCACAAAACACACCATGCAGCAACTGTCTGAACGCTATGCTTTTAATCTAGCCCTGAAAATAGGGGGTTTTTTTCTTGTTCCTGGGCATGCAATGCCTTTTCTTGATATACAGGAGGTATTCACCCCTTAATTTCCAGGTATTTTCAAGACATTTTACTAGCATTACTAAAAAGGAGAGGAGAACTAATATATGCACAGCACCTCCAAACCATGTCCCAGTTAACAAAACCCCTTCACGTAGTCCCATTAAAAGACAAAAATATAGCAAGGGCAAAAGCACCTAAAAATATTCTTGCATCTAAAAACTATTACGTCTTATGGGTGACCTAGTAAAAGGGCTCTGGAAGATTTATTTTTCTGCATTATAATTCTAACCTGTGCCTACTTTTACAGCCTGGGCAGAGAGCTAGCACACCACAGGTACTGCGAGAAGGGAGAACGTGACACGCATTTTCTATGTAATGCTTAGCACCGCTCTAAGATGCCGTTGTGCTAAGAGAATGCCCGGTTTCTTAACTAGTATCTGGCACAGCATTGTGAAACTGCTGCAGAGGTTTCTTAAGACAGCCAGGAGTCAAGAAACCAAGATCTTCCCAGGCTGCTAAAATAACTGTTTTTTTTCCAGTGTGCTGCTTGGGCCGGAGCCAGAGTGAAAGTGGAAGTGTAACATTCTGAGTGCAGGTATCGCGTGTGAACCAAGAGCCCCTGGCTCAGCTGAAGTCAGGGGGTATAATAAGCATTTTTCCAAAGTGCTAAGTTTTATGTGTCTCAGAAGCAGCGAACAGGACTGGTCTGTGCACTGGCTATTGGGAAATCAATAGCAGCTGGGGAGGAGAGAAGAGGAAGGCGCAAAATGAGCAAGGGATGAGGAGGGAAGTCAGAAGAATCCCTGAGGCAATGATGGCAGAAAGGCCTTACAGGAGGCGGCATTAAAAAGCTCTACCTGTCCAGGTGCCTGGAAAGAAGGGAGCCTTTGATGGGAAGGCAGGGCAGAGGGAACAGATGCCCTCCATCAGCCACGCTACATACATCAACACCCCTCTTGATGCTTGTGTTATTTTTGGGCAGCCAGAGGGAACTGTAAGCATGTTCTTCCCCATCTGGTTCTCACTGCCGCTGCTCTGCATTGGATAATGGTTTGTGGAGTATCAGAAGACACAAACTTGTTTCCATCCCCCAATATCTTGGTAAGAGCAGAAAGATTGCAGAGGCAGATTTTCTTTTTTTCTTTTAATCTTCAAGTTTTCAGAGCTCCAGCATCACAACACCACAGCAAAAGCACTGCAGGTATTTCCACTGTGCGGCACCAGAGCAATTAAAATAAAAAGCCTACTTCCAGACAGGGAGTAGACAGCGCACTGTGTCTTAGCTAAGACCTGGCAGGATCACTGTCACAGTCCCTGCTGACGATAACCACATCACGAGCTGGTTACTTGCAATGCTCTCAGCCGGCTGACTTCATTGCAAAAGCACTGGGTGGGAGCAGATCCCTATTCCAGGACAGAATCCTCCTGATATCAGCATCTACTCGGCTCGTTGCTTCAGGCTCAGAGCTGCACTCTCACAACGCCCCTAACAACTCAGAGAATTTGAGCAAGAATACTCATAGTCTCCACCAGACACTGCATCCAAAAGCCGACTGTACGAGGGAAGCCAGACTTACGCCATTCCGGGGAGTTCCGAGACACTGACACTAAACCCCAGTATTTTCAACTGCTGCTATATTAGGGCTGCCCTAGTAATTCCTTTACCAAGAAAATCAGCTTTCAAATTCAAAGCAAACCTAGCAACTGTAACAGCGATGCTCATGTTTCTGCAGTTTTATCTCATTACGCAGCACTTGTAGAGATTCAGGAGGAAAATAGGCATCGTTACATAAAAGGCAACTGGCACTGGTATATCCTGGATTACATCTGCTGCGAGGCATTTGTTAAAGTTGTTCACAAGTTGTCAGAAAGTCACTATTTTGGTCCACAAGCACTTTCGTGTGAGAACTAACTCTTCTATGTGCATGAGCAGTTAAAAATTGCAATACAATTACAACTAGCAATTAAGCAATTAAATTTTGTGTACGATTGCGTGTCCACAAATACTGTGACACGCCACACACGCAGGTAAGCATTAAATTACAGCATCTGCATGGTCCAACAAGATTCATGCATCACTGATGCATTACATATGCCTTGAATAACAACTAGGTTAACATCTCCACACACAAAATAGTATCAAAAATCTGTATGCTTCAAGAACAAGAACTGCCTTGGCAGAACGCGTAGCATATTTATGCCAAACTGCAGGAACCACAGAAAATGCCCTTTTTTTGAAAAGCGAAAAACAGCCCGTGTATTCTCTTTGCAACTAGCACAGATATTATTCACAGACATTTACATCCAAGAAAATATGTGTGATACCACACAAGTACAGCTGTATGGCTCTTCCAGGAGTGGTAACTTAAATGAGCACTTTCTGATCAGAATGAATTCATGTACAGCACTAGGACAGCAAGGAGACTGCTAAGTTCTCTTTGACTTGTGCTTTAAATGCAGTCCCAATTTATTACCACATAACTTTCTGAGTAACAGGAGTTAGATAGGAAAGCGGCTTTTCCATTTAGAAGTATATATGTGCTCCAATTTCCAGTCTGCTTTGCAGAAGACTTGACAAGTAGGTACTTCCCACCCTAGACAAGCCCTGGTACTTCCCTCTATCAATGCGAAATTCGAGGCCCACCAGCCACTCTTCTGATGCTCTAAGGAGGAGCTGGAGAATAGGGTTACTCTATCCTGGATTTAAGGCTGCTGAGCAAACTGCAGGTGTCCTACCACCCAACCAACAGTGATGCTGAGTCATTAACTCCTGAGGACTACTCCTTTGTATTTATACACAATCACCTGTGAAAAGTTGTTAGCAGTATTAGTTATTATTCTCCCTCTGCCCTTTGTGCCAGTAGTTCTATCAGGCATATTGGCTTTTCTTTCCACAACGTTAAACCCTGTGTCCCTGCCACCGGACAGCAGAGAAGCCCTAAGCCAAATGTTTCTAAAAGGTCTTCTGAGAGAGATTATACAAAGCTGAAAAAGGTCTTAATCTATTATCAAAGTTAAATTTCCTGTCTCTTGAAGTGGTTTGTCACCCAAAGCAACCCAGAGAAGGAGGAAAGTACTTAAGATCTTAATTAAGATAGTATTAGAAGATTTGGCAATTAGAGCATAAAAGCAGAATGCAAACAAAATCCCCCCCCAAATAAAAACAAACTCCTAGACCTCTGTACCTTGAACATCCAGCAGACAAGCTCGCCAGAAGTACAAGTCTGAATTCAAGTTGCTGTAAGCAAGGTAGTAATTATTTTTAGAAGTGCAGTCAGATTTTTAATCACTACCAGTCCATTTCTCACGTGTTCACACGCTGTACACCTCCAGGCTGGGCACAGGAACTTGTAGTGCATTCACATGAGCACATCTTTTAGATTTCCTTTTTCCTCACAGAGCTAGCCTCCGCACCAGATTTGGTTAAACAACGGGTATATTTTGATAGGTTGTTTTACACAAGATCATTGGAAACAACTTCTAAAATCGACACAGGAAATCAGCAAGCTTTTCTTGGTACAGTGTCAGTCAGAAGGCTTATTTATACGGCAGTATTTGTCTTCCCCAGGAAACTGTTTGTATGGTTCAAAAGATACTGTTTTGTGGAGAGGAAAGCTGGTGTGCAGAATGACACTGTGCATTTGTCACTTCACACAGACTGCTGAACTACTCCTACTTCCTCACTTCGGATTCAGAAACCTGACCATGCAGCGAGGCACCAGAAATTCCCAGGAAAGAGGTCAGCTTTCAGCTTTTGCTACGGCTCCGCAGTACTCAACTCAAACCGCAATGATCACAGTATAGCTCAGGATAGGCTGCATCACTGGTGCAGGGATGCTAAGAAACAGTGTGAAGCATCCTCCTGTCCGTTCACTCTTTTCAAACGGCAGCAGAGGAAGCTCTACACTTAAGCTGGGGCTGTAAGGAAGACAGTAAGTAATGCTAACTGAGATTTCAAACAAGTTTACAGTACACCTTCATAAAATGAGCATCAGTATAGTCCCAGACGCACATAGGCTGGTTGCAAGACTTCTCAACATGTTTTTGCGTGAACTCATCTGACTAACCAGGCTGCCACAATGCATCGGTTCCATCTTACTGCAGCACATAAGGGGCAAACCACAGCTACTGCAGAGCAGTGGGCCAGTTCATCTCCACAGTTACTCAACAAATAACTGCATTGTGGCAGCAGCTTAATACCATATAAAACACCATCAGCTGTGTGTCACTTCCATTCTGTATGTCTACAACAATGTTCTTTTGTCCAACAACTACAGTAAAGCTCTGAAACAGCACATTTGCTGCAGTGTGAGATTCTCATTCAGGCTACTTCACATTTTGCATTTTCTATCCACAATTTTAGGGTCCTAAAGATATCAGAAGAGCATCAACATACACCAGGCAGAAAGAAGGGTGCATGAAAGCAGAAAACCCCACTCTGGTACAGGGCATCTGTCCTAACCAGAACCTAGGCCTTACTGGCAACTGAAATAGTGTCTACAGACAAAAAACAGTTCCAAGCTGCCACATGCGAGATGCTGGTTCTTACTTTTTGCCTATTCTGAACAGAAAAACTCAAAGTACATTGACTATATTCAGATGGCCTCATTTACTGTGAAACAGGGAGGAAACAACAGCTGTCTTTGCACAAGAACAGCCATATTCTACAGCAATCTTCATCCTGCTGGGCAGGCATGCTCTCTCACGATAGCCAGATTTACCGAAGGAACACAGAAGCACATGCTAGCAGGTGTTTTAGTACCCTTTGTACAGGCCACCAGTGCAATGGTCATATTCCCGTTGTCTGCAAGATCTTTCCCTTAGGACTGCGTGCAAGACTTCCCCTGAAATTATAACCAAGGACTGGACACCAGCTTGTGACTGTATGAGGAAAGACCTGTTGAGTTGGCTCTCTTGTACAAACACAGAGCGAGATAGCAGAGGCAGTGAAAGCACTTTGCTTTCAGGGAGAAGAAACAAAACAAAAACAAAACAAAGAGTACCTCTCACTTCTATAGTGGCGTTGGCTATAGGAGAGTTTGAAAACACAAACACGCACAAGTATTCCCCTGACTCTTCTGCTCTGGGCTTCAAAATCCTGCAGACAGGGAGAGAACACATGAGCCGTGTTAAGTACTGTGTTAGCAACCAAAAATGAGCAGGCTAGGAACCTCCCCCCCACCCTCCCCACCTCCTATTTTAATAATTTAACTGTATTTCAGAGCTATTAGTTGTTAATTCAAGGTATGTTGTACAGACATACCTACTGGAAATAAAGGATGTTGTTTGCCTAGAAAAAGGGTGAGCTCTAGTCTGGGAAGTCAGTACCAATTTAGCTGGAAATTTAGTTTAAAAGCAAAGCAGGAGCCTGACACCTGTTAATTCTGCACTACAGTTAGTTTGATGCAAGTCTCCTCAAGCCCCTGCCTATCAGGCAGGCATCATCTCCCATTGAGGGAGAAACACAATTTGTATGTATGGTCTGCATTGAAAAAAAAAAATCACAGCGTGGCCAATTGCAAAGCAACAGACTACAAATACAATCAAGGCTGAAACTGGCATCTCATAAGCGGTTTTATTTTTTTCCATAACAGATAGGAGACTGTTCCACTAATAGTTTTCTCCGATTCAGACTGGATGTGGAAAAACTGCAAAAGCTGGTCAACTCATGAAGGAAGACACCACACAGGCAGTTGCTGTCGCTTCAAATCAGGAAAGACTAATGCAACAACAGCTAGTCAAAGGAAAAACAGATGCAAGCCAGCCAGAAGAAAACCAGAGCTGCAACAAACGCAAAAAAAAAAAAAAAAAAACCCCAAAAAACAAACCAAAACAAATCCCTCAAAAACTTCAAGATGAATTTACACTCCAGACGGTGCTAGCTTCAAGTCCACCAGCTTTTGCTGTCCTTCAAAAAGATTTTGGACACAAATGACTTCAAAGATCTATGTATATGTTCTTCAGATATTTACCTACAAAAGACAGACTACAGAAGCACACTATGATATGACGCAGAATCTACATCTCCACACAGCACAGAAGAAATAAGGCAGAGTTCCCCCCATCCCTCCCTTTACTGAAAAGCATCTTGACCGTTTTTTTAAATTTTTATTTTAACTACATTAAGTAAACAGCATGCAGATGAACAGAAACCTTGCAGGAGAGCACTGTAGTAAAATAATTTAATTACACGTGGAAACTGCTTAGACAGACGGAAAAAGCTGCTCATTTTAACACAATACTTTGACTCAAGTCTCACTGTTTTTACAGCACTTACTTTCCAGAGTCATCGGTGAAAGTCTAAAGTCAGTTATAAAGTGAATACGTCTTTCAGATAAACGACAATACACCCACTTTTCACGCAGTTAAAATTAAAGATTATCTTAATGACAGAAAGAATGACCATTTGGTATCAAACATCAAAGCGGTCAGTGTTGTTTAAGTGGCAGGCAGGCAAAGTATCCTTAGGAAGCGTGTGGCAACCCTGCAGGTCAGTGCCCGCCGCCGCTGAGGGCCAAGGCTGGCAAACACGCACTTCTCGCCTCGCTGCAGCGGCACAACCCCACGCAGCTATTGCCATGACTAAGCCAGCCTAAGACTCCGCAACAGCGAGGGAAGGCAGAGAACACCTGCCTTTCTGTAATTGCATTGCGGCCCTTAGCAGGTAGATAATCATACTCTGACCACTGCTTTTTATCCACTGTAGTCTATGCTTAAAAGGGAGGGGAAAACAGTAAGATATGATGTTCTTTCAGTTCTACATAAGGTTCTCAAAGTGCAAAACTATGGAAGCCTCTACTAGAGGACTATTACCATAAATCATTGAAGCAAGTGTAAGCTGATACAGCTGCAAAGTTTTATAGACAAACAAGCACCTCAAACAAGTTTGCTTAGCCAACAACTTCCCTCAGCCCTGGGGTTTTAGGAAGAGTCCAGTTTTCATAGACGTAGGCTTTTCAGCAGTTGCAGAAACACCCAAAAGACCATTTTCTTCAGTTTAGCTCAGCAACCTGCTACTTGACTCTGAACTGACTGATGAGGAATTTGGAAGGAAATCACTACTACTTTCCTCCAAACTACAAACATAGACTAAGGAACAGGTCTCCAGAATGAAACCACAGGATGGCCAGAACCCCTTCCAAGCACTTTCTGCTTGTAAAAGAATATGCTACAAATAATTATTTCCCAGTTTTAATTAAACTGGTGAACTAAATACTTAACTCTGAGCCTTCTGACTATGGCTGCCTTCCAGCAAGGGCAGTTTACATCAAGTTTGAATGAAGAACTAGGAAAGACATGTTCAATTTGTAATGTTGCATGAAGCAGAATTTTTAAGGTATGCAGTTTGACTTTCAAATTCTGAAGCTTTCTGAATGGTAAACAACACTGAACTTCAATGAACTAACTACGTTTCATAGCAAAGCAACACATCTTAATGACTGAAAACACGAAGAACCTGAAATATTTTTTATTTTTTATGAGGAAAATAAGTAGAATGCGGAAGACTAATCAATCATGTAAAAAAATGCTGAAATCAAGTAACCTCTTTTAACTACAACTATGTTGACATTGCTTACGTGAATTTGGTATTTCTGGATCAAAAAAAAAGTAAGCAAATCAAGCTAGAAGTGAACAAACAGATCAAATGAAGTGTGACCACATGCAACGAAGAAATGCCACAAAAAGCTGGAAACCACAATATACAACAAAGCAGCTTATAAATGAGCAGAAATTTGAGGTCTACATTGCAAATGAAAACTTTCCCAAGTTCTCAAGCTGTCCCGTGATCGTGGCATGCTCTACCACCTCTTCATTCACTGGGAACAAAGTGACTGTATTACAGTCTGCCCACCTGATTTCTTCCTTCTCCAGGACAGTAAAACTGAAAGCAAGTTTAATTCTTCCTTTACTGAGGAATCTGAAAGGAAAAATCCACCCTAGTTTGGAACAGATTACAGAGAAATCAGCCTTGATACTTGGTTTTCTGAATAATAATGTGCAATTTTCAGTAATCTTGATGCAACATACCTTTTGTACCACTCAAGTTGGTGCTTTTGGACAAGACTGCTCATCAAGTTAATTGCTAGATAAGAAAGCAGCACCTTTAAAGCTCAGACCCAGTGTTAAAACATTGTACTGAGGTAATAACAGGATGTAATTATGGAACTAAATGAGACTATTTTTTTAACTGCAAAACTGAACAGATAATGCAAAGTGAGCTGAAGGGGAAAACAAAAGGAAAAACTTGAACACGTCTTTATCAGAATCAAACACAACTTCCATTAATCCTGTGGATGAAAGGAGGCTTTGCTAAAGCAATGAAAACCTTGCATATTTCTTAATCCTGTGCCAGTAAGCAGCATGAGTGTGACAAAGAGCCCACAGTGCTCTACTTGAGACAGAAAAACAGCCAGTTGAGTGCGCAGGCATTTTTCCTTGCTTTACTGCAGAGACAAGGCACAGATGCACTGTCACACAGCAGGCCTTGCCCAGACACAACGACCTCTTTCTGACATAACAGCTGAGTAAAAAGCTCAAACGCGGTCTAATGTCTCCAAAGAGTAAGCTGCCGCCACTAAGGTTAAGACATTCCTCAAGTGACCTTCTTCCTAGCTTACCACTGAACAGAAAGTTGTATTTGCTATCCATCATGCTGGCACCAAGAGAAGAAAATGGAAGCGGAAAAAAAAAGGCAAGAAAATTACACATACAGAACAGATCTCTGATGGCATCACTGAGCAAGCTTGATACGCTCTTATCAACTCCATGGCACGAAAACCCCATTTCCAGAGTACAGAAACCCTCCAAGGATTTCTGCTCCATGCAGGCTAGTGAAAAGGAAGAGGCGGCTGTGCATGTTCTGTTCTACTTCACACCCTCAGATGGAAGGCAGAAACAAAGCCAAAGCATGCGCACGTGGAACAGATTAATACTGAAAATGCAGATGCACTGACAAATAAGAAGCACAAGTGACACAGCTGTACTGGTTTCATCAAGATTTGGTATCATTCCATAGTAGTGGTCTGACAACTCAACAGTAACAACTCAGACAACACTGTCTTTCATCTCCTAAGGCCAGAAAATTACTAAACCAGCTGATTTCAGCAGTGATTTATGTGCTGCGTTTCCCTGCATGATAACAATGCACAGCTGCAGACCCATCTTTATATAGACAGAAGCAAGACAGAGACTGCACAATACACTCAGAAGAAAAGAAAACTAGACTGTGTGTCTGTGCCTATGTCCACACATCATGTATACTCTAGAGAAGAAGTAAATGAGTTGAGATTGAAAAAAGAAGTTTACAGTATGCTTTTTGTTGACATTATGTTTACATGAGCTAGTTGGGACAGCTGTAGACAATTTTTCCAGAATACTCCTTCCAATGCTATTCGCAGATGTACTTTTTGTGGAGCCTCTAATGTAGACCAACTCAATTTGTCTGACCACTGTGAAGGTGAACCAGGGACCCCTGAGTCCCAACGTCCCATCGCCTATTCCAAAGCCATGTGTCTACCACGTTCGTCATCCTCCAGTGTAATCTGAAGATTATTCCGAAGAGACTTACTTGTATTCTGTAGTGTTTGAAGATTTTCTAGTGCCAGGAATCTCTTCTCCGTTCTTCACCCAGTAACTGACAGAGAGGGGGCTGGGACTTGTGGTGAGGTTACACTGCAATGTGACGGCTGGCCCATACAGATGAATGACTACATCCTCGCTGGCGTTGATCCTGGGCTCTGAAACAAAGGACACATTAAATAGCAACAAGTCTTCACTGGCAATTGTGCCACACTAGTCTAAAATTCAAAGGGGAATCTGGAAGGGAAAAAGACTACACAAGGAATGTCACTGCACTAATTCGGGAGACATCAAGAAAGTCACAATAAAACAGCTGACCACTAGCGAAGGCAACACCTTACAGATCAGCACCCCTATATGGAAAAAAAGAGTTTTGTTTTAGATTGTTTATTTTAATATTTAACATCACTACAGATTTGTATGTAACATCATTAAACTTTTTTTGTTTTTCCCCACACTAACGACCATAACATGAGAAAACACATGTTCTGTGACGACACATAAGAGATCAGCTGGTCCTTTGGAAGCAACTTCTTTCTGGCTGTTACTTGGTTCCTCTACCCACTCTGAGGTTTAAAACAAACCCATTTTCTATACAGAACAGCCCTAAAAGTTAGACAGTCTTCTGAATAATATTTCTGGACATCCCCCTGCAAAAAGACTAATGTCTACCAAAGGAAAAATGTCCTGTGCACACAAGATGCTTCAAATAGGACAGTTTTTCTGATGCCTGAAATTTGAGCAAACACCCAGTGTGAATAAGGCACAAGTCTGATTCTGAATGGCTGAAAGCAGCCCTTAATGTTTAACAATAAAAAGTAAGAATACACACCATGTTAAAATTAGAGTTGGGAACTATTTTGTTTCTAAAGTAACCTTAAACATTCATGCAGGAAAAAAAAAGTGAACCTCATTGCATAAACAGACCACAAGAGTTATATGCTTTGCTGGTTGCATTAGGAACTGAACCCAGGCTGTTCCACACTACAGCCTTACCTGGCAACAACAAATTCACATTTTTTAGGGGAAGACCTTTAAGAAGTGATAAGGCTAGTATGAGGGCACTGTCCTTACATTTGATAACAGCGTTTTCTTAAGTTCATACAGATGGCTATACTCTCTAGCAAATAAGGCTGATAAATTTTTAGAATAGTCAGAGACAAGATTCTTCCCAAACTTGGAAAAAAGACCTTTCTATTGAAGGTCTCGTGACTCACAGCTTGTTTCAAGCATTCTGTAAAAAAAACCAAAAAAAACACAACAAACAAAAAAAAAAAAAAAAAAAAACCCAAAAAAAAAA
>Ga0181612_133747_pt1 | contig 21869 bp, 15 predicted proteins | sample HoacroProtozoa21_FD_119630 | JGI IMG/M metagenome (GOLD analysis project Ga0181612, IMG submission 119630) | Hoatzin crop microbial communities from Cojedes, Venezuel. Combined Assembly of Gp0051906, Gp0051904, Gp0051908
AACGAGCTGGGAACCAAAAGTTTTGCCTTGGTGCACGTCGCAGGTAAGGTTTGAGGCAGGCTGAATGCAACCTACCGCGTAATTTGACAGCCACACTGCCCAACGCGGTCATGTCTGCTCCTCCGGCCCTTCAGGGGCTCCCTGCATCACACCGATGGCAGTAATGGATAAAGGGATTTTCAGTGGTTAAAGGATGCTGATGTTTATCAGCCTTTGCATTGTATGGCTCTGCTCAGGCTCATTTCCACTTCCACTGGACGGGCACCGTACGGCACAGGCTGCATCCCGAAGCTGCCAGAACAGACCTCAGGTTTGCCCATGGGATGTTTCAGGTGCCATCCTGCTCCCGGGAAGAACACAGAGGACAACCTGGCAAGTAAGAGAAGTGTGGGCAGGTTCGCAGGACCTCCACCAGCTACCTCCTGCTTTCCCAAATATTGCCTTTTCCCTTCAGGAAATCTGGAACCATAGAGTGGCATCTGTCAAGCCGTAGGCACTTGAGAGTAAGCACCCATCAGAATAACTTACTGTCAAAACCAGGTACAAATTCATTTCATCCCACTTGGTGCCATATGCTGCTGTCAAAACTTCATGAACTGTTTAGGCAGCATGTTGGGACATTTTGACTAACTATGAGCAGAGCTATTTTTTTCATCGCTTTGTGTCATCGGCGTTTATAATTGGGTATTTCCCTGAATTCACTTTGGTCTCCCAACAGATCAGCCTGTAGCAAGTGAACGTAACCCGGGAAGGTGGGCGTGGGCCAAACCTCTGAATTCAACCATCCCCGTTTCTGAGGTGCCCTGACTGTGAAATTGTGCTTTTGTACGTTGTTCAGGAACCAACTTTTTCTTCCTGTTTAATACTGGTATTTTAAAGATGGGGCGAATTTTTTTCCCACGACTTGATAAAAATCTTGAATTTTGGAGCAGACTGGTAAACTGAATCTAAATCTCATTTTTTGCTCCTTGAGCCCAGGTGTTTTGGTCTCCTGAAAACACAACTAACTAGCACACCCTTTGCTGTAATAAGTGGGAAACAGACCACAGTGTAGGTAAAGAACACATTTGCTGTTTTATTGGTGCCTTGCAGGGCAGTAATACTGAAAAAGGGGAATGCAAAAGAAACAAAAAACCAAAAACCAAAAACAAAAACCGAGGATGGTGGCAACCCACATTGTATTTTTTTTAAAGAGTACATCAACTCCTGTTTTTTTTATTTATTGTGGCATGAATGATAACATAAAACCAAAACATGAAAATATACAACTTATATTACACTATGTGTTATGAACAAAATATAAATCTATAACTCTATGTTATATTTACATAATTATTTCTTTATTAAATTTCAAGTGAGATGGTAGGTTGCACATACTTTGTTTTAAGCTCCAGGCATTTGATTGTCTCTATTTCTTTTCTATTTTCATTTCACTTGTAAAATCCAAAACGTTAGAAGGAGTAAGAGCTTTAGAGCCAATGGAGCTATATAAATACTGTTTCAGCAAACCAGTGACAAAAACACTGGGGAGTAGAGAAATCAGTCAGTAGAAAAAAACCGAACTTGACGTGTTCTTCAATCTGGGAAACTGACAAGTTAAGATAAAGTTGAAAAAATGTAAATATAAACCAAGCTAAACAGCCAGCCCATGCCCTGTGAATTGAGGATACGCTTGAATCCACAGCTAGTGAATTACACGCTGTTCTTTGCAAAACTGAAGGTATGATTCTATTGAGAAGCGGGCAGACAAAAATACTTCCTACCCGACACATCATGCCCTTAAATGTATGAGATATCATAGAGTTGCCATTCATTCTAGAAGATGAATTCTTGCTAAGTAAGGTCTACATTTCCACGGAGTATAATTATTTTTGATGTTATGAACGTGATGTCAGAGGCTTCTTCGGGGACAATAACAGCTCATCTCTTTGGATTAAAAAGAAAAAGCTCTGAAAACATGCTGTAAAAAGGTTAAAGACAATTTACTTTCTAAAAAATGATTTAATTAAAGAGAAAGTCTACTGCAGTAACCAAATCTTCGAAATAATGTCTTCGAAGAAAGAATTTCTTCCATATGCATTTGTAATCAGAGGATTTGGTTACAAAACTAATTAAATGCTATAATAATAGCTAGTGTTCTTTTCTGGGGGCCTGATTAATATAGCGGAACGGTTAAATAAAGATGTTAAATGCACTTAAAAATCCTATTTTACTAATATAAGGCATGAATAAATTGAAAAAGGATATACTCTGTGTTATTTCATTGAGCTTAGAAGCAAGTGCCTCAGTTTTTTTTCCTTCTTTCTTTTCCCCTTATCCCCACTGCTGGTGGTGTTCTTTTGTAAGCTCGCAAGGTGCATGGCGGAAGCGGCTCCCCCGATTTCGGAGGTGATGGCCTGTACCCCCCTTTCCCCGGCAGCTCCCCATGACCATCCTCGCTCACCAGGTTCCTGGGAAGAGGGGAACGAAGCCCGCCTCAGCACGAGGGCCTTGATGCGCTTTTAGGTTAATACGATCCTAATCTCTTCTAACCTGGTTTTTCTACATGCTCCAGGGCACAGAACCCAGGAAAAAAAAAAAGAAACAAGACAAGGAGATCTTTTTCTCAAAGTATGTTCTGCTTTGTTTTGCTTTTTTTCTAAGAAATTAAAGAGGGACAATCAGGGCCTTGATTTCACATCTGGTCTTCTACTGCCAAAGGATAGATGGGCGCTCATCTTTGGACCCAACAAAACATTAGCACAGGTGGCAAGTATTTCACCCGCTGGGGACCCCAGAGCCTTTATTTTTTTATATGTTTTTTGCCTTTTTTAGCATTGCTGCATCAGTTTCAACATCCAAACGCAGGATGTGGACAGCCTGCTACAGCTCCCCATTCGAAAAGCCCGGCCGAACCCCAGGCTTCGGTGCAGTCTCTCAGAGGGAAACAGGTGTGGAAACAAAAACCGGCGTCTGCCCGAGCCCAGCCGCTCCGCGGAGACGGGGCTGCCCCCGGGAGCATCTCCCGCTGCGCAGCCTGTCCTTGGGAGCCGAAACTCGGTCCCGTCAAAGTCAGAGGGCCCTTCCCCCACCGACTGCCCCGAGGCCGGCTTCCCAGCCCACGCACCTACCACTTGCTCCAATCACGCCTGCCGCGGCAGCACCTACCTGGAGCTAAAACAAAGTATTCTGGTAGCCCAAAGCGACACAATTAAACCAGAGAGTCTCTAGAATGGGGTGGAAATCAAGCATCCAGCAAATGTGAGGTGAACCCACAAGAGTCAGAAGCAATTTGTTCACAAAGACAGGGAACAAATTTGAAAGTTTAAAAAAAAAAAAGGAGCAAATATCTGTTTTCACATTGTACATAATAATGATATAAAAACAATTGTCTTTTTTTTTTCTCCTTCTTATCCAAACAGAGTGCTTCAAAAAAATTGGCTCTAGATGACTGGTGTAATTAAATAACTAAAATGAGTGATGAGAGAGCAGAAGTTAATTAAGATTGAAAACAACACTCCCATTAATTCACTCCATCATAATAAACATCAGAAGTTGACATGGCTGGGGCCAAAATTAAAATAAGAGGAATGGTGTGAGCAGAAGAAGAAGCGATTTGTTTTCATATGTATATATATATATTTATATATATATAAAAAGGCAAGGTGGGGAGGGGTATCCATTTTAAATAGCCTAACAGCTTCATTTGCTGCACTGCCAAATTAGAACAGAATAAAATAAAGTTAAAAAGGGGAGGGGTAAAATAAATTATACATAATTTACTAATCTGGGAACAGCTGACCATTATTATTATTATTATTATAATTACCATTACAACACTAGCAAGAAGAGGCAGTTCAACTGAAAAAAAAACCCAACACGGTCATAAAACACAAACAAAAAGAACCCTCTCTGACATGGAGGATGTGATCAGCTACTCCAAGCGTAACTCCAGAGCAAATCTTCTGAGAGAGAGAAAAAACAGAAAAGAATTGTTTGAGGCAGAAGTGGAAATCAAAAAAGGGAAAACAGGAGAAAAATAAAAGAGATATTGCAGGGTAAAACCATCACACGTCCAGACCGCTCGTCAGAGTACTGTCCTAAGTCTTCAATGGCATTTGCTCATCTGCTTTGCACGAGGTCTGCAGAGGTCAAGTTACACTTCAAGTGGGATTTCAAGAGGCAAAGACAGACACCCCCGCCTCCGCCATGTCCTCCTGCCCAGTCTCTCCTCCTACCTGCCCCTTTCATCCTGCACCTGGATTGAAACAGCTGACTGCACCAAGCTCTACATTCACCTGATTAAGGGACCATTTGCAAAAGTACTGAAGACCACAGTTGTGGTGAGCACTTGGGCTGGGATCTCGCCAGCACCAAGATGCACGGGGCTATTTTTACAAGCTAAAAGCGGTAATGACAGCAATGACTCTCTGTCTAGGAGTAGGACTTCACCAAGGAGCAACATGAATATAGAGGGGGCATCCTCCGTTAGAGAACTGATTCAGAGGAAGGCTTTTTTCTTGGTACAACCCTAAGACTTTCCTTCTCAGGCCAAAGAGGAGCTCCTGGATAGCTGCTGTTAGAAACGAGCCTTTTTGGTCGGCTGGCTGGTTTAGGTCTAATGCTTTTGTCCTGCTACACAAACCTGGGGCCTCTCCTTCTACAGGAAGATTGGAGTGAGGAGACAAAAAGAGACTCTTTGATTCACTTGTATTTACATTCTTTTTCTGAAAAAAAGCGTAAGATTCAGTTACCTTCTTGGAAATACAGGAGGCTAACTTCTGGTCAGGTTTACGCTTGTGTAAATCCACCTTCCTCACCTGGTTGCCGTTGCCCAGGGAAAGCAAAACTGCCCAAGCAACACATCTAAGGGCTTTAGAGCAACGCTGAAAATATTTTAGCCCAGGAGAACAATTTTTCATTTGTGAGAGGCAGCAGCTAGGGAAACTCGGCACCGCAAAAGGTTTGGGTTCTTACATGCCCACTTTGAATACAGAAATCTCTTCATAGCTATTAGTCTTCCTTCCCACACAAACATCCCACTGATAAAAATGGATTTCTGCAAGTGCAAAGAGGAAAAAACGTCAGTTTAAAACCAATCGCCTTGTGAATCAGAGAACAGTACTCAGCAACCCCGAAGGTACAAGTTCATTAGAACTGGACATCACGGTAACCTAATTACACTCAGCGAGGAAGTAACATTTCCAGCTGCCCTGTCCTGTGCTGAACAAATCACATTTTGACAAGCCTTTTTCATGTTGGATCTGCTGCCACTTGAAGTGTAAATGAAAAGCAAAGGCTCCTTACAGACCAAGTCATTCGGAGGGTGTGGGACTTCATTCTGGAACATGCTTTTTGCTCACAATAGTCAAATATTATTCTTATTAGTACCATAAACACTCACACATGAAAATCCAAGACCATAAAATATTTTTTCTCTAAATTTCTTATGTGTCTCTCTCTCTTTTCACCTGAGAACGGCACCTACAGTTTCCTTTAAAAAGCAAAAGCAAAAATATATGTCTAATCTCATCAGCTGCTGGTATATCAGGTTCTTCGAGGGATTGTCTAAGATACAACACTGTCCTAACTCAAGACAGAGCAGGAAGCGAAAGAAAAGCAAAAGAAAAACAAAGCAAGAAGAGACCAACCAAAAAAAGAAGCAAATTGGACTAGTTCAGCGCTTTAGTACAAATTTGGCACTTGCTCAAAGACTCAGTATGGTGTGCAACTGATGAAGAGAAGTCCTGTCTTGAAAGGAAATAATTGCTTGTTGGGGTTAACAGAAACAGACTCCCCACTTCCTTCCTTGCCAGCCACGCGCACAGGCACGCACGCACACACACACACTTCGGACCCAGATTTGCCGGGGAGGAGGAGGAGGAGGAGGAGGAAACAGAGGGGGTAAAAGGAATTTTATCTTTTTTCTTTCCTGTCAGGTGCATTACCAAAAAAAAAAAATTATTTCTCTTTAAACTGTAGCACAAAACAACAAAACACATTCACAAGCCACTTGTTGGCACTGTGTACCTGAGTGAGAATTTCTAGAACATTGTAGAACAAACAGCCATAAAGTTTATTTGAAAAAAAAAATAATAATAATAAAAGGTCGACGGGTAAGACTTCAGTGCTTGGGTATAGCAGCTGAATTACTGGCATTATTTTACCCATAGCTTATATCGTTCTGTTGTTGTTGTCGTCGTTGTCTTTGTTTCCTTTCTTCTGAGCCTTTTTTCTTCTGATGCAGGCTGATGTCTATTAGTCAGCTGATGTCCCAACTAGTTAAGACTAACAGTTAAAGTAACAGTCAGTGTATGAGAAAGTTAATGTGCTTGGCCACTGGCAAGGATAAACCAGATGGGGCTTTATTTATTTTTCTTTCCTCCTTGAAGTCCTGTAGGTCACGAGACATTTGGACCCTGATCAGTTGGCTTGCCCCGCAATGTGATTTTCACTGTCACTGCCATAGTCCACATCGGGGTCATCCTCTTCCTCATCGTATTCATCGTAGATTTCTCCATTGACGTCATCGGTCTGCATCTCTTCCTTGATATGAGGCTCCTCGCCTTTGATGCCGTAAGTGCTCTGGATGACGGGCATCCCGTGTTCGGGGCTGTTGGACCCGTTTGAGTGCTCGGAGGGCAGAGGGGGGTAAGGCATTCCTGCCATGGCAATGGCTCCTGGGTAAACTACGCCCGTGGTGGCAATGGGAATCTGTGCTTGTTGCCTGCCGTGGAGAGAAAGTAAAAGGGTGTTTGAATACTGGAAGGAGCAAAGGGAGGGCAAGTACAGCAGCACTTTGCCAGCCCACAGCATATGCTCTAGGGCATGCAGAGGAAGCGCCTGCATGGCCTGTGCAAGACAACCCTTATACATATCTCTCTCAATATATATCAATACATATATCTCTATGTATATATATGTATCTTAATATTCCCAACCACCAACTGATGCTCTTGAAACAAACATCAAGACCAAACCAACTTCACTGATAGGAAAACCCCATCTCTGCAAACACCTCTAGCTGGACCTGAACCACACAGCTTCAGCTTGCCTGCTCGTGGTGCAAACTGCTTTACTGGGTAAACTGCGCGTCCCCTGAGCTGCCAGCCCAAAATAAACACCCTTTCAATCACGGTCTAACTTAGAAAACGTGTATTTTGAAAATTATCCTTTTAAACAATCCAAGGTGCTGTCAGGACTAGGCGTAACAGTAACACATTGCCGATGGGAGAGACGTGGCGCTGGCAAGGTAGTTCGCACAGGAACGGGGAGGGGCTGTAGGAAAGTACTGGTGGGTGAGGAGAAAGCAAGGCAGGTCTGTCCAAAGAGGCAATGGTTACTCCACGACCTGGCCATGATCAGGGAGAGGAACAGTGGGCTTTCTGAGGCCAACGGGGGTTTATAGGATGATCACTAAGGGCCTCCCACTGGAAGGTGACAGTTTCCACAGCGAGCGGCATTTGCGAAAAGCAGAACATTTGAAGGAAGGTGGATAAAACTGGGAAAAGGCAAACTTAAAACACAAGCATGCATTATTTAAAAATAAATAAAAAGCAAGCAAGCAACATGAGCATTTGAGAAAATCCTCTACAGGATGCCTTTATGCGGCGTCTAAGCCTTGGAAACCTGTCTGCAGTAATGAAAGCAGGCCATAGAAATTCCCTTTGCATCAAGAACACTAGCTGTGTTATACCAGTGTTTGTTTCCCTGAGAAGCTTCGGGGTCCCAACGAGCCGAGAGGTTTAAAATTCATGCTCCTTTTGTTTCCTTGCTGCATGAAGTAATTCCATTGCAGTAATACTCTCCCGTACATGCTGCACATTGTAATGTCATCAGCGGTGTGTCCATCTGCACTGAAAAGCCTTGCCACAGGAGACAGGGCAGAGTCTCTTGAGATGAACATTCTTAATTAAGAATGAAACCCTCCCCTGTTCCCCTGCCTGCCGGTGCCCTGGCTGTACAGTAAGCCTTGCACAGTACAGTGATCCTGAAAGACTCTCCACTGCCAAACAGCTTTACATTTGTTTGGAATCACTCGCTGCGTTTTCAGATGCTTCCTGCCTGCTGTTGGAGCGAGGCCTCCCTCCCCTCAGCCCCTATTTCCGCGTTTCCGAAACAAGAAGTTGTCTCAGCTGAAGATACAGCTCTTCAAGTAGGGAGCGGATCTAATTTGCATTTTATTCTTTATTCAATAGGAAGGCTTTTGTTTTCTGGAGTCAGCATTTCTGTAACAAGATTCAGCACACTTAAATTGCTTTTAATATTTAACAATAGGAACACTTTGCACTTAAATGGTGCTTTTCAGAGTGCTTTTCAAATATTAAATAATTTAAGAATAGTATTTTTCCACTTCTATAGGATGTCCACTCCAGAGGTTCTCAAAGCAGTCCTCAGGCACTAACGTGTTAGGGCTCTTGGCAGTCCGGCAAGGTGAGCTTGCCGCGCTGCCACTGAAGATGAGGACAGCGAGACAGGGAAGCACGAAGTCCAAGAGCTGCAAAAAATGCCCAGTCCTTCCCACTGCCTTCGGACGGGCTTTCAGCATGTCCCAGCAGCTGGCATAGCCACAGCTCTTGTAAACCCACTTCTTTTGGTGCCCAGGCAGGAGCGGCATTTAGAAGTTTCGCCCTAAATGACCTGTACTGGGCGATGCAGCAGATGGGGAACTAAAACCAGGAATACAGCTGCAGTGCTGTGACTGCCAGCATCACCGACCCCGCTTTGTCGGTAGCTTCTACAAAGATTTCACCCCAGGTTCTGTGCTCTAATGCCCCAGTGCCAATTATCTCCAGAAACGTCTTGATTTCAATGTCAGCCTTGCTTGGAAAGATAAATAATATGCAGAATGTTACAAGGTTAATTTTTTTCCCATGATGAAGCATGCATGTTAACCAGATAAGCAGTGGTTTGGGGGCTCTGTTGCCACCTATTCTTTTTCCAGAAGGCCCCGTCCTCTTTTTTTAATCTCTTGATGCCAAATGTTGGCTGACTTCCCTGTGTTTGTTTCAGTGCTTACCATTGGGATCACCGGACCTGCCAGCGCCACAGGGTTAAGCAGCTCAAATTTCTCTGCTGAGCGGCTTATTATAACAATGCACACTGGAGCTGTTCAAAACACAGTCTGATGACACTTCACAGTTGCTGGACAGATATTCCCTCCTTTATTGCTACTTCTAGCTGTTAACTAGAGAGATGTGTAACTCAGTTAATATTAGAATGATTGCAAGCTCAGATGAAACGGAATACAAATTCCATTATTTCTGAGGGTCATTCTTGTTGCTGGTTTTGCTTTTTGTAAGACCACTCCGTAGCTTTTAATTTTCTGTAGAAATATTACAGAATATTTGACTACTTCCGATTCTTTTGATTTGCTCTAACCAAAACCAAGGATTCTTTGCAGAAGGAAAATACATGCTAGTTTTCTAGGCACATTTTCTCTAATCATATCAAGCTGATCTATTAGCTCTTTATCAGAACCAGTCTTCTTGAAATGTATGCTCAACCCAACACATTTAGCTTACTGAATTGGAAGACACTCCCTAGTATGACAAACGCCGTCACGATGAACAACGCAGACAACCTCATGCCTGATATGAATTAACTGAGCCAAGCCCATATTCCAACTCAAGTTCAGTATGTTCTGTAGTCCTTTTGCAGACCACTCGCCACAGATTATATTGAATGCAAACTTGTATTTTTGGCTTTGGGATCAAGAGGCGCTATCATAGATTCATTCACATATATGCCCTCTGAGGCCCCACAATAAAGTAATACTTAGAAGGCCTTATTAGAAGACTTACATTTCATTGGAAAATTTTTTTTTTTCTTTTGTGTGATCAGAGTGGAAATGAGACAGTCGGCCGAAGCTGTAAGATGAGGATATAGCAGAGCCAACAAAAAAATCCCTAACTGCCTAACTTCCTCCTGGAACACACTGTTTTAAAGTATAAGCTTCATATTCTGTTAGCGATATATCATGTTCTTGCCAATAAAATATAACATTTACCACACTGAATTAAGAATTCTCCCTGAAATTTTCTTTTGCTGAAATGAGCGGTAATTTTTAAAGGTCCCATACCCAACATTAAAATACTGCCTCATCTCCTGGCGTCTGTTGCGCATGATAGCCTTGTACTCGCCAATGCGTAATTTTTTGCCATCTACAAGGCAGGTACGCTTCGGCCTTGGCTTGTACTTGTAGTCTGGGTATTTCTCCAGGTGCTGTTTGCTGAGTCGGGCCTGCTCCTCATAGTATGGCTGCTTCTCTAGGTTTGTCATAGCTTTCCAGCGAGATCCTGTCACAAAAAAAAAAAAAAAAAAAAGAATGAGAAATGAGATTCTACTCGTCCACAAACACTGAAAGGCAGAGAAACAAGTAGGTCACCCAAAACAAGATACCTACGGTCATATCGCTTTGGGCTGGGAATCTGTCAGAGCTTCTACACAGGGGTCGGGTCTTGTTTGTATTCGACTGGTAAACCTCTTGGGTATGGCCAAGAGGCAGAGACAGATGATGCTGGAAGTTTTGACTCAGTATTTTACTGCAGCTTCTCTACATTATAATGCCTTTTAGATGGGAAGTAAAACCATCATCCTGATAATATGCAGTCCCTGACACTTTATTTTAGAAAACAAGGCAGTATATTTTAATCACAGAATCATTGGAATAGCCAAAGACCCCTTAGACACACAATGTGCCGTGCTAACTCCCTCTTGCTTTCCTTTGGCCAGGGGCTTGTTCCTGCCTCCCAACCTGGAGGAGACAGCACTCTCGCATGCTGCGACCTACTCGCTGTGCTCCACCACAGCTGCATCAAGGCACAAACTCTGGCTACACGCCTCTCTACAGCGAAGTCTTTCATGTCAAATAACATATCTTTCTAGCTGCCAGGTTTCTGAGAAGCAGAATGGGAACTGATTGTAAATGCTATGCTGTTGGGTACAGGAGCCTGCAAAGACCCTGAAGCAATGCCTCTAAAAGCTATAAACCATCCCCTGTGTCTCAGTAGGGTTTTAACTCCAAGACCAAGTCCTAGTGGACACTGCCAGCTCCAACTTAAAGAATTTAGTATGTGTCATGATGGGAAGAGAGCTGGGATACTGGCACACCTCTCCACGGAGCCGCACTGTGGCTTGTTCGCTGGCAGCCTTGTTTCTGACACTCTGCCTATGTTAGTGCGGATATTTGAGCTAGGGAAATAATGAAGACTTTACAATCGCTTTCCAATACCTCCTGAAATTCATAAACTAGTATTTCTTAAAGGACTTAATGTGGGAGCAGAAAGTAAAATTTCTTGAATCAGTTATCCTACTTTATTTTTCCATGAACTACAGAAGTCCTTCAGGGTAAGATATATTTCAAGTGACAGGAATGGCCCAAGCTGTGAAACAGGTGGCCTAGAAGGAAAACTTTATTGGAAAACAGTCAATTTTCCCATTGGAAAAAAAGTTTGAATAGTTTCTCAATTTAACGGGTTCAAAATGTCATATGTCATATTTGACTTCCTCTTGTTCTTTATTTTTTATGGTTACTCATACTGTACTTAGCTCATGCTATTACTCAGGCTGGTGTTAGCTCACTGTGCCCCCAAGACTCGCAACACAGAGAGCGCAGTTATCCCTTCCCAGGAAAGAAAACAGTTTGGTTCCCTCTGGAAAGGCCCCTTCTGATTACTGACACCATTTCCCCCAGTGGTGGTTGAATCTTTATGTCAGGCTGCAGCTGGGGCTGCCGGGGCGAAGGGCTAATAGGCTGCTACACCTAGAGATAACTGATGCGTAAGTAATGACGTCTTTGTTCTGAAGGGGAGTAACAGACATCCCTGTCTTAGCAAACATTACTTTGGAGTCAAAACCATCCCTTTTTGTGATGTATACAACACGTAACATGCAGAAATCCCCCAGCTAGTTCTGGAATGGGAAACACTCTAATCACATTGCTGTTAGCTTAGGTGCAGCGCCGTATGAGCGTGACTAGATGGTTTCTAGGACTGGGACTAAAGCTCCCGCACAGCACTTTGCATGCCATGCAGAGGCCGCAGCTGCACACGGGGATCTGTGGAAGAGGTCTCTGTTACACGGGGCAGCAAACCTCTATGGCCAGAATCCTGGTCTGCAGCTTCATCTCCTACAGAGAAATTATTCCCAGCTATTTCTGGCAAAGAGGGTGGCTAGAGAAAGTGACACCAAGATTCCCCAAGTAGCACCTCCTAGATTTTGGGCTAAATGACAGAGTGATAAACATGTGGAGCTTGCCAGAACACTGAACGCCTACTAATGCTGTGTAAGATGGAATCATAGACAGGGCCTGTGTTGAACGATGTGAAGAATTCAGGGGAAAACATATGAACTGCACAGGAAGACACCCAGGTGTAGGTCTACTCTCAAATCCTACCTCGTAGACACTGGCACACTGGTGTTTTAGCGTATGAAGAAAGTCAAAAAAGTTAGTCCAAATCTAGAGTCCTCTATCCATAGACCTGCTGCAGTCCCAGTGGCTTAGAAAAACAGCCCCGGCCCCATTTCCTGCTGATCCATCAGTTTTTGTTTACAAATATTAAAGCTGAAAACCTCACAGACTTTAAACAAATCTCAACATTTGCTTTACATGCTGTGAGAGGACCTGCAGTGTATGAACTCAGCTATATTTGGAGACAGACAGACAGAAAAGTACAAATCAAAATCAGTTGCTGCAAAATCGCCATGCAAATGTTCTACCCCAGCACAATTCCTCTTTCACTGTGCTAGCTCACCTGCTGCAATCCTACAGCCAGATCTGGGCAGGCAAACTCCTACCCCTCATGTGAAAACATCTGTAAATAATGGGTGCAGTTAGGCAAACATGTAAGTCTTTGTAGGATCAGGGCCATGAAACCTGAAATTTTGATGCATAATATTTGTACATACAGTTACACATACAATATTTATACAAAAATGTCATGTGTTGTGTTTTTCCTTCTTAATCTGCAAACTCAATACAACAAAAATCCTGGCAGTCTCACCTCTCTTCCTAGCAAATTTTAATAGCTGCTTCTGCAATGATACTTCCTCTTACCATGACTTCACTGTTTTTACAAAATCTACTAAATATAATTTACTAGTATGTTTTGAAATATCATAAATAATTAAACAAACAATGCTGACTAAATTTTGAAAAAGGGCATGTTTTCTGATGATAAACCCTTGGTTTTGACATTTTTATTATTTTCACTTACTGTCTTAGTAACACACAAAATCCAACCAGCTTTCTAACTGGTCTTCATCTGAAATTCTGAAAACTTAAAAAATATACAGTTCTGATTCTTGAATCTGCACCCACAGGCAAGCCAAGCTATGAATGAGTATCAACAATCAACATATTAAACCCGGTTAAAAATACTTTGTGTTTCGACAAAATATATTTGTAATAGCTTTCTCTGCCATTCTTTTAGATCTCTATAAACACACAGAGGCGGGAATGGGTACCTATGCAGAGTGCCAAGCCCAAACAAGGTGCGACTGAAGAATCTTGAAAACCCTTTCTTTTTAAGGGAAGATTTACACTCTTGGGTGAGCTTTCTGCTCACCATATGTGTTAGAAAGCTTTGAGTGGGTCAAGTATGCAAGGCTTGTCTCCATGACTATGAAAACAAGAACCCGCTTCCCTCCCTGGATGCATACATAATAACAAGCAGGAATCTCGCACAATTCTTCCTGATCTGGTGGCTGAAGTATTTAGAAAATTCTAAGACTTTGCAGCTCCAAAGAGAGCTAGAATACTCAGAGCTGTGCCCGCATGATGACTATGAAGACGGCTGTAGAGGGCCAGCTATCTGAGTTCAGGGCAGCAAAGGGATGCTCCCGCATGTGCCCTGGCACTTGTGCTCGGGCAGACACGCGGGCGACCTAGGTGGGGTTAGGAGCTCACCGCTGATTTTAAGCCAAGTTTCTCTGACAAGGATTTTCAGCTGTTTGCAATATTTCCTAACTTTTAGTCCATTAGACTGATATTTTAATCAGAGTATCTGAATCAGGCTGATTTTATGTTTAAAAAATACACACACATACACAAACACTTGTATAATGTACAGGTATGTATCACAAACATACACTTCCACGAGAGAATTTCTGAAGGTAGTATCTAACTACAACTTTTCCTAATCTCTTTATGTAGATTTCTCCGTGAAATTAATTATTTACAAAAATATCTAAACAATGCATTATTAAATTGATAGGGTCCAGCAGACCCATTTTAGCACTTTTTTAACAATTTACTAAAAAAAAATCATTATCCGCAAGTTGCAGTGAACAGATGGATGACAAACGTATGCACAGATGAATTTAGTGACAAATCCATGTATCTAATTTTTATGCTCAAAACATAATACCACAGTGTCAAACATAATCCCTAGAGAATTCTCATGCTGGGAAAGGCACCTCCTCTCATTTTACTATAAAAATGACCCTTGATCGGTGACAACTCCATCTAAGCTACTCTTCGCGACAACGAGCTCTCTGACCTCAATGTGTAGCAGTGCTGCTAAAAAAATGGTAAGGAAAAACTGTGGCTTTCTAATAAAGAGACCCTAATACCTGGCTGAACTGTAAGCTTCTAGTTGCTCACCCCATGCCAGTTAAGAGAGAGCTCCCTGCTGACTTCAAAAGACGAGCCTTTTGCAATTGAGAGAAGACCTTTGTAACGTTTCTGTCAAGAAAGAAGACGTCAGGACACCTCTCTCCATTGCCTAGGTGGAATGAAAAAAATTAAAAGTGATGCCGGAAAGAAATAGAAACATCATCTCTTACTGCCTCAGACCTTGCTTTTCCCCATATCTGGCAGCCAAACAGAAAGAGTTTAGAGTCAGCTATACTGTCTGTCACCTCAACAGGATCTGTAATGAATTTGCACATTTTACTCCAACTACTGTATATCTAATCAGAAAAAGATGTCCCTGTATCTCCCTGATCTAGCGCCAAATAGTAAAAGGTGATTCCTTATGTTAACAATTTCAGCAGAATGGCTTATTAAAACCAGATTTTAGGGTATTATAAAATGCTTAGAAGCCCTTTAAAATGTCAACCAGGATCCCCAGAGACTGCGTAAAATGTCAGCCCAGCTCAAGCGCCTGTTTTAAGCAGAATGAATTAGCAGCGTGCTGTCGGAGGTTGTTATCCAAAACAATCAGTTAAGAGGGAAAACATCAAGCTCTCTTTGTACTTTCTATATGAAAAGGGCCATTCAGAATGATCCTGTAGATTTCTGAAGCTGATTATTTAAAAACAGGTTTCACCAGGTCTACTCTTAATTTAGAAACAGACCAAAACTATTACTGCCCTGTCCCCAGTCTAATCGCATCATACACCTCTGACCAGTATAATCCCTTTTAACCAGTATAAGGTTATTTTACCATCAACATAACCAATTTAGCCTTCTAATCCTGTTCCCATAACTAATCTAAACATCTCGTACCACCCTTTTAATCATGGGTTAATATCGTCACATCTGCCATCCAAAGTCAATACATTCTGCCTCTCCGACCAATTTATCTCATTTCCACTTGCCCCCTGCTAACTTTTCATAATACCACTCTAATCAAGCTAAACTTCAAATCTCTGGCCAGTCTGAGCTCAGCACATTTACCAGCCCTGCAGCTGGTTAATGCTGCCATCACAATTACGCTACATCTCTCGAGTTGTCTGCAAAACCAGTGAGACCTGCAGCCCAGGTAAATGCTTTCTGTTACTAAGCTTTTACCCACTGGCCTGAGGGACACTTAGGTCCTGTAACAGAGTCTTTATCAGTAAAAATGCAACATCTCCACTTTGCTCATAGATATTTCTTATTCTGCAGATCCTCAGTATTGACCTTCCGCATTCTTCAGCGTGTCACAGAGGAATAACTTACGACAGAATGTGATCCTGGAAATTTCAGAAAGCAGTGAAAAGTTGGAAGACAATGGCGTGAAATTCAGTAGAGGATGTTCATGACAAACACTGCTTGGGATGTGAGGAGCAGAGGATATGGAAATTAATTCTGATGTTTCTTTTTTGATTTCAGGATTCTTTTCAGAATACTTAGAATAAAAGCAGCTTGTGACAGAGATTGTGTACTAAAGGGAAATTTAATATAACAGGAATATAATAAAAGTCCTTTAAAACTGTCAGTGTATAAAATAAAAGGATGTATTTTAGGATCTTTGCCCCACGGTCATTGATTTGAACAGAAAGGGCTATGGCACAAATCAAATACTGTGGAGTGCTACCCCATAGAATCTAGTTAGATGAAATATGTGGAGAAATAAATGACAGCAGTCATTTTGTGCTTGTTCAACAGCCAAATGAAATGAACTGGTTTGGTCTATTCAGTCTACGTGTTCGCACCAGACCCGCCACCACAATCTCAGTAATTACAGAGGCACAACAACATTTCAGGTTATGGTTAATGTATACCGCTGGGCAGCATGGCAGAAGCTCATAGCACTGTTGGTGCAGTCCTTAAGTAGCAAAATAGACATTCTAGAGGCAATAATTCTGTTGTGTCAGGTGCTCAGCTCTATTCAGTCAAAAGTTTTCGAGTTTTGCTACTGAAAGAACAGTGCTCTATCATTCTTACCTAGTATCTTGCTGATATTGGAGTTGTGCATGTCAGGGAAGGCTTGAAGGATCTTCCTCCGTTCATCTTTAGCCCACACCATGAATGCATTCATCGGGCGCTTGATATGGGGCTCATTGCTACCACGCCCTCTGGATTCCCGATAAATTCTAGATTCTGAAACTCCTGCACTTCCTAAAAAGAGAGAAAAACCATTCCCAGCTTGTGTTTCATTATGCAGCTTCCTCTGCCATCAGTAACCTATGTCAGGTGCTGTACACTCCATGAGTCAGTGTTCGCAACAGGTTAGTGGTGTTTCTTCTTTTCACTTGAAGCAGTAGAGAATACCATATATTGTATATTATTTAGTTTTTAGTTATTCTGTTGATTTAGTAGCACATAGCATAGACTTGATGAACAGTTTCAATTGTTTTTTTAACACAAAGCATTAAACAGCTCTTCTAAACCATCTTTTACTACTTAATAGCATAAACCCAACACTTTTCAATGTAGATTTTCTTTTTACTTTCTTCCTTTCTTACAGGATGCTGGTCATATTATTTTACCTATCTTCTATCTTTTTTGTGATGGGAAGGGGGTGATACATGGCAACTTCAGACATTTCTTCTTAAGCAATTCTCTAACTAGCAAGTGAACATTTACACGTCTGTGTTTTTGTGCTTACCTCTGTGCAACAACATAAGCAATAGCAGAGAAAGAAATGAACATTACGCTTGCTTCATGAAACCAAGTTCCTACAGATGCAGAGCGTGCATCATCTGTGGATGATCAGGTCTATAACTCATGGACTCACTCTGTGATCTCATTTATCCCACATTTATTTGCCTCCATTACTCCCTTTTACCAACAGAAATACATTTTTGGTCCAGTCTTGAGAACTGCAGTATACAGACAAGCAGGCTACAAATCACCTCCAGACTTAAAACACCACATGATGAATCGTTTTTTCCTGCCTTGTTTCATAGTCACTTATTGCTAACCGCTCTTACTGCTCACAGGCCTCCAAGGCACTTGGATTCTCCTCCAGATCCCGTTGATACGTACACACAAAACTGGAAATAAGGATAAGCCATTTGTACTGACCATCAGAATCTCCACTCATGTTGAAATCCATCATTGCATGGCTAAACTTCCCGTCTTCACTCTGTTTTACTGCCAGTTGCTGAGTCAGGGTCTCCAGTGTTGTTTTGTCCTATATGGGCAAGACGATGGGATTTGGATCAGGAAAATAATTCTATTCTAACTGCGAAGTCATAGGCAATTTAGACGGTTGATAGGGAAGCTGGATAACAATTAATTCACAACAGTTTACTGAACCAGATATTTAAGAATACATAACGATATATTTTCTGGAAGGAATACGGCTGCAGACTCCACCGAGTCCTTTTTAAAACACACTTATTAGCTAGCGATGAGCAAACTTCAGAGTGCTGAAAAGATTGGTTTAGTTAGGCATGATAAAATTGGCTGCACTTCTGAAGAACACTTCAACCCTCTGTGTCCCTGGGATTGCAAAACTGGACTGGAACTTTCGATGACACACGCTCTTTTGCAATGTATTTATTGTTTTACTCTATTTCCAGCCTGCAAACAAAGCGCAGAGACATGGGTAACTTTGCCCTTTTTCTTTTTTAAAAGGCAGTATTTTAGGAAGTAGCCAACAGGGAAACCTGCCCCCCCCGTAGTTCCAACTTCTTCAGGCCTTGGGAAAGGGTCAGCCTGAATTAAGTGTGGTACTTGGGGCAGCAGTTTGTGTTCCTGTCCAGACTGTTTTGCCCAACCCTACTAACATGCCGTCCATCACTCATTTAGTCAGAACTATCTGTGAACCCTGGATTGCAACAGGCTAGTGCACGCTGCCAATTCATCTGTCACGCTGCAGCGGTGTCTAAAGACATTGCCAGAACAACGTGCCAGGGCCATTAATTCCAATGTTCTCTTCAAAACACCTCGCTTCCTCCTGAACTGTGTGACTTTACCAATACAAAGGTGTCCCATATTCCAACTGTTTTTGTTTTCCCAACGACTTTTACTCATAAACATTCTATCTTCCTGACAATCATATGCTTAAATCTTTCAGGAAAGCAATACTAACATTTCAAATGTTAGGCACCGCGCCTTTCGCAAAGCTAAGAAAATGACACGATATGGCATGATAATAAAGTGGCTCCAGTCGAAAAAATTCTTTTGAGCTTCTTCCTGAAAGCAAGATTGCTGTTTTGTTGCTCTATTCCACTCCTGATGACTGCAAAAGATCAACAACCTAAAAAAACTTTCAGATTTCACACGGCAACCAGAGACTTTACAACTATTCTATGTAGCCTAATAACGTCACCGGGTTGTATTACAGAAGAAAACAGAAAAGAGAACAGTATGAATACAGAAACGCTTCCCGCAATGTGATGTCCCTGCATCTGCAATTCAAAGAAGGGTTGAAATTCACGTAAGCCACTTCACAAACATTTGCTTGAGAGAGTCAGAAAGGGGGCTAATCTGCCAACTTCGTACACTCGTGCCGTTTAGGGAAGGTGAGGTGAACTTTCCTTCTCCTCACACTCATTTTCAGTGTGGATCCCCCTTGCTCTCCCCGTGCCCTGTCTGTAAGCAGACACATCACCACCGACACCACGCGAGATGAGTTAATCCTCTGGGTTTTTGCAGGAAGAGCTCCTGCAGCAGAGTCCGCCTGTCACAAGCAAAAAGGTTTCTGTAACTCTACTGGGCACAGCAGATCCAGAAAGCTCGGAGAAGCTTTGAGTAAGCACCTGAACTACTCCAGCATTGAGCTTTCCCAAACTCTTTGATCTACTGGTTTTAACTCAGCTCTCATTTCCAAAGCAGCCTGTCAACAGACAGAAAGTCAGGCTTAAGTTGACTTTGTATTTCTTCCAAATGGATCTCAGCTATATAGTGCAAGTCAACGTTTTTTCCTCAAAAAAAATCTATTTACCATCAACTTCATAATGATAGAGTTAAAAAATTGTTATGTCAGAATTCATTAAAAAATGCCACGACTAACCTAAAATATAAAAGAACATCTCCTCTTGTTGGGTATATTATGGGGGAAGGGAGGAATTCTGTTGCAGACTTTTCTTGAATCATGTATAAACGTGTTAGAGAAACAGAGCTGAGAGCACTGAGAGCACAAAGGGCACAGGCTTAACAGCTTTTTCTTTATGCAGTAAATGCAGCTGTTGAAGGCAGAGGCAGTTACATTCTGAACCACACTCTGTCGACATGATCTGATTGAGTCTTAAGGTCAGCGAATACTCCGGCATGCTGTCTGCAAGGTACACACCGGGCACGGCTCATTTATCAGAGTCTGACTTAACAAGCCTGCAGATGCTCTGCCGCTCTCCATCTTGGGCCACGTTTTGCATTTTGAGGTCCAGTCACATTCAATGAAGTGAGCGAGCGCAGGCATGATGGAAGAGGGGCTGCGAAGGACTGCCAGGCGAGTGCCGAGCTCCTGGGCTGCGCTGCTCAGCCCCAGCACCTGGAGGTGGCTCTCTGGACAGCCAAAATGTGGGTCAGCGTGGAGACCACCCTTCCAACACCGTGACAGTTTACTCCCTGCTACTCGAACACAGAGAACGACACCATAATTCAATCAGCAACTATCAGGTGGCAGTTAAAAAAGAACTTCTGCACGACGTTGCACTTGAAACAGAGGATGTCAAAGCAGTCGGCTCTACTTTTCTCTGTTAATGTTTAGAAATGTTTAAAAAGTACTCAGGCAAGAATAAGTCTAAGGCCTGCTCTTTCCTAAGCCTCTGCAACAGCATTAGGAGAGCAGAAGGAGATCAGCAACACCCTGGCAGGATGCAAAAGCCTGACCATACGTAAGCGGCGTTCCGACCTCCTGTCCTACGCTCTTCTTCTTAAACACCTGGCAGCTGATATTCCCCCATCCTGACGTACAGAAGTGCTTTTACAATTACAAAATATTCAAAAGGGGGCTAACCAGCATTCCTGTGTTCTTTTTCTTGAAAACATTCAGTTGATGACTTACTGCTTTTTGCTTGATGGAAGAATGTCTTTACTTTTCCTACAGAGTCTTCCAGTTGATGGAGAAAGTATTTATGGAAGCTCCAGAGAAACAAAGGAAAAAAAATCATCTCTTCTTCCCTGACCCAAGTAAAATGGCAACCTGCTGACATTGCTAACCCAGCCTCCTCACACAGAACCTATTCAAGAACTTCAGACAAGAGATCCACAATTGTTTCAAGCTTATACAAAAGGAGGATCTATTTATCATGATTATCTTTATTCAACAGCAAATTATGCACTCTTAAAACTGCCACCACTCCACTGTGTTGGGTTAGCTGTGTACAGGGGAGCAGGCTGTGGTACCATCCAGTGATAGCAGGTGGAGTACACGCATGCTGGGTTCAGCAGCACGCGTTATTGAAGCAGTTGTGATACAGCACTACAGTTCAGGACGCAGTGGCACACTCCTGCACACTGAATTATATTATCATTATATCAAGCTTTACATGCAATTGTCTTGCTGGGCAGAGAAAGAAATGGGGAAGAGAGCTCAGCTGATGAAATCGGACATGCTTTCAGTTTTTTAAAGCTACAAGAAAATAACCAGCCCTTCGTTTCAGAGTTGTCCCACAGCCCAAAGGTATAAAATGCTATTCATCCTATGAGCAACGCATGAGCTCATAGGCATCAGTTGCAGCCTAGAATGAATATTGCTGAGAAGAACAGGCAAGGCTGGTCCAGACCCAGGGAAGTGCTGTGAAGTCTTGCTTGTTAGACCTACTAATCAATCAGATTGCATAAAGCTGAGAAACAAATGGTACGGAATGATTCTGCTCTTGCAGGAGGAGAAACATAGGGATGTCCTGCTAAAGATGAAGTGATTCTTCTAAATTTCTGAATTGCAGATCAGGCCTCATAACCATCTTTTTCCTCTATGAAAAACTTGGGCAGAGGTGGGGAAGAACTATCCCCCAGTGGTCATTTCTTTTGGATTGCAGGAGAGACTCTCCACAGGGGCAGTGAGAGCTCTGCTATCTGGATCATTCAGAACTGTAATGGACAAACCACAGAAAGTAATACTGTAGAGAGCGATCAATCCCACATCAGCCCAATTGTTCAAAGTATAACCAGAGAGGTTTCATCGATGGCCACAATGTGATGAGAAGTTTCTAAAACTTTATTAATCTAAGAAAGTAACCAGCTGGAGAAGATTGATTTGCACCACAGTTCCTAGCAATGTTCTAATTGTATTTAAAAGAACAATGAAAAACATATACATGAATGGAATGTGTCATGTAGAAAAAAA
>Ga0181612_138778_pt1 | contig 21869 bp, 8 predicted proteins | sample HoacroProtozoa21_FD_119630 | JGI IMG/M metagenome (GOLD analysis project Ga0181612, IMG submission 119630) | Hoatzin crop microbial communities from Cojedes, Venezuel. Combined Assembly of Gp0051906, Gp0051904, Gp0051908
ATCAGCTTTCAGCGGCTATAGCTCGGGGGGGGGAAGAGGAACAGTTTAGAAGGTCCGTTTGGGGTTTGAATTTCCTGAGAAATAAAGTAACTTTTGATTTTGCCCTTTAAAAAAAAAGTGTTTTTTCTTCTAGAAATTATGATACTTTTCATATTTACAGACATCTATAGTTCATGATACTTTTGGAAACCTTGGAATAACATAAATATCCAACTGATTTAAAATTCAAGTACAGTATGTAGAGGTACAATGAGAGAGGGGAATGAGTTAAACATATTCTATGCATGAGAGAAGGTTATCCCAGTCAAACTTGGGGATAACATAGTTTGGATGATTTTAAAACTCTCAAATAAAGATACTTTAAATAATAGGGAAGACATTTAAAATGATAAATGGCATCTCTATTTACATCACTAAGTCCTACTCACTTTCCATGGCTACTGGATGCCCATGTGTGATTTTTAAAATGTCTGCCAATCTGTTTAATTATTTTTAGCAATTAAGGTTGTAATTTGTGGATGTTGCTTCAGCTTCTTGCCATGTTGACTGATGTCTCAATGTGTACAATCCATGTCATGCCATATGTTCCTTGCTAGCTCCTATTAGGCAGAATGATTTTTTTTCTTCCTAATCAGGTTTTTGCTGCTATATGTTTCAGGAGAAAACAGAAAAATCAAAATGTACTGGGTCAGTTTCTCCACTGCTCTGCTCCTTGTATCTCTTTCTCCTAAACCTGGCAAGAGAATATGAGTTGCCAATGAACAGCGAGTTCGTGTTTGCATATTTTTCTACACTCACTTTGTCCAGGTAAAAATAGTTCAGAAAGTAACAAGCCACTAAAAGATCAGTCCTGTGTGGATCCACTAGCTTCAACGGGTTACTCCCAAATTACAGGCAAAACCCGCTAACTTTACTGAGTCTCAGAAGAAACGAGAACATCTTTATGCTTTTTATACCCCCGTTATGACTAAACTCATATACGTTTTCAGGGTGGCATGCAGTCTGTTTTCTGACTGTGAAATAGAAACAATTTGAAGCCACAAGATGTATACCTACCTGCCTGTGGAATCTGGTGTGGATAAATGAGTGTGCTGGAGCAGAAGCATATTAGGAAAAGAGTGGTTTGGGGAAGTTTGCAATTCTATTAGTCCAAGATTCTCTTTGGCAGTGAAATAAGTTATCTGGTTCCCATTTTTAGCATGTTTATATCAGAACGGAAAAGGGGAATATAAAACCTGGCTCAGAGGTTTGTTTTTTTTCTTGTGAAGACTGACTGTATTTACATGTTGATACAGTGTCTGCTACAGACGGTTGCTAAATTAAGTTTATTTGATGGGCTGCTGTTTGTATAATGGTGCTTTTGATCAAAGATCTAAAAAGATAATACACATGATAATTTTTATTGGTGAAATGTAGGAGGCACTTCTGAATGTTTTTCATGTGCCGTTTGGAAAAGAAAAAAAGCCACAAATATATTAGCAGCACTAATTAGTAGTGGGGAGCCTAGGATTTTCTAGGGTGAAAAACATTTTTATCATTTGTTCAGAAACTTCAGGGCTTGATCTTAAGTGCTAAACTTATGGTGATAGGAACTGAAAGGTGACAGTGACAAAGAGTAAACAACATTTGCATAGCAAAACCAATTTGACAACAAAATTTATAAATACTGCAAATGAGGGGGAAAGCTCTTTTCATTTTTAAAGCAATAGCTCCTCCTTTTTTCTCCTAGTCTTTTCTGAAGGCATTTTTATACTGTCCTTTCACATAAATATTATTTCATTATGAGTTTTATTTGAAAAGCAAGCTTAGGTATTGAACTGTAACACAGACCCACATTTGGTAATTGTTAGTGCCAAAAGCTGCTAAGGACAAATAGATATTCTCAGTTTCACACTCTAAATCTTTTTATCGTTAGTCCTGTGTACATGCAGACCTGATACAGATTTTGATGAAATATCCAGTAATATGATACCAAACCTGACTACAGTGAAAACCAAGGAGGGCAACATTGCTATGTTCTAGCAATTACTGTGGCTTGTTGCAGGCAAGACAACCCTGAAGTAGAGCAGTTAGTTCTTGTTAATTCAAGTTACTGTTACTTCAACACCTGTAAGTGGAAAGAAGCTTTACACGTTTTGCAGAAGTAATGTAAAATCCCAAATTTAGAGTTATGGATGTGTTGCAATTTGAACAATAAGAATTATAATAGAAGAACTATAAATAATACAAACATTCCAAGGGAGCACACTTGGTTTTGATCCAAAACACACTCAAGACATGATGCAGAAGCAGTCTAGAAATCCTCAGCCTAACTAGTGTGGCGTACAAGGTCACATTTCCAAACCTGTAAGTCTATGCTATTAAAGTCAGCCTGACTCGTGTTCTTTGTGAGACAACACTGACATTCACACATAAAAAAGGCTCTTGAAGATAACTTTGACAACAACTTCATAGCTGATAATACTTAAAAAGACAAAATACCCGTTCTATAAGGGAATGTGCAATTCTTAAAGACAGCCATAGAAGGATTTTCGCTTTTAAAACCAGCTGTGCTGTTACCACATCCAGGCTGGTTCTGCTTTTTAGCCTTCTATCCATCCGTAAAACTGGTACACTTTTGGCATTTGAACTGCTAAGTTCATTTTGTGTGGCTCCATCTGCTATTTGTTTCCTGAAACCCTGTGGAAAGGGGGGAGAGGTGCTGTTGCAGGATACAGATGACTTCGCCCTACCTAAGAAGTATTAAAAATTCTGATCCATTAGAAATCAGATATTCTACTGTAGTTTTAAGTGGCCGCCTTCTCCTAAGTTACTAAACTTTTTCGTGAAGTCTGCTAGATTTACCCCTTTGTGGTGCATTTTGGCAGCTGGTATTGTTGTCAGCAGGAGGGATGCTCAAGATCATGCTCAATACATTTTTGGCACAGTCAGGTGGCCATCATGAGTCACGAAGGCACCTGCTGTAAATCAGCCTGTTACACTAGCATTCTCAATTGCCTGTGAATTTCAGATCTCACTTTCTTATGTTATCATTTTTTGGCAGAGAACTGTCAACAGGTGAGATTATCAATGATAGGGAGCATGTAGTGATGATGGTTAAAGGTTTTCACAAGGCCCTTAAAAGGACTTTTTTCAGAGGGTGAGATATTTTATGGTTAACAGTTGTTTTTGATTAAAATCAGACTCTTTCCTGCTGCTGTTACTCTTCCCACTCATCCGGAATCTGAAAAATAAGATGAAAACTGCTGGATGAATACTGACTCTGATGTTGTTTTCATGAAATACTGTGGGAACAGTTCCATAATAGAGCAAGTGACAAACAGCCACATTTCAGCTGGCAGGAGGAAAAAAAAAATGGACGAGAAGGGAGGGTGACTGGCTTCAGAAGGAAATATTAAATGAGGAGGGGAGAGGAGAGTAAGAAATGAATAAAGTGTGAAATGTCAGAGGGAAGCTGAGAAACATAGCATATTGGGAATGGAGAGAAAAAGTTACAGAAGAAATAGAGAGGTGAGACGGGCAAAGGTGGAGTTTTTTTGTGATGGTAGTCTAAGAAATTCAACAGAACCTTGTAAGACAGAGCAAAATTAGGTGTTCAGAAGCAGAGGAAAATCAGCAAGTAGACTTCACACAAAGTACTTAAAAATTGATGAGAAAATGTAAAAAAGCAACAAAAGCTCTTGGGAAATGATGTCTGAACAGTGTTTGAGTATAATCTATATGGAAAATAATAATAAATTTAGAAACTGGTTGTATATTTTGGGGAACCGTCATAGTTACTGACTTAAACTAGCACCGCAGAGAGGAGAACATCTTCAGTTCTCGTTCACCACTTCGGAAATGTTTCGCTTCTAAGCAGATCATTCACTGGCATCTAAGCAGTCACCTTTCATTGCTTGACACCTGTATCCCCGGGGAAGGGTTTGATGAACTTGTAAACAAGCACTATGCTTTGAAGTTGAGATGAGCATGAGGGTAGACAGCAGACATCACATATGTGCACTGACTGTAGGAGTTCATAATAGGACTCCTGTCCAAAAATGTGAATGACTGTTTGCAGGGATGTGCCCTGTGCACTTCTGCTTTCAACTGCATCAGCTTTGGGGGAAAAAAAACCAACACCCAAACACAAAATCCAAAGAAACCAAGCACAAATCTATGCTGTGAAGCTGGTCAGAGTTTCATTTAGCTCCATTTCTTTAGGGAGGTGTCAGGTGTATCCATATGCTGTTCCTTCAAAAAGGTGGATCTGTTGACTGACCATCAGCAGTGCCTGAAGTATAGTTGAACACACAGAGGATGACCAGTGCTTGTCTACATATTCCTGGGGCCATGTGAAAAAAAGCTAGGACAGACACTTCTGACACCTCAACATGGATCCCTTAGCTGAAAAGGAGAAGTAAGAATTTATTCTCCAAGCCTAAAATGTAAATACATATCTGCTTGAAACCTTTCCATCAAAAAGTGCTAGGGTCTGCACTCCCCTGAGAAAGTACAGATTGATTCTCATCATGTGAACCAGGAGGTAATCGTATGGGGAGAGGCAAAAGCTAGTCAATGGGCTTTGGTGGCTTTGGTTGCTGAAGGCCCACATCCATTATTTGCATGAGTTACAAAATTGTCAGGGTTTTACCAAGCTCATGTCAAGGTTTTTGGTTCTGAAACAGTATCAAAGTGTAATGAGAACAGATTTCTTTGTAAAGTTTCTCATGTTCTTCTCGATCAGAATAGCTTCCCTCATGGGTTTCGTTCTTGCTTTAGGTTATGGCTGAAGTTAGTAAGATAAAAGACAGATGATAATTTTTAAAAGTTAACTGAAGTTTAATGAAATTCAGCTGTTGCAAGTGAAGCTGAAATTATATGCAGAATTTTCTAGTTGCTTTGTATTTTCTTTTGAATTACCTGAACAAAGTATTTGGGTAATACCTATTGCAGATATAATAAGCAGAGACATCTTTATAAAATGGTGCTTGTGTTGGCATTCCCCTCTCTCTCATTCTTAACTTACTTGCCAGGGACTGTAAGTTCACACTGTATGATATGACTGAGTTTCTAGGAGTATGAATGAGAGAGAACATCGCTCCACTCCCTCATTTCTCAGTAGTTAGTGCTTGGTTTCCATCTGACATCAAATAATGAAAGGTATCTTCCAAAAATGAGAACAGCTGCTTTCATGGTTAAAAGACATATACTTACATATACACTTACAGAGAGTCTTTTAAAGATACTGGTTTTTTTGGAAGGTGTCCAAGGTCTTGCTATGAGGTACCAACTCTGGCATTCTTTTTGATACATCTAATGGTGAGGAGTGAAATACTGAGGTAAATATATACATTGCTTTGAGAGTGGTAAATAAAAAAGAGACATCTTAGAGAGAAAAATCTGGTTTTACAGTTTTACAAGTAGTTTTCCCTTGTTTACATGATTCCATAAAAATTTTACTCTTGAAAAACTGTCAAGGGAAATAAGGTGATGTTGTCAGTAGCTTTTTGCAGTTTGATTTCTCACAATACTATAACTTGAGAGGATTTCAAGCCACAGAGTTTCAGTATTGTTCCCAACATCACTGCAGTTTGGAGCATTTGGTTGCAGAGTTTCATTAGGTTCCTAAACAAAAAAAAAAAAAAGTGCTACAGCTTATCTCCACACATATCTTTGTAAAACTCCTGTGGAAATTTGAGCACAAGTGTATACTACTGGATTAAGCTTCTCTGTCTCGACTGGGATGAGATCCAGTCAGTTTTCTCAGAATTACTTGGGGATGAAATCAGGGAGGCAGCTGAAAGGTGTCCAAAGCCAATTCCCCAAATGATTCTTTCATCAAATTGCACAAGAATTAGTTTTAACTAAAACACTTTAAAGGATTTTTTTTTTTTTCCCTCAGTGGAGAACTTGGAAATTTGTTGCTTTCCACTCTGACTTCGATTGAAGCCAGACTTTGAAATCTCCAGAGTAGTAGTGCAAGATGAAAAGAAACCAGAAGGAACTGGAAACATTTCCTGGATCATTGAGCCATTGCCCTGTCTTCCCAGGCTGTAGGTCTGATAATCCTATGTGAAATAAAATTTCCATCTTTCACACAGCTTTGCCCAGGAGCGGTTCTGTGTTCTGGTTCACTTCTAATAAAATGTGGTCAGGAATTGCAAGAGAGTGATTAATCCTTCAGGTCCCTGCTTGATAGCAAGAAAAGTATAAACTAGGAAGAAAACATAAAAAAGAATGAGTAAAAAGGTGAATAGGCTAGTATTGTAGCGAGCTATCACCTTTATGCTGTTCATTTGGATGAGACATTGGCGTTCTGCTGCCTCTGCTGCTGAGAGTATTCTGAATGGCAACGGTTTTGGTCCCTGAGGGACGCAGTAGAGCAGCTGAGACAACATTTAATCCAGCAGATGAAGGTACAGTAAATGCCACAGGCAGTCTTCAATTTTGTGTTTTAGCAGCAAGGGATAGACATTTAAAAAGTGGAGAAATGGCAACCTTGTGTGATGGGATGTGATGGGAAGACATTACATTTGTCCTGAATTGGCCTCTTATGCAATTAACTACGCTTTCTTTTGCTACTTCTTGGTGATGGAAACCGCTAACTAGCAGAAAAAAAATAAATTATGATATAACCGTGTTTCCCACAAAGCATAATTAGAAGGGTATTGTAGGATACTTGAGAAAGGTATATGAACTACATCTACGGGAACCAGACAGAAGCTCAGGTCTAGTGTTAAAGCCCTAAAGGACATTCCTTCTAAGACAGAAGGAGGGTTGCAGAGTAAGGCTACAAGAATGCTTATCAGTCTTTTACAGTACATTATCTAAACAATCAGGGTTTTACAGAAAAAAGCTTATGGGTTAAGATCTCCGACTGCAGCATAGTAGAGAACACTTTTCAGTTTCGCTTTGTTTTCTGTAGTCCTCTGGTAGCTTTAGGAACTTGAAACACCTGAAGTCTCACAGCCATTATCACGAGAATGAATCAAATCAGAAATACTTCAATTGTACGTTCTCCGAAGACGAGATTAAGCTTTCTTATTCTATTAAATACGTATACATACAGTTTCACACACTCTGAAATCTGTGTTCTGTGATCTATGCTAGTTGCTATGTTGTATGGGGAAGTGTCCAAATAATTCTTCCTGAACGCCCTCAGTATCAGAATCAGTTGGGTAGGATTCATGAAGCACCCAAACGACTTAGCCATGCAGAGGCAAAATTTATTTAATTGCTGCTAGACCCACACTAGTGTATCTGTATGCAGCTGTGCTACATTGTGCAAGTTTACTGAGCTGGATTGCTGTGAGATTGAGAATCTATGTGGTGCACGCAGTTACAGACTGTAGAAATGTCCTGTGCTGCACATCACTATGAAGTGATTGTTACTAAGAATCTTGAAAGAACTTCTGGCCAAATGAAAACAATGGAAAATAATGCCATCAACAAAAATAATGAGTGTCACATATAGCCAAAACTTTTTTTCTTATCCGGAACAATTGCCAAAAAAATCCCATGTTCTAGGAAACAGCATGCAACGTTATTTTCTCTGAATAATATTTTTAACAATCTGGTTGTTTTCCCAAGTTACCAAAGTAATGAGTCCTTATTTAAATACTGCTCAATTCTCTCCAAATTATTAGAACCTGGGAGCAGACTATTTCCTGTGTCCAGATTTGTCCTCTGTCTACAACCCAGCCCCACAGGGGAGGGAAGCAGACACATGGGCCGGAAGGAAGTACAGAGACTTTCCAGGCAGCAGCTGTCAGGGACTGGAGTACACCTTGGGTATCCTGCCATACCTGCTTTATTTTCAGTCATGTAAATGGCCTTGTGGGCCAGCCCCACCAAGTGCTTGAAAGGACAGCATCTAAACCTCCTGTTTTCTTTTGGTGGGAGTGGGGAGTATTAGCTTGGATAATGCCCTAGGAGAGAAAACTGAAACTGAAAAAAAATAAAACACGTGTTCCTTTGCAAAGGAAGGACAGCAGGGTGTTCATATACAGAGTGGCAGTCCTGTAGAGGTTGTCGTCACTGCAATGATTTAATGCAGACATTCCTTAGATAAGCTAAAATATCAACGTTTGCTATTAATGAACAAGGTTTTTCATAACTTTTCATGAAACTCTTTTCCATTGATTGCCTGACTTTTTTTTAATGGCATTGCCTGTTGTTTTCATTTTAAAGTATTTACTGGAAATAACTTGCTAAAATCAAGGCCAAAAAAGGAAATAAAGAAGCATAGCCAATTAAATTTTACATCAGCCTTTCTTCATACAAACTGAAATTGAAATTTCATTTTAGCTCGCGAGTAAATAAATCTGGGTACTCTTAATTCCTAAACTCAAATTTTACACATGAGAAAACTACCAATTAAAGTGGCAAAATTATACATATTTGGCAAACTTTTCAGTACTGGTGCAACTGGGTAACTGTTGGTTGCTATTTAAAACAAAACAAAACAAAACAAAAAAACCCAAATTATTTTGTTTTCCTCTGATTTCATTTTGCATTGCTCAAAGTCAGGTGTCCCACTGTGAAAAGGAGGGACACTGACAAGTAGGGATGCAAGTCAGGGACGGTGAAGCTACTACTGTGAGTGTCAAATATACTGCTCTAAAATCTATTGTTTCTTGTACTAAGTCCATCAAAATTTTGTAGGGGAAGGTATTAAATCAACTTATGAAAGTGAGAGGAAAAAGTTTTTTTTCAGTGCAAAAGCCCAGAATTGTATTTATTTTTTCTAACTACATTAGTTCGTGTAATATGAAGTATTGCCTCTATCTGCAAAACTTGCTTTGCTTTTTTTCTCAGACCACGAGGGCTAGAGTCATACATGAATTCTAGACTTTCAGACTTCTCATCCATTCATTTCTTCCAATCATAGTGTCTAGTTTTCTTCCTTTCATACAAAGTCTGGTGGTTATATACTTAACATCTAAGTAGTTAAAATCTGCAAAATACGACATCTCTTGATTATAGCATTCTATTATTTGATTTTAAGATAGTTTAAAGCATTGCAAAGATGGCACATGTGAATTACTTTAAGAGTAAGTTAACTTTAGCTATGTTTCCTGTGACATAGAATACCTTTCCTATCACATATACCACCTTATATCAGCGTAATCAAAAAATCCACTTGTTTTTAGCGACTGTTTTAAAGCCTCTCTCCTAAGACCTACTTTGTATGGAAAATCTGTCTAGCACTAACAAAAAATCTGTTAGGCAGGATTTTCGAGCTTTTGGGTGATTTGGTTTTTTTAATTACTAAATCTTTAACTTGAAAACAGTTAGAGCCAATTCCTCATTTATCCCTCCTTATGATGTTTTCCTGCATGTTGAAGAGATAATCAGAATTACAAATGTTCAAATATATTGTGCATTCTTTTTTTAAGAAATTGGCATGAATTACACGTTCAGAATAGAGGAAATATATTTTTAACCAGAAAGCAAGTTTGGAGATTTTCAGTGGTGTCATAATTCTGGGTCATTCAGCTTAGATAAATAATTTTGGTTTTACTGTTTATTTTTGTTTAATTGATTTATAAATGTAGTGATGTTTCGGTAAAATGACAAAGATGCAAACCTGAACGTTGACCTGTCCTTTGACAAACTGTATCCCCAAAGTATTTTTTGGACAATTATCCATATGGGGTTAAATACGAATGCATTTGGTACGTGACATCCAAGCAACAACTCTGCAATGTTGTATTTTACTCCCTGCTGTTGCACAGCTCTGAACCATTTCCCATTTGCTCATTTTTGCTGGTTTTGGTTGTATTAACACATCTCTACAGTTGTTCTTCATTTTAGCCTTTAGGTGGCAGCATTTGAGAAGAGTTGTAGTTGTGGGCTTGCCACCATCTAGAATGCAATTCGTGGACAGGAATTACAAATAGATAGGACCAGGCATGTAGGTACTCTGCTCCATGTGCAATTCACAGCAGAGTTTATTCAGAAGCATTCAAAATGTAAAAAATATAGGTATACATGGCCACTTCCTTCTTCACACTTCTGCTCTCGTTTATGCTTTTTTGAATGGAAAGATGTGTATTTCTACCCATGTATGTGTGGACATAGGTTTTGAAAATGCTTTGAATCAAAATGGAAATTTTGTTCCTGTTTACTGAATGCAAAACCCTTTATTCAATTCCTGCATTTTCTGTTTTTTCCTTCTTTGTTTTTAACTTTTTTTTTTCTAAAATCAACTTTTAGCTGGGAAAGAAATGAGAAATAAAGGGACTTGAGTTTAGCCCTCTCTTCAGTTATCTTTCAGTCACCTTAGGATGCCTGAATCCTGATCACCGGAATATGATGTGACCAAAAGGAGTGTTTTAAAACCTACATGTAACTTTTCTCTGCTTTAGTTCATTGAAAATTAATGGAACAGTGTATATCTGATGTTGGATTGTGTATTCCGTATCTCTACAAGATCTATTTATTATTTTTCATATGTATTGTATTTCATGGCAATAGGTAATCAGGATAGATACATCCTAGGGTTTATGGAGATTGTGGTGTCTGTGTGTGGTGGACAGGTATGGTGGGATGGGTGAACATCAGTACTGCTACATTTCATTCCACAGTTATACTGTGTAATAAATATCGTAGAGAAATTTTGTATCCATACACTACTGGAAAAAGAACTCCTGTTCCAGTATTTACACTGCTTCCTAATATCTACCTAAGTCTGACTTATTCTAGGCTTAAATCAATTAAATTGCTTCTTGTTCAGTGCTTGGTAAACATGGAGTCAACTGACCACTGTCCTCTTTTGTACTAAGTTCATATGCTTTTGAGGGTAATCAAGCTAGACTAAACAAACCCATTTAATTTTTGTAGGTCATGTTCATTCAAGGACCACATTATCATAATGCAACCATGCAGTATTCAAACTAATCACATTTGCAAATAATCTTTCAAATACTGAAAGTCGTAAACCTGACTATAGTTTGAATGTGTGCAAAAATAGTAATAGAAGCTTTTATTATAGAAGGCTCTTAATGATCAGGGTAGGTTTATTTTTTTTTATTTATTTTGTGGGAGATCCAGGGACTCCACCTCATAATTGATGTTAATATATAAGGCTGTACTAATTTAAGAAGCTACGTGCATCTATACTAGAATCTACTGACTGAAGTATACAATAAAAAAATTCCAACAAGATTTTGAGAAACTGCTTCACAATGTATAGAACACCACTGGCCAAACACTGGAACCTTTCTGAGGAGAGCTATGTACCTGTTCTGCATAGAAGAGCCAGGTCAATCTGTTAGGATCCAAAAAAAAGAAAGCCAACCTGATAATTTGAGGTAGGGTTGGTTCAATCTGTTCTATTGATATACTTCGACTCAAAAGAGAAAGGCTGAAAACAGACTTTCTTTCTTCATAATCTTTGCGTTACTAGTACTTTCTTGTTTTTGTAGCTGTGTTGTGTCAGGTCATGTTGAAAGGCTCTCACTGATGAGCTCCTTTCTTTGGATCTCAGAAGAGGAATTTTGTGACCATGACAAGATGACATGGTTGATACACTCAAGGTTTAATCTTTTTCCTTTCTCCTAACTCCTATTCCCCATTCTACGTGGGAACCTGCTACTGAAAAAAGGGAATTTTAAAAATGAGCATTCAGCTTAGTGTTCTCTTGAGAATCACATCAACATCCTGCAGAAGTTTCATCACAGCAAAAACAGAGGTTGCATGGGTAAAAAGAAAAGTAAACATAGCCAGGTTGCCCGCTAGTTGTTGGATGTCTGTGCCTGTTACTGCTTTGCAGATTACAGAAATTTAAAGTCTGTCATTTGTATCTCCGATACTTATACATCTAAGAGAGAGGGAGAACATTAGAAGAATAAACCCCAAATGTCTAGTTGTAAGAAAGAAGAACTGCGTGCAGTTAGATGGGGAAATAGATTCCAGGCTTGTCTTTGTGGGAATACCGTAGAAAATTCAGAATCAGCTCAAGGTGTGACCCTAAAGTCTCATTCAGAGTTAGAGTGGCTTTAAGTCTTTTTAGCTTAATTTACCAAGTAAGCTAAAATTAAGGCTACTTTAATTCTGAATGAAAAATTTAGTCCACTGATTTAAGTGAAGTGCTTTGGTAGTTATTCATGAGCTAAACCAAGCCTAGCATCTAGGCTGTTTAGCGGCCAGTGGCTTTAGGCGTCCAGAGACACGGTGTACTTGTCCCTTTCATTTGCATTTGCAACTGCAAAAGCAGTCTAAATGAAGCTGAAAAGTTATCTCTTCTGAATTACATTTTTTCCACCAGTGTTTGATATATGATATCCCAGATACGTACTTAACTAAGTCTAACACGCATTGAGGAACCTGCTACACACAAATGAATAATTAATACAGGTTTAAGAGCCAAGATTTTATGCCATTAAATATAGTACTTCACATTCTCTCTAATTTCATACTCAATATCAGCATATATTATTACTACAAGAGAACGCTTAATTATACATTTAGACAGAAAGCTGAGATGATAAGTCAAATGGAGTTATGAGAGGGAGTAGTGAGACAAGGAGGATCAGAGCTGCATACATATTAGAATGGCAATATACAACCTTTTTACCCACTTGGTCACACTAAAATGTACACATAAGTATATTAATATGCATATTAGATATTTTCCCTTTAATTTAGATGATAACTGTTCAGAGAATGAGATTGACATTGATGGCTTCGTTGTCGTGTAGAATATGCAGTGTCTTCTATGGCAATTTTAAAGACAAAGTAACATAGGGTAAAAATTGGAAACTCCTATGAAGCAGAAAATGTTGCTAAAGAATTTAGCTGCAGTATTTGCATTTCTCTTGATTACTTACATATTTATAACACTGTCAATCAGGCCTGACATCACTATAATGTATGTAGTTATATTGGCAAGTATGATATAGGGCCATGCAGAATGGGTTAAGAAAATGTGATTTTGGTTATTATTATATCTTGGATTTCATTCTTTTTATAGAAAGTAGCCTAATATCTGTTTGTTCAAAGCATAGAATTATTCAAAAGGTTTAAGGAATTTGTCCTGAAAATGAATGTGTTTATAGGCAAACATCTGCCTACGAGGGCAGGTTTGAGGGAAATAGCTATGTAAATAAAACCACGGTTCAGCTGTAGAAGTCTTCAGAATATTTCTACCATGGTTTCTTAGAAAATACAGTAGTGTGAGAGACATTTCCAGTATGTAAAGAAAAAATCACTAATATTTTTTGAAGGCAGGTGCAGGTTCTGTAATGATCACCTACACAGCTGCTCTGCTGTATTTTTTATTAATCTGACTGTCAGCTCTGACTCACATTGTGGCATGTATATTTTGAATAGTCTTATATAATTACTGTACTTGATGATCCATAACATCATGTGGAGCTTATTTATAATGTGATATCTTTGTGTTACAGGAAATGCCCCTGAAAGAACAAGACTTCCGATCTAAAGTTGTCTTCAAAATATATTGTAATATTATAAGCATTTTAATTGAAATGATATTTCAGGTTCTTAAAATCAAAGCCTTGATTCGCATATACCTTTGAACAGAGGGTTTTTAATTTACTTCTTAATGTCATGTTAGACATAGTTCTCTGTAATACTAACAATAAATTATAGTCATGGAAGAAACATAATGAAAAAGACAAAATAGATAGATTTCTCCTAGATGTGCTCTATTTTTATAAAACAGGAATAAAATACATGTAATTTGAAGTTACAAAAACTGTTTATGTACTTCACAAATATGAACACACAGTAGTTTTGTGTGAAGAAGAGACAAGAGGCAAGCAAATGTACATAGAAGGTCATGAAGAGAAAACCTAAAGAACACATGAAAGATATCATCTTTGTAAAATGACAGCTTTACTCCTATGAGATTGCTCCTTTTTGTTTTAGTCACCTCGGTATAATGATCTCGACTAAGGCAGGTTGAGACTGGGTAATGGAAAAGAAAGGCTAAAGGGCTATGGAGCTGTCAACTTTATGTTCCAACCAGCTGCATTTATCCACTTTAAATGGCCTATGTGGGGAAAGATCATTGTAAATTTAATACAAACTGATTTGCATTGCTTTTAGTGTTTTAAAATGATCCTAGTTGTCCACCCTTTAGAGTTCCTTGTCTGCTTCATAAGAACTTCCTGTTCCCCATTTTTATTGTCTTACTTTTTTTGCTCTATTTACATAGTGTGTTTAAGTGTTCATATTCTGGAGTAATACAAGAGTAGAGAAGATATTTCTTTCTTCTTTGGAACACAATTCTGCATACCAGGAGGACACTAAGTACTCCAAAAATAAAATTCTTCTGATCTGTGGTATTCTTCTATCTCATAGGTTTACTGATGACTGTGAATGTATATGGTTCCGTATGTGTATTTTTTTAGTTACTGAGCAGCTGAAAGTGGAGTTACAGCTCTGTCTAACTTTTCTCTACCGACTAATTCTCTATTTCTGCCTGTTCTTGGTGTACATTACTGTATCAAAGTTGCAGTATATCAGGTCTGTAGCACATGAAGGGCTTATCTAGATGAACTAAGAAGAGCTGTTTAGTATACATTAAAACAAAACAAAATAAAATTTTTAAAAAAGAAGAAAAGAAAGAATCCCCCAAATGTGTGCTGTAGATACAGGATGTGTTGATATGAGTAGAAACCTAGAGCTATTTAAAATAAACGTATATATGGTTTTGAGAGTTTACAAGAACAATTTCCTGTGACTGAGATCTATGTGTTGTGTACTAAACACAATTGTGAAGCTTTCCTTTACTTTTCTGAAGCCTAATGAAGTTAGGTAGGCAAGAAACTGTCATCTGTTTTCCTTACAAGGACATGACAGAAAGCCTTTGTGGAAATGGAACTGACAGACCAGGAATGAATTTTAACATCTAATGAGGATGTATCCTAATTCTTATTTATGGTTTTCGAGATAAGAAATACTTATCATTAAAAAATATGTTGAAAATGCCACCATTGTTAGTATAAGATTTCTAGAGTAAGTAATACCTTGGGTGACAACTGTATTTCATGGATTCTGGCATGGGACACTTTAATTATATGTGCATATGCAGTAAAAATAATGGACTTTCATACCTTCCTTTTCCCTCTGATCGATACTGAACATCTCCTCTCATCCTCTTCTTACATAACCTGAGTAGTTAGCAAATATACATTAGGCTCTTCCCCATTTACTGCTCTAGTACAGTGACAGTTCATAGTCTCTTCAGATAGCCTATGCCTTCGAACTAGTTCATTTCTTGCATTTTTGTCAGTCTTCTGACAGTAATGCAAGAGTTTATACTGTCTCCTGTACTATACTATACACTGTGCTAACTTAAATGTTCAGATTTTGCATTGTCATCACTACCTAAAGTCATTCTGGTATTTTTCACAAGTATTCAATTTCAGTATAAAACATAATTTCCATCTAATACTTTATTCTAATAGTGACTTATATTTTAGAAAGTGTACTTGCTCCCAGTCTAAAAGACTTTCAATTTAAAAAAAACCCCTTTTTTTAAAAAAAAAAGAATATTTCAAAGCAGAATGCAGAATATGTAAATAATGAAATACTACAACCTTGGTGCTAATATTAGAGGAAACATCTGGAACAAATCTCATGAAGAAAGGAATTTTGTATTACTCTTTTTTTTCTTGAAATTTTTCATACTTTACCAACCAAGTTTTCGTAAGCCGAAGTGTCTATCTGTACGTGTTAAGGAGATTTGTATTTCTGAATTATTATACGTATTTCCCAAGAAAAATGTAGAAATAAATATTTTACTGTGGAGTTTCTTAGACTACTTTCTATACAGGAATACAACTAATGCCATTCAACAAACAGAGTACAAGATGCGAAACTTTTGCTGTTATCCATCTTGAGTTATTTTGCATGTTGTTGATAAAGTGCATAGATACATTAAAGTTAAATGAAACACAGCTTGACCCACCAGCAGAGCTTAAAGTAGTATGGTTAACAGTGGGTTTCCCTAGTGTTTGGTATCAAGTCTGAGTGTTTTCAGTATTTCATAAAGACTGAATATAAAGCCACAGGTGACCGAAACAATGATCAGAATGGTAATTCTAAGGATGGGGCAGTCTTGCTGAATGACTGCAGTATCTTGGTGTGCTGTACTGTACTTAAATAATCAAGAGCAAAATCCTACACACCCTGGTTGTAGATGTGCCTGAGAATTTAGAGAGATTAATAGATTAACTAGTTAGATTAGTAGAGAGATTTAGAGAAATTAATGTGACTACAGTGTGAAGCTGGTATGTGAAGGGGGGCACAGATTTTAGGTGTGCAAACAGCAAGTCAAGGGGCAGACAGAAAGTCTGAACTGGAGGACATGAGGTATTTTTATGGCCACATGTAGTACTGAGGGAAACTGTGTACAGCTCAGAGCCTCTTACTTATCAAAAAACCCCTGAAAACTGGAAAGGAAGCAGAGAAAAGCCCCTGACATGAAATACTTTCAGAAGGCAATAACACAAAGAACAAAACAGGTAACAATGGGTGGGAAAGTAAAGTTGAGGAATTCAAATACAAAATTGGGTCTTCCATTTAGTAATCTGTGTAGCCTGAGTTGGCTGAGGAACAATTTTCCATTGAAACAGTCACATGAATATATGCATTGCATTTATCAAAAGGAAGGATTTCTAAATGACACTAATGAATCTCAAGCACTACTGCTGGGACAATTTTCTTCTAAAAGAAAGAATATTAAATGCATAAGTAGAGAAAACAGGCCGCCTCTTGTTCTTAAGAAAAAAAAAACAAAACACCTCTTTTAGAAAGAATCTCTGTCTTTTTTTTTCTAAGGTCCATCTTCTATGCCAGGTGCCATATTTCTAAACCAATATTCCCTTGTATTTGTTGTCTTATAACAGACAGCGTGAAGCGGCTTTGTGTTCTGCCCTTCCTAACACCCCGGGGCCATAGCAGTGGCAGCTTCCTGCAGACGTGAGCATCACTGGAGGAGGGCTTGTTTGTTGTGCTGGTGCGGGTGCCATTCAGGCAGCTTCGAATGCCCAACTGACTCACTCGAAAGAAGTGAGCATGTTGCTTTTATTTTCACTTTCAGATCTGTCTCCCTAAATTTTGTTGACTTGGTCCAAATGAGATTGTACTTATTCATATGGGAGCCAGCGCTTTCCTCCAGAGCTTGGGCAGCCTTGTTGTCTCCAGGTGAAGACCACTGGATTCACCAAACTCTCTGTAAGCAGGAGCACAAGCCCCTCTTAACAGTTTGCGGACTCAGTGGCGGAAGAAGAAAAGGTCTTGTTATGGTTCTATAGTGGGACGTACAGATCTCCAGAACCTTGCTGTGCTACGATTAATCAGGCTTTGAGTAAAATATCTACCACTGGCTCTCTAACAAGCACCCCACAGACCTCATCTGTCACTGGCTGTTTATATCAAAGTGACCTCAGAGTGATGTACAAGCAGAAGATACTTAGGGAACATTGTATTGAGGATCAAGGAAAATGTCGTACCAGGCTGTCAATGGCTGCAGAGCCAGCTGCCTGTGGGCAGCCTGGCGCTCAGACATCAGTGTCCCCATGCAAAGCACTTCAGTGAGTCCCGTGGCCTGGCAGGATCATGGGTCGGCTCCCTGCTCAGATCGCCAAAGGAAGCAGGAACAGTGGAGCCAAACACGCAGTATTCACCCCTTCCTTTTTAAAATCACTCCGAAAAGTGTTCAGAGAGATCCCATTAGAAGGGTTATGAAGATGCAGAGCTCCTAGGTAGGACCAAAAACTGGAGAGCTGGATTGTTGTTCTGCCCTGGACCAGGTCAGAAAAAATAAACCATATTTAATTTGATAGTTTTTGTTCTTTAATTAACATGTTGAGTGATCATGCTTTATATTCTAATAGCTCTGGTTTCATGTGGGTTCAAAACCGCAGCTAATATGCCTGCTTTTAGTTCATTGCAGCAATTTTGAACAGTAGCAGAATATTTATGAACTCCTACAAACCCTACCGTCAGCTGTAACTCCTTTTTCCTAAAGAAAACTGCAGCTGACAAGCAGCAGCATCAATAGATTGGACATGATAAAAATTCACAGCCATGAAGCAATATGCCAAGTCTGAAGCAGAATAAGATTTCTGGTTTTAGGTACTCACTTTCCTAGTGGCTCAGTTTATTCATCCTCAGTACATGCAGAAAATATCAGCAATTTTTCCATCGGTGCGTAAGTATATGGCATAAGATATATAAACAGATACATCAGTTTCAAAGATTCCTAACTACTGTTTCATATTTGGTATAAATTTACAAATGTTCCTTTCTGAACAGCCTTATGGGGTGGGATGAACAGGGTTTGGAGTTGCTTATCATCTGGTTATTTGCTTAACATTTTATCCCTGTATATGCTCAAAGTAATTATGATTCTTGGATTATGTACCACATAATGATGATTCTTTTATTTCTTTTTCACTAGGTAAAATTGCTATTATTTTTATTATGAAGAAGCCTAATGTAGGAAGCAATAATTTACTTTTAATGTAAATCCTAGTGTGCTTGCGTAGGTGCAATAAAGTTTTTTTAATTTCTGTTTTTCCAAATTCATTCACTGATATAATTTCTGGAATTACTGATTTTTTGCTTCATGAAACAGACAAAAAATATTTGGGACTGAATTAAATGTGTAACTCAGAAATGGCTTTTGTTTGAGTGGTTTCTTTTTAATTAGAATTCAAATTCAAACTGTAGCTGTAATGCAAAAAAAGAAATTAAGCTATTTCAGCTTTTACAAAATGCTATTTTGCTTGCTTTCTCCTTTCTCCTCTCTTGTCTGAAACAGCTTAGTTCAGATTCATTGGCGAGTCTAGCCTTGAACCAGCTTTTTTATGAAATTAGTGTTTTATATGAAAAATAACACCTGCTGCCCACTGGAATACACTGGTACAACATTAGTATAGTCAGTCCTAAGTTAGGTTTAATGTTTACCTGTGCATTTGCAGCATGTTGTTACAGTGAACCAATATAATCACCTGAAGTTGTTTGTGACATTTTTCTTCTAATAGAAGTTACTTAGCTTAGAGGTAATAGTATATAGTAAACAAATTTAATAAAATTAAATATATATTTATAACATACTAAAATTTTAGTTAAAAAACAATACCTCAGCTTATATACCCTGAGGATGCTCTGAATTAAATTCAGATACAGCCAATGAAAACAGAAGCCGTGATGATTAAGTTACCCTCTGTCTTCCTTAACCCTATGGAGTCCTCCTGCTGTGGGCAGAGCCAGACTGACCCTAATCAGACATGTATGTGTATGTGATTTCTTTCCTTATCTCTTCCCTTCTGAAGACAATGTGCCTTTGTTTTTTTTTTCTTCTTTTTTTCCATTTTTTCTGCTTGGCTGACATTCTTTAGATATTATTTACTTAAGAATCGTAAGACTCCTGCTTTTCCTGATGCCTTGAAACCTGCAGCAGTCTAAATTCTGCTAGTCTAAATTCTGTGTTCTACAAGTAATTTTGTAAGTTTTCCAAGGCATGAGAATATCTACTCGTTGTGGAGGGCATGAGAGGAACCAGAAGGAACTACCTCCCAACAATTTCCACCTTGAAGTAGTAATGTTTATGCTGGCTGCTTACAGCTTGGTCAGAAGCTCTGATCAGATCCTCAGTTTTTAAGTCTTTTTATATAGAATCCCTAAGCTGTGTTTTGACTACCAGAGTTAGGGAACTAAACAGCTACAGAAATACTGCACCTCTCCAACTACTAGTCCCAATTCTGGATCTACAGCTAGTTAGTGAAATTGGTGTGGGACTCAAAATTTACTTCTACTGTAAGTATCAGCTAAGGGTTTTGCCTTTCCCCACAGAAATAAAGAGTTATCTCTAGCACTAACAAGAAGTACCTTCTTTAACAATTTACATCTTATTTATATACCTCAAATAGCACCTTCTCTTCAGACTAATATTTGTGTACTTCTTGATTGTTACAGGCATTGTCCAGAAGAGCACCAGCAGTCCAGTGATCACATATAATAATTTTTCTCTCCACAAGTGTTTTACTATTTTTAATAAACTCTTGCTGTTTTAACAAACTGCCAGGTCCTGCCATAGGAACATAACAAAGGTATAGTGGCTGACATTCCTAACTTCACTTTGGTACATACCCAGTGCATACAGCTGTAACATTTCATGCCAATAACAATGTCAGGCCTTGGGGTAATAAGAGAACAGCAGAGGGCGACAACAACAGCAGAAGATGGTCTCACAACTGGCACTTTTTCTCCTGGATTGTTGTACAGTCCCATTTTTAATATCGGGAATAATTTGCTGTCATTACTTTTTAAAAGACCGCCACTTAGAGGCAAATCCAAGCTGACCTCATCATGAACAAAGAGTTATTGAAATCACAGTTTAGCTAGCTGTAATTCTTCCTACAATCTATAGGATTAAATTGTATGGATACGTGTAAGAATTCACATAGTCTAACAGAACAGAGAGACAGGAGCTGGAAAATGCTTACTTATTATTCTAGGTCTGTGAGTCCTATGTGCTGCTCACAACCACAGGAATTAATTCATCTGGAGCCAATTCTGCTCACACAGCAGTTATACCCACATTTAATTCCATTATTTCATGATATTTGATTTACACTAGTGGAGTTGAAAGTATTGTCATTTGTAGGTGATGCTACTCTGATGTCCAGTATTAAACCCACAACGTGAGACAGAATGAGACTTGTCTATTCTTTTGATAGTGGAAAAGAATAATTGAAATGCGCCACACGTACTATATTTAAGTTCTAACTGTGATTGCCAATATAAGGAGTTGTATATTAGCGTTAATGACTTATTTTTGGACAGAATCTGCTACACAGAAAAATTGCTTCTGTATGTCTTTTGGGAACTTGTAATGATTTTTTAAAAATATAAATTACATGGAAGTAAGAAATGGGAACATCTGTTCTATGACCTAAACTCTATACATGTGCTGTCATGTGGCACCAAACCCTTTTCCCAGAGGTAGTTCTTGTGCACCCGGACAATCCTTATGAGATGTTTTACATATGCTAGCATGTGGACGTTTGTATAACCATGTCTTACATCAATGGATTCTGCAGTTATCCTGGGAAATAAACTGCTCTGACTGTAGATAAAACTACCTCAGGGCTCCAGAGTCAGTTCTGGCACAGAGCACTCCAGTTCAGTCAGGCTTTGCAGACCCATTGCTACAGCACTTTCAAAACCTTCATTAAAACTAATGGAACGTTACTTTTGAAACCTAGGATTCCTTGAGCAGATTTTAGTGGAGTTTGCTGCTTATATATCAAGCAAAGAATGATTTTTAAAAACCAGAATTGTATTCTCATTTGCTGAAAGTTGCTTCTAAAATCACAAGGTTTTAGTTTTTAGTTTTTAGAAGTACTTCATTTACTCTGAGATGTGAATTAATACCTAGTTGAAGTAAGCTTTTTGAAGTAACCTTTTTTTTTTTTTTTAATAAAAAGAAAAGATCAAACTTAAATCTATCCTGGAAAATATAAAAATTTTTCCACAAGATCAGTACAGAATGAGTATCTAGCTTCAGCATTGGCTCTTCATGCTACTTAACATACTCTTGATGACTAGATTGAAGCAAATATTACACACTGTACAATTTTTGTAGTCAACATAGGGTTTTTTTCTGAATTTTCTGAACTTATAATCTTTTCTGCCTTATTCCTTTTTTGAAGTTAACTGTTAACCACTTAATTGAATGCGAAATAAGTCTAATATGTTCCTTGACATACTAGTGTTGGAGCCATGGTAGTCTAAGTACATAAGCAAGGTAAGGTTTGTAAATGGCAGTAATAAAATGCCTAGGAGCTTTGAAGTTTGGTACTTCTACTTCAGAGCTGAAAGCTTGCATGCCCACAGTCTGC
>Ga0181612_177969_pt1 | contig 21868 bp, 8 predicted proteins | sample HoacroProtozoa21_FD_119630 | JGI IMG/M metagenome (GOLD analysis project Ga0181612, IMG submission 119630) | Hoatzin crop microbial communities from Cojedes, Venezuel. Combined Assembly of Gp0051906, Gp0051904, Gp0051908
CTCCAGGTGGGGTCTCACGAGAGCGGAGTAAAGGGGCACAGTCACCTCCCTTGCCCTGCTGGCCACGCTTCTCTTGATGCAGCCCAGGACTAAGTCTTCTTCTGGGTGCAAGCTATGAGAGCATGGAGCAAGTCCATTACTTTCTGCACGGATGACATCCAAATAGTTTGATCATTGGTAGTCACTGTGAGAGCTTCCAAGATGCCTGTGAAGATGACACCTGTGGAGACCAAACTGCCTGCAGTGTGTAAGTCCTTCTCACCTGCAGGTGTGATCAGTAGATTTTCAAGAGCTTATAGTCTGACCAGCCTTTGGGTCGATGTCCATGGAGAGAGCAAAACTAACACAAAACAAAATTCATTGGAAGTATCATTCCTTGCTTTGAAATAGGGAAATTACAGCTACTTTTAGAAAGTTCTCAGCTTTCTGTCATGGGAAGAAAGCGTATTTGTCTGTTGTCATGTTCCCAGAAATAGCTAGATCATTCTGATTGACGTTTTTCCAGGGGAAAAAAAAAACAACACAACAAATCTGAGATAGACATGTCACATAGAAAGCATCAGTTCAAATGGTGTAAGTATTGTAAGCAACAGAAAACAGTGTGATATAATGAGAAGCATGAAGTGATAGTTGTATGTAGATCTGAATTCACATTTGTGCAGGAAATCGTTAGATTAAAACCTGAAATTCCAATACTTTTTTTTTTTTCCTAAGTGGCTGAGTCTCTCATCTCTTGTCCTTTTGCTTGTTCAGTGTTACAATATCAGAAGGACATTGAAATGGGCTGTTTAGAAAGTAGTGATGCAATTCCTGGAGCTAATTAACTTAGTATTACATTACTAAGCCAATCATACGTACTACTTGTGTATGAAAATAGTATTATCATAGTATTTCATAGTTTAGAATTAATTTGAATTGATCTGGATAACACCTCTGGAGTTGATAAGCAGCATTATTCCTGCATAGACTTTAAAAATGAAGTAAGAAGTGGTCAAGGGGCTTGTCAAAAGGGCATAATGAATTAATGCAACAGATGTGAATTTAACAGAATTTTGGGCTTCCATTTGGTGTGATCAGTCCTGAAGATTACATTTCTTTTTCAAGCAAGATAGAAGGAAACTGATAGACCTTCTTTCTGGTGTATGTATCAGTAGGAAATGAAATATCAACGAGAGCAGCATCAGTTCTGTGTTCTGCTGGCCTGAATTTCTGTATGGCAGTTACAGCTGACCTGCATCTCTGTGGTCATAGATCAGCTGCTTTACCAACCCACCAACTGAACAAACCAAGACATTTACCTAATCCAAGATCAGTGGAAACCTGTAGATTCTGCTTTATTTTTTCCTTCCAAATGAGGGATGACACTTCTAAAAAAATTCACGTTTACCCTTTTGATACAAATCACGAAGACCACATATATATCATCAGACCAACACTGAAAAAGCTGGAGAAAACCTGCTTTCAAGTTAGATGAATATAAACCAGTCAGTTGAATGGGTCAATGTAAAATTTTTTTTCAACATCTAATCTGCTATTCATTTTCTAGATACAGAGTTAATATATAAGCTACTATAGTATTAGCTTGAAGTTTTTTACTGGAGAAGAGTTGACTAATTCTATATCTGTAATTAAGACACCAAGGGGATATTTGTATTAGTCTCCTGCAAATACAGTGATGTGATTACTTAAAAATCAATACTTCAGAAGTGTTTCACTTTGCTTTCACACTTTTTCATTGAAAGGTTGTACGCCTTAAAACTGCTAGAGAAGCCTTTGGCAGAGGAAAGTCTATCTCTCACCATGGTCTTTATCTTTAGGGTCTCCTTTAGTTATTCTCTGGAATTACAAACTTTGTGATCTGGTTGCTTTTAAGGAGCGAAAGTGGAGGGAGGATTTTGTTGTGTCATAGGCAGTCACTTCTTCCCATTCCTTGTGTAGTGTAAGACAGGAAGACATCAAAGAAAGCTCTGAAAGTCAAACAGGGCTTACATAATTTTGTGCTACAGGGAGTGAGTCTTTCCTGTGTTTGGCATAAGCAGTGTACGCAGCAGCATAGCTATAGGCGAAGGGGCTATCAAATGCCCAGGCTCTGCTTCTTCACTTCAGTGTGGATTAGACCAGTGTAAGCTGATAGGCCATCTGGACAATCATCACTGTGTGGACACTGTGCTGGAGATGACTTCCCAACATGATCCCTGCACCTAGATTTGCCTGGAGGAAAACGCTGGTAGTGGCAGCTTCCACTTCCAGCCATGCCTGGGGAGTTCATGCATGTCCCAGGGCTTTCAAGGGCATTCTCTTCTGTAAATACCTCTGTGCAGTGCGGAGGGAGTGGATCTGGGGTCTGGAGCCAATTCTGTTTTTATTAAAGAGTATGTTCTGTAGGTTTGTAAGTTCTCACATTCAGATCTACCCCTCAGTATTGGCTGGAATTCTCTAGATAAGACAATGCTAGGATCTGCAACAATCTGCTTCATTTCAATTCAGTTCAAGTGTAGCTGTTACCTTCTTGACAAAGTGTGATGTACCTGTTATATTCAGAGTGTTTTCTCTTTGCCATCAATATTACAAACATGCAGGACTCAGTGAAAAGCCTTGTCAGGATTTGGGTTTTATTGCTTGGCCATACTTCGTAGCTTCTTTTCCAAAAACATTCAACAGCAAATAAGTCTAGAAAAGCATGCTAGGTGAGTTAAAGCTTTGGTCATACATGTTGTATCATGTAGCGTTGTCTCCTACCAATGCTTCTGGTACTAGAATGCAGTGCTTTCCAGTCTGAGTGAGGGTCATTGTAGCGAAAGGAAAAGTTTTTCCACTGGAACAGTGTACAGAATTAATTTCATCATAGCAATAAGGAGCCTTGGAACTTAGATTAGGATGATGTTTTTAATAAGGCCCACTAGTATTATTCAGTGCTACTCTGGTTATTCAGCACTTCTCCCCAACCCCCCCATTGTTTTTAAAAAGATTTTTTAATTTGTCCTTACATAATACATTTTCTTAATTTTGTGAAATGGAGAGGGGCATTGAAAAATCATACAAGAAAAAATGCATTTGTTAGTTGACCTATAGCTTTTTCCCCTGCAACATCCAACATTTGGTGTTAGCAACACTTCCAACAAATATTTGTTTTAGTCTCAGGTTTTTTGAGGTTCAAAAATTAAAACAGCTTCATGTCTATCATTATCACCGGACATGAGTCATATAAATGCATCAACTTATTTAAAGATGAATAAGCTGTTTATAACAAGAAACTCTGTTAATCTTACAACTCTGCAAAGTCAGCTACTTTCTTTTTATTATTGCCTCCTTGGTTAGAGAAGAAGCCTGATGGGAAAAGGCAGGGAGAAATAAAATCCTGACCATTTACAATAGCAATTTCCAATCAGAGCCAATAATCAGCAAAAACTGTCATGTCTACACAGCTCCATAGCATTCTGCATGCCAGTGAAGCCCCTGAGCTAAGAGAGCATGAGGGAAAAGGAAAGAAAGTTGCTCACCACTCCAGGAACCTCCTTGTCCTTGCAGAGTAGCACTGGTACTCGCTTACCTTCCTTTCTGTCTCCTGCTACTAAATTATCTGAATGATCAGATATAATGGTTCCAGAATTGGATGCAGTGGTTCCCTAGCCTTCTCCCAAAGTTTTCCTGATCTCATCAGCTCTGTCGTTGTATGTAAGGGTTGGCTTAGCCTAATGAGAACAATAAAAAGAGGCACCTGGTCTGATAAGTAGCTTTCTTTTCCGCTGGAGTGTGCAGTGTCTGGCAGAATCCGTTCCTCTTCCATTCATTAGCTTACCCCTATGCATGCGTTTAGTGCATTTCTTTTCTGTATTTTTTTCTGTACTCAGTCATCATGCTCATCTCAGGAGAAGCTGCACCAGCTGCCCTTTCAGCCCACGGCAGATGAACTTCATTTCCTGACAAAGCATTTCAGTACTGAGAGCATCACTGATGAGGAAGGGCGCCATTCTCCAGCCTTGAGGCCTCGATCTCGCAGTCTCAGGTGAGCTTCAGGTTGTTGGCTGAACTTTTGAGATGTTGGACATATGTATTGCCTTTCTACATGTGCTTTCCGATCTAAGAATAGTAGTTTGTAGTTGTTTTGTTACATGTGTTTGAAATTATTTTAGTCAGCATTTAACCCACCTCACCTAATCATAAAGGATTTTTTTTCTTTTTTTACATGTGACACTGAAGTTTTGAGTTTCTGAATGGTTAGTGTAGTCTGCTTTTGTATCTTCACAATAACTCTGTGAAAACATGACTGACAAGCATGTTGGACTAAATCTATAAGGATGTAGGTTTCCTTTAGTGAAGTTTCTTCTCAGAATTTGGCTGTGTTAATATAAGGAAGTGGTTACAGTCACTGTTAATAACTTTTCCAGCAGTGCTTTTGAAGGGGTATGAAAACTAGAGTAGGTGAAGTCAAAACCTTAAATGGAATTACAGCCAAGAGCAATTTTGTAATAGTGCTGAAAATGATTCTTCTGCATTCGCAGTTGAATAATTTTTACTCTTGCTTCAGAGAACTGGTTGTTCAATGATAGCTGTCCAGGGGTTATTTCCTTGTGCAGCTGATTTTTCGATACTTAAAACCAGAAGCAACTATAACTTCATCTTTCACAGAATTAGAGAATGACTGAGATTGGAAAGGACCTCTGGAGGTCATCTTGTCCAAACGGCTCCTTGAGCAGATTGCCCAGGACCATGTCCAGACAGCTTTTGAGTTATCTCCAAGGATGGAGATTCCACAGACTCTCTGGGCAGTATTTCTTGCACCTCTGTAACAATAAAGTGGAATAAATCCACAAACATTTTGTATCATAGAAAAACCTTAGGTTTTGCTATGCATTTATTGCTGGACCAAGTGAATGAAGGTCTAGAGATATATACCTCTAGATGCAGTATCTTGTGAAAGAAAAAGGATTTATACAATCAGAGGACAAGGAGGTGAAGTCTCCCTGTTGCTTCTCATTTGAGGGTGTCAGAGGTGGGATATCACCTTTAAATCAATGGACCATATCCAGAAATTCTGCCAGCTGGAAATACTGAATCAGTGTGCCCAGCTCAGGACCTAGACTGGGGTTTGTAGTAGAAGGAAGTGAAACAGGCCAAGTTAACAAAAAAATCCATGGTGAGTATCATGTCATGGCAGAGCTGACCTTTCATGATTATTTGTATGTTCTGAAATTAGTGGAGGCTACTTGGTAATTGCATGTGGGTCTACTAAGTGTAGTTACACAGTAATCTACAGGAGCAGGTAAGTACTATAGGTAGTAGCACACTTAGCTTGTGATCTCTGCAAGTTGACGTGTAGTAGAAGACTAGTTATATGATTTGTACGAAGTCTCTTTGAACAGTAGTCCTACTTCAGTCCTGTTGCTGTCACTCTTAACGCTGACTGTGCTGGGTAGTGTACCTGCCTGTAGTAATACTAATTCTTTATAGATAATACACCTACTGTATGTAGACAACACATCACTAAAGTAATTATTGTCCTTTCTAACACAGAAAAATTACTGTTGGCGTAATGAAGTATAAGGTGCCCTTGCTAATGGAAAAATGATGTAAACAATAAAATGAAGAGCCCAATGCTGGGTTTTTCCTTGCTAATGCGGATTACCAACTTGCTGAGAATTTTACCTCTGTGAACCAATGTAGGAGCAGAGTTAGCACATAGGAGGTTTATAATTTGTGACAAGACTAGATTAATTCAATGTGTCATATAACCATGTGATTAATCTTCTTCCTCTCTTCACAGAATCATAGAATGCTTTCTCTAGCTCTCTCTGATTTTCAGTATGGTAATGGCCATCAGTATTGGTATTCCAAAGCTTAGAATGAAGTAATTTAGTTTTTTTTAAATTTACCGTGCCTGAGTTGTTTTTCATTTTGCTTATTGCTAGTACTGTGATGCTGTGTGACTCCAAAGGACCCTTGCCACTACCAAGCATTTGTGCTGGCCCTTGCACCTCGAAGGAGAATTGATACGTCAGTCCAACCAGTTGGAGCAATGTTTGCAGGGGTAAATACCCTCTTTGACAGAGGGTAGTGTGTCCTTGTAAACAAACAAGTACTGAAATGTGAGAAGACCAGACCTTATTCACTGCACAGCTTGCTTATTTATTTACCCACATGATAGGGTTAGCTTACTTGGTGAGAGGATATTTTTACATTAAAAAAAAAAATCTGAGCAGTTAATGTGTTGAAAATTAAGTGGGATTTCCCTAAAAATGTAGTGTTTTCATAAGCATTAAATGGTCTTGTTTGATCAGCTTTAATGAAAAGCAGATGAACAAAATACATCAGCCGTTTTCCTTAATTGGCGGTCACAGCTTTGTAATTTAAATGATGGTCCGATATTTATGACTGATAGTTAACATGTGTTCATTTTTCATCCTTTATGACTGCAGCCTTACATATCTTTTTATGAGACAGGAATGGATATTTTGAGATGCACTGTCAAATGCTGGGACTGTTGTTTTTGAGGGTCTCTGAAACCCAAGATTTTTTGGAAGTATCAGATGATCCTTTTATGCCTACAGATAGAGGAGAGCATTGCCTAGATGTAACTTTTGGAAAAATCCACTACTTTGACTAGAAATTTACCATTTTCTTGTATCTAGCTGCAATGTTCTGTTCATACAGAGCAGTCTTAATGATCAAACTGGATGGAAAAAGTAAGAAAGCATACAGTCATGGAGGGTAGTGTTGTCTGATGTACGCTGACACGTTGGTAGCACCTCTATTGCTTGAGATGTTCTGCCAGTGTGGTGTGAAGATACTCATGACTTAACTAATCACGCCTTATTTGAAATCCCCTGAATTTCTACACCGGAGAAATGGCACTGACTCTTTCCCTGCTCCTTTCCAGTGCGGGGGGCAGAAGGTAGCCTGGGATCAATAGTGGAATCCAGAAGTATGATGTGGTTATAAAGCTGGTCGCTAAAGGCAGAGGACTCTTCTCTCATCCATCTCCAGTAGATCCAGTACTCACATGCTAAATGAAAGAGCATATTTCCATGTGACCCACCTGTTTTGGTGCTTAGCGTGTGTCTTCGGTAGAAGAGAATATTTCTTTATTACTTGCAGAAGTAGTTCCTAAATATAATCTCTTTTTTTTTTTTTAATGTAGTTTTCAAATCCTTCAAGTTATTGACCAACAGAGAGATGCCTAGGCTACATTCACTTCATTTGGAACAATCCTGGGCTTTACCTGAAGAAGATCTTTCCTCCCAGGAGTAAAGTGCTTGGAGAGTGTGAATTCTTGCATTAAACGTGTGATTGTTACTCTGTTTAAGTTAGAGAGATGCTGCCCTCCATCTTTTCCCTGTTCTCTTTACTTGTCATCCTTTAGCAGTTGCTAATGTGGGAATGTGTGGAGAATGTCAGAGATAAAAGCAGAGTTAACCAGTAACGACTTCTACAAGAGCTGCCTTTGTGCATTCACTCAGCCCACCAATCTGCCCATTTTTCTTGATCTCTCTTTGTATATCAGGATAATGTTGTCTAGGGAAAAAGGGTTGAAGATTGTAGCGGGGAATTTTTATATAGTTAAAGTAGATGAGATCATCCTTAATCAAATATGCTCCTTCATCTCTTGCTGGGTAGTGCTTTTGAAATGTGATCCTCCAACCCGACTTCCGACATGCTGAATCCTGCCGTTAAGAATATACAGAGACAGCTCCTAAAAAATTTTGGTTTCTAGGCTTCTAGACAAAGAGGCAAGAAAGACTTCTGACAGAAATATACCTGAGATGGGAACAAAGCATAGGTGTTGTGAAACTGCACCAATGGCCTGCATAGTCCATTTTTATCTTAAAAATTGATTCTGCAAGTTGTGGAGCGCTCTCATCTCACTGCCATAAAGAATCAGCTTTAACCACTTGAGTAATCTTGGTGATTTCATCACTTCGTGCTGCTGCTTTCAGAAAGTGCCAGTGCCACCAGCTGCGGAGGAGCAGACGGTGCTCCCTGCAGAGCGGGGATTCGCGCAGCCCACAGATTCACTAGAGATGGATAATAATTTTATATTCTGAAGCATAAGGTATCTACTTCCTATGAAAATACATTACAACCACATTACAGATAATGTTGGGCTCTCTTTTTTTCTCTATCAAGACAGTGAGCTCTGTGAACTCGATTTTAATAAATTCTTCAAAGTGATCAGTTTTATACTTACTAACTTTTGGTTTCACTCACTGTCTTTATGGTTTTCTATTATGAGAAAAACCAAGTATTCCTATCTGCCTTCTGTAGTGCTCCTTACTTTAACTTTCTAGTGTTTTCTGTCTAAAACAGTCACAGTCTTTGTTGGCACATAGAAAAATATCTGAAGTGTTGGGAAGAGCTAGTTGCAGCCTCTAGATACGTCTGTAGAAAAAACTCCTTAGTTCTTACTTTCAAAGAGATTGAGATTGAAATGTATTCCCTTTCCCTTAATATTCTCTCATATATATACATATATTATAATCATTAATTATTAATTTATTGTTTATAAATAAAAAAAACAACCCTTACATTCGTAAGAATGTCACGCCTAGTATAAAGAAGGGCTGAACTGGAAAACGGTTCAGAGACACAAAACCAGTCACAAATAGTATTTGTCCACAGACTAAACGTAGCTGAAGTTCAGTGTTTGTAAAATTGAATTTCAAAAAATCACAAAGTATGTGAACAAACTCAGAAATGACTTTTCAAAGACCTCAGTCAGAAAGACTCTTTACTGTTCTGTTTCACCTCTTGCCTATTCCATCAGAAGAATTGCTGTATATTCTGCTTTGCCTCAGGTTCCCTTTTTTTCAGCAGCACTGAAAGAACTGCTCAGTATGGACTTTCTGTGCTGTTTGATTCTGATTATGCAGGAAGAAGGATCCTTGAACAGATACTGAAAAACAATCTGAAGCTGCACGTTTAATTTTCTACATTATTTTCTCCATGGTACAGATTGTGGGAAACTGTGTTTCGTTGTTATTGTGCATGCTGCATAAATTCAGACTTTGACAGATGGATTCTGTTCTGCTGAGTTCAGTTCTCCTTTGGTCATTGTCCTGTCCAGAAACAGGACCAGGCCCCAAAGTCTAGTTGTTGTAGTCTCTGTGAAGCATTGAGTCATATCTGCTATGAAGTTTGATGGACAGATGTAGATTGTCCATATTTAGTTCTGCTTTACTGTCTCTTTTTTCAGGAGGAGTTTTCTGGCTTACTTCTAGTATTAATGTAATTTGTGAGGTCAAAGATTTATATGTCTGTAGAGGATGGCCAATGCTCTGCTCACTTTCAGCAGAAAGTTTAACTTAGTTTCTACTTCATACCACTTTAGCTTTCTAGTTTTAAAATTCCTTATTTTATATGTCTGGAAATGACAGAAAGCTAAGGCCTGTGGTTTGAATTTTCCTGTGGACACTGACTTTGATAATATGCTGTAAATACATCCTAATTAAACCTTTATGTACAGAGTAAAAGCAAAGGGGAGCACAGTGCTTTTAGCTTCCCTGCTTTTTCCTAATAAATACAGCTGTCACAGTGAAGGAAAAATTAGCTATTCATAAACATCTCAGTTTTACTTAGTCACAGTTAAACGAGCTTTTGTAAGATTTATTTTATTACTATAAATGCTACTCCTTGAAATACCTATCTACAAGCTATTTTCACTGTCTAGCATCAGATAAAGACACACGAGTTTTGACAAGTTGAAGGCTAGAAACCTTTGCAGGAGATAGATGTCACTGGAAGTCTACCATCAGATTATTTCATAAAGCGGAGGGAAGGTGAAGAAGGGGAAAAGAGAGTAGTTTTTCATTCTGTTGTTAAGCTTAAGGGGACAGATATTATTCTTCTAATGTCTGTTCCGCTGAAATGAAAAACTCACTGAAAATAATAATTTCTTCGACCTACCTATCTACACCGAGAAAAGAGAAGCAGCCTGCTTTTTGTCTTAAAATGTTATGCACGTGCAAAGTATGTGTCCTCTGTTTTACAGAAAATAATCTGCTCCTTTGTGAGGCTTGAGATGTTGACTGGTTTAGTTCTCTATGTGAAATATTTGGTGATAGATAGATGTGTGAAGCTTTTGCATTTGAAAAGCTGTCATGCCAATAAAATGTATTAAACTCCTTTTTGCTTTTTTTTAAATTCCCTTACGTTCTCCATTGGTGGTATTCAGTTATCTGCCCAGTCCTCGTTTTTTTTTCACCTGGTTATGTCTCAAAGGTGCTGTAAAGTAACCAGCAGTGCCTGGCAGCTAGCCTGTGCTTACTTAGTCAGTTATCCCTCTAATTATTTCTGTAGTTTCCCAGGCTAATGATCAACATAAAAAATTATGGTGCAGTATATTATGTTGCAGTCTTGCTGTAGTCAGCTAGACATTTAATGTGATATGTTACACTGGACAAATTTTATTTAGAATGACAATTTGAACCTCGATCCCAGGTTTTATCTGGAGCTCTTTGGATGCTGTGTTGTTTTAGGTTGTAAAAAGTGGCATTAAATTAGCTTCCAAAGATGAGAGGCAAAACTGCCAATGCCCAAGGAAGCTAAGGGATTATAAATGTTTACTTTCTTGCCAGTCATTAGACTCTTGTGCAAAGAAATTACTTTGTTTCAGAATAGTAAAAAAAAAAAGCAAACCCAATAAACTCCCGTGTCGTTGTGGCTCTCCCTAAGGAAGCACCACATCTGCTGGCAGGACAGCTCACGTAGCATGATCTCTGCATCGCTCATAATTTCCTGTACCCAGATTAATAAAATGCCTTGAAAGCAAAAGGCAAAACCCCTCATGTTTTATCGTAGCCTGAAGACAGCAAATACTTGAGCATGCACGAGTTTTAGTAGGACTACTTTAGTGTTAAAATGAAGTACGTATGTGCCTCCGTATTTCTGTAGTTAGTATCAAAGGGCTTATGTATACTTGTAATTTATACCTCATTAAATCATGCAGAGAAATAATACATTGTATTCTTTGATAATTATATTCACCAAATTCTTCAGCCCCATATGAACTCCCAGTAAACAGGTGTCGTGTTTGTGTCAAATTGTTTGGTCTTAGAGAAAGAAGGATAAAGGTAACAGGCTAGATGTCGGGGGGAATTTGCTTCTAAGTCTGAAATTTAAATGCTCTAACCCTTCTCTTTACCATGTCATACATTACATAGGAATCTAAATGGAAGTTTCTTTTTGAAGAAAATTTTCCTTGATTAAAAATAGCTATCTACCAAGCTAAAGGATATATTTTCTTAAAAAATAGTCATGAAAATGTGTTTTTATTTGATATCCAAAACATCCAAATCAGTTTTTCTCCTTTAACAGAAGGATTCAATGAGAGATTTAATCAGAAGCGCATTTTCCCAAGCTGAGGGATAAACCTTAATAAAAACAAGACACAATGTAATTCATGGAATTCCAGCACCAGGCATGAAAAGTGACTGGTATAGCTATATTCCATGAGCCAGTGAGTTAAATTTTCTTTGAATTGTAAATATATGTTCCTAAAAAAATGTTTTTTCATTTAAATAGGTTACCAACAAGGTAATGACTGTAATGCATTCCAAGTTTAAAATGCATTTATTCCGTTTAGAGAGACTCAGTTCATCCTTCACAAGAAAGTTTACAATGTTTGAACTCATTCAAGATAAAATTTTATTTTTTGACATAGAGAAAATATTTTTAGCAACATGTAGTACTCTTAAAATCATGAAGACAGTGATCACAGAAGATGCCAAATAATTGAAGCCCTTGCTTGTCTTGAACATTGAAACAAGGCAACCAGAGAAAGGAGATGCTGGAGGCGATCCTGTAGCTGGGGATTAGCTGCATTACCTCACCCCCGCTGTCCTCCGTGGCAGAATGAGTCAGAGCATTGCATGCCATCAGATGTGATGAAATGAGATGCAACTCTTCTTTAAAAAAAAAGTACCCCAACAGTAATATAAATTCAGTTTGTCAAGGTTTAGTGTCCTGTTTTTTGGTTGTGCCTTGAAGTTGCTTGCTAACCTCTGCGTACGTGCATACGCATCGGTGGTGTAACATGGCTCAAGGGAGCACAGTTTTCATGAAAGTGTTCTGTTCCTGTTGCTTGTGGTATTTAGATATGAAGATTTAGCTGAATAACACTGCTCATGCATCCCTCCTGTATCCTGGTATTTTTCAGAGAAAGGAAAACAAGTCATCTCGAGTTTGTTGTTTCATTTTACTCTGCTCCTTTCTGGCACTGGAGGCTCCAGAGATCACAGTGATTCCTTCCTGGGCAGGGCTGCTGCCACTGCCTTGGAGGGCAATCAGAGAACGAGGGAAATAGCAGATGTACCTGCAACAAATACACTGATTTTTTTGAATGCTTGTGTACTAGGGCTTGCATTCACTGAAAATTGGTGGGTCTCTGCCTGAGTTCACGTGAAGACACGAGTGTTAGCAGTTTTCAGATGAGTTAATTATGAGGGCTGTAGATTGCCATTGCTTGCTAGGATTTTCTCTGAAGTTTTGCGTCTGCCCGTTATTGAAGCGAAGTCAAGGCTGTAGAAGGGCTACAGTCAGTGTGGCAACATTATGACCAGCACTGGATTTTGGAGGGTTTTGGTGTGGTATCTGTAAATGATAATGTACTTTCTTTTTTCCTCTAGCCCGGGTCGTTCCCCAGTTTCCTTTGACAGCGAAATAATAATGATGAATCATGTGTACAAAGAAAGGTTTCCAAAGGTAAGGAATCACTTTTTGAATAATACATTCGATGAACTTATGACCAAGCTCAGAATTAATTTATAGTGCTCACTGGAGAAGGAGTCCAGGTCTTACCTCTGATTTCCAAGCAGTGCAGTTTTCTGAGAGTTTAAAGCTGCCTTGTCTGCTTCATATGGTAATTCTGCAGTAGAAGAAATAGAAAAGCTTTGTGTATTTGTGTATGTATATCATATTTACTAAATTTCTCATGTCTTATTGGCATGACAGATGCTCACAGGAGTGAGGAGAAGGGCCATGCCCTGGCTGCTCTCTCCATTTATGTTGTTTATGAGGCCAGTGTCTCCATGTATTTTGAACAATCCATGTCTTTTTCTTTAAATTCTGAATCCGATCAAGGCTGGAAGAGGAATGTTTTGCTTAGTTTCATATATACTTAAAAAAGCTATTTTAGGATAATTTCAAAATATGTTAAATAATATTCACTCGTTATTCCCTTGTATAACTGCATTAAATTTGCTTTATACGGATCCCAGCTTCTTTAGTTTTGGTAGACTTTCATTTACATAAAGGAAATGAGAACTTTTCTTTTAAAGTCATTCCAAATTATACTGGAGCCACTGGGGCTTTTGGTACCAGAGAATCGATGAAGATAGATTTGGATTTTAGAAAAGTCAATCTGGATTCAGTCATACTGAAATGTGCTGAAGTGATCTGCAGAGAAAAGAAGTGTGGGGTTTTTTGAAAAAAAAATGCTGAATATTGAAATCTGTGGGATCAAGCTTTGAAAGTTAACATCTCATTGCAATGACTGTAGAAGATTGTGTATCCCAGAGCTGTCGATATGGCCGTTCCCTCCTGTTCTACCAACACCACAACCAGATGTTTCTCCGGAGACAGGATATCAGTGCTTACAGTGATAGAAATGCTGTGTCTCTGTTGCTTGGGGCAGTGATTTTCAAGTTCCATGGTCTTGCCTAGAAGTTCTGAAAACTGCCTCGCATATTACGTGCTTCCTCTGGAGACCCAGGGAGGAATACAGCCTCAGGACCATGATATTTTTATGGTCATTTGCATTTTCAGAAAGTGTGTTCCGATTAATTTTTGTTGTTTGCTCATGTGAACATAACTTTTGCCTATGGTTTACTATTTTTATTTTCAACAAAGCACTATTGTACTTTGGAATGCTTTTTAAGCCTTGTGCATTTTGAATTTAAGAATATGTTACTTTAGCACCCTACTTGTTTATGTTTAAGTTCTGGGATAGTGAAATTTAAGAATAATTTCTGTTTATTCTATACTCTTAGGCCACAGCGCAGATGGAAGAACGGCTGGCTGAGTTTATTGCCTCTAATGCTCCAGAGAACGTGCTGCAATTAGCAGATGGGGTCCTAAGTTTCATTCATCATCAAGTTATTGAACTGGCCAGAGATTGCCTAGATAAATCACGTGAAGGTCTTATTACTTCTCGGTACTTTTATGAGCTGCAGGAAAACTTGGAGAAACTTCTCCAGGATGTAAGTGCTCTCTGGGAAGTAGAATATATTATTTTGATTGAAACTTTAAACAATAAGCCAGAGCTTTGATTTTGGGAGAGACAATGTGGATTTCAGGGGAAGGGCAGTGGGTGGGGGTGTCAGGAGACTGAGTTGTTCCGCTCTGTTGTTCATCTATCACGGGTGAATTTGAGCAAATCACTTCACCTGTGTACTTTGTTTGTACAAAATTTAAATATGCGTATGAGTAAGTCAAAGGCAGTCTTTACCATTTATGAAAATAGGGTTCATCCAGATGAAGGAAATTACTGAACTTTTATTTCATGTACTTCAAGACTCTGAATGACTTATTAATTACAATAGTGCCTTCAAGGACTGAAAACACCATAGTTTGTAGTGTTGCTATAAATTTTTCATAAAAGATTTTCTTGAGCTGAACTTAATCCAGTTGTGGGTTTTTTGGTACTTCAATGTGTTTTGTGGTGTTCAAAGCGTATGGAAATACACAAGGGGGCACAATTTTAATGCATGCTCAGTATGCATCAGCTACTCATTAAAAAGTGCTGTTTTCCCTTAAAACAAAAATAATATTCAATTCAAAAAATCTTTTAGAATTTATGCTGTAGCTGTTGTGAAGAGTCAGTGCTATTACAAGTTGCTGGGTCCAGAGCTCCGTTTGGGAAGGTCTTCCTAATCCTATGCTTTGATTTAAGAAAACATTGTCAGATAACAAATATCACTGAGACACCTAGAAACAGAGCACCTGAAAGAATTTGTTTCCTGTGATGATTTTTAATTTGTTTGGTGAAGGTGTGTTTATATGTCATTCATCAGTTTGCCAACCCATAGCATGATCTGCACTATTTTGTGCCCGGTTGCCACTCTTTCTAGACATTAGAAAATGGCAGATGAATAAAAATACTGTATTAGTATACAATTATTGTATTAAAAAGCTTTGTGAATACTGCAGAATCTTCCTTTGTATTAGCTAATATATGAGCTTAAACATGAGTGTGGCTGTGATTTCCCTGTTACTTGTTATGCATGGGAGAAAAATGACTCATGTTTGGTTTTGTGGTGTTCTGCCTGGATGGGGAGTAGAATTTTGACAGATCAAGAGAGGTAGGGAATATCTTTTGAGGGCCGATGTGGTTGTCAGCCTGTGGGATATCATTAACCACTGTGGATGCACTTAATAGTAAAAAATGTGTTTCCTGGTTAAAGTGGTGTTCTTTGGATACCATGCAAGAGTTTGACCACTGATACACTTTCTCTGCCCAGGGCTGAAGAAACTTCATCTAGTCAGAGGTATTGTTCAGTATTCGTAGTCTTTAAAGAAGAGCAAAATGTTTCTGGATTTGGACGGTGGCAGTGTGGCCTTCCTGGGCAGGCCAGGCAGCCCCTGGCCATTGTGGCTGGCGAGGCAGCGAGCAGCCCTGCATGTGTGGGATGGATGTGGGAAGGGGGATGCAGGGGTTGCCTACAGCCGGGTGAGCGTGGGTTGATGGGTCCACCTTGTATCTCCAGAGTCTGGAAGCGCACGTCAGCTATGAAATAAGGGATCAGGCCTCTTTGGGTGATGGTTTGAAGTGGAAAAGATTTCACTAGGAGTGGGTGCGTACACTCCTCAGAAGAGCTTGCATTTCAAGGGACGTAAGGGGACTGCAGTGTGTTTTGCTGCTTCTGGTAGCAGATACTTGGAGCTTGAAATTCTCCCGCTCCCAGACTTTCCTCCTCTGTGTGTGGACACTGATTTCCCATACCGTAAGGAATTAAGAGAGCAATAAATTGGGTCTGACCACTTCCAGTCTGCACTTTCAGACCTGTCTTGTGGCCTGAAGAGATTAATCAGGGTCTTGGAGAAGGTGTGGGTCAGATAAATCTGCTTTTTCCTTTCCTCTCCCCTCCCTCAGAGCAAATTCTCAAAACCCACTTCCTGAATGTCCTTTTCGCCTTGATGCTATGTGCATTATACTGCTGCTCCTAAGCCCAGGGAAAGATGACATTGAACTGTTATTAGAGAAGATACAGTGGTCAGCTCTGGGCTTGTTCAGGAATTGACGTTCAGGGCTTGCTTTGACCTCTTCCTGCTTAACATCTTCTGCAGAGCCGGGGCGATAGAAGGGTCAGCTCTTAAGTTTAATTGATTTACTTGAGGAAGTAAAGTGGGCTAGAGACGATTGAATGGAAAGCTGAGAGAGGCAAGGGAGGCAGAACAGGCTGGGAAGGAAGAGGACAAAGAAACTGAAGGCAGCAGAGGAGTGCCAAAGACTTCATTCCGTATCTTCCTCATTTGTTTCTTCTGTCCTCTCATAGTTCCTTGGCGTTTCTTTTGTATTTTAGTATTTAAAAGCTACTTGTTTTCCCCTGATTGCCAGTCTGTACTTTGCTCTTCAGACTACATTCTAGAAGGAAATAATTGGGACATTTCAGTCTAAATGTATAGAAATTGGTGATAATATTTTTTTTTTTTGAGGACTCACCTGAAACATAAGAAGTTTGGAGTCAATTTTAGATTATTCCAAATTTGAGGGCAGGGTCTTTACCTTTGTTTAGCTTGTAAGGTATCACGCAGAGTTACACATTATATAAATAATACCAACGGGAAGGTCGTCAAAAAAGCTCTTCCACTTGGGCAGTTGTATGGTCTGTGCAGTAGCATATATAGTTTTATGGTGTATTTTTATAACATGTAGAAAGATTGGGAAGATGATTTATTGGTGAATAAGGAGGTCAGCAAGTGGCAGGAATACCCACAGATTTTCATAGTGTTACACTGAAAGAATGGATTCTCTTGAAATTCTTTTTTAAGGTGTTGATTCTGACATGTGGTAACAGACTAAACTCGCACAGTATTTCAAACCCTAGAAAGGAAACTTAATTTAGTATGTTGCAGTTTGAGTTTATATTGTAAAAGTGTATCTGTGAAACAGAGTAATTGAGCATGTAAATAATGAGCTGTTTAAATATACCAAGCCAGAAAGCTTTTAAAAGTTTTTAGATCCTGGCTTTTCTAATAAAATGCCAACAAATCTCGTTAGTTATGGCAAATGAGATCTTTTCCCTAGTTTGTCTTTTAGCCAGAAAAAAACCTATTGCTTATTGCATCATTGAGATTATCCTGAAATAAAAATGAATTTAAGAGATTTTCTTTATTTGGAAAAACATGAACTTGAATGTTACATTTCACACTTAAAGGGAAAATACTGAATAATAATATAAAGCACTTATAAAAAAGAATAGATGACATTCAGTGGAGTGGGCTTAGAGGACGGGATAGGACCTCAGTTTACTGGAAAAAACAAGGTTACAGTCGGTTATTATTTGGCTGAATTTACAAGGTAAAACTTGCCAAAAGAAGTTTAATGGCTTTTGCATAGGTGTAGGCAATTGATGCAAAAGGTGAAGAATTACAGGTGTTTCTGTACATGGAACAAAAGGATCAGGGGAGGGTGTTAGTATTATACTGTGGTGACTGATGCTGCACAGTGGCAAATGGATATTCTGATTGGAATTGCTTTCTTAATATGAGCCTGAACGTAAATTTATTGGTTCTTGGCATTGCAGGTCTATTGTTTTGGTTTCCATCGGTATATTAGCTCAATTACAGCGTTGTGACTTGCATATCCCAGTTATTGGTCCTGCTGAACCCCAAGGGAGGACAGTGATTTTAATTTCATGCCTCAGTGGCTGCAGTTAGTGACGGATGGGTCTTTCAGATAAGGGAATCGGTTTGTAAATTACCCGTTGCTACCTCCTGACCACGTGTCCCTGGCAATGTGTGTAGGAATGGCATCAGCCTCTACCCACAACCCCTGTAGCTTCTCCCTCCTCCCCTCGGGAAGCGGAGGCAGGAAAACCCTGAAATGCCACCAGCAACCTTCAGACAAGCGTGTTGTCATTGGGAGCTGCTAAGGAGATGGCACGCCTCGTTCCAAGGCACATGGAAGCGGCAGGCAGTGCTTGGCTATATAACCCTGTGGTTTCCAGATAGTGTCCTTGGGACACACTGTCAACACGACGTCTGTAGGGATGTCCGGGCTGTCCTGCGCGAGAAGGAGACAAGAAGAGGCAGTTTTACTGAGGAGCTTGGAAGAGCAGCGCTGTGCAGAGATGATGGCTGAGTGGCTGTTACAAGTTGTGTTTGATTTTTGTAATCCTTTTTTTTTCCTTTTGCTTTTCTGTATCATCTGGCAGTCATGGTCTAGCTTTTCATTTCCAAAACAGACACCTGATTAAATTAGCTACATTTTTAAATTATTTTGCCTAAATTGTCATAGATGAGAAAAGGAGAAAACAAAAGGACTTGATTTTAAAGAATAACTTTGCTTTAACAGTATAAATGGCTGCAAAATGATGAATTATATATATATTTTTTGCATAATATAACTCGTGGGGGGAAGGACTTTCCAATTACATGGCTCATATTTCAAATAATACAAAGTTGTTGATGTTTTATTTATTCATTTCAACACAGCTAACCCCTGGTGATCTGGAATGGCTTTTCAAATATGAAAGGATTAATTTCATTCTAGAATTCATATTTTAACTTACAAGTTTGCATAATGCATTGGGGGATACAGAGTGAATGCTGACCATCTTCATTATGATTATTTTCTATTTTAGAATTAGAAAATACCTCTTAGAAACAAATCACAACTTATTTCAGTGCTTTCAAAATAACCTTCTTTTAAAGGCTCTATAGCCAGGAAGCATCTCTGGTATTGTTTTTAGATAATGAACTAGCGGGTACATTGTTTTCTTCAAGGTTAAAATTCTAGCCCTAGCTTATCAGTGCTGAAGTAGACAATCAGCATTTCTTCTTCTGACCTGTGTCAAAATGAGAAATAATGAACTTTTAAATTTTTTTTTTGTAACTAAATATCAGGGATATACTATGTAAAATGCTGCTTGTATGTTTCTAGCTCTGAATTTCTGCTCCTCTGTGTTTTTATTGTTCTTTTAGGTGATTATCGGTGTGGTTTGTCTTCTCACCGATATATGTCTTTTTTCTAGATGGTGCTAATGAACAGTGCTTAAATGAACCTTTTAGTATATTGCTGCTTGTATCCTTGTTGATAAAGTATCATTCCTGTAGGTAGCTGGCTCATTGCCAACATAAGCTCACTGGTTAAGTTCTGGACTTTGTATTTGTGGCTCTGCTAAAGCCTAATTTTTAGACCTTGGGGAAGAAATAGCTATATTTTGTTTCAGACTTTTTACATGCCATTGGAACCATATTTTATCACCCTGCAATGAAATACTATTTTATTTGTGCTTAAGGACTTGTAACCATTGTGTGCTTGAGCAAAATAAGAGTAATTTGGGGAGCTTGTTCAAATTTGTCTTTGGGATTTCTTTTTTTTTTTAATAATTGCTTTATTTATTGTTCATTGTTCCAAAAAGACACCCCCTCACACACACCCCCCCCCCTGAAACTAAAACTTGAATTTATACTGAAATATGGTAAAGTAATGGGAGTGGACAAGAACAAATTCTCTGAATTAAGTTTCTGTATGCTCTTTGCTTTGCTTGTCTATTTGGTCCTACATGGCATATAGTACAATACCGTAGTTGTTCAGTAGGATTTCTAAAATTAAATGAAGAGAAACTAAAGTTTAGCTTTTCTTGATGATGAACAGAAGTAGTTCAAATTCTAGCTGAAAGTAAAGCCTAGAAATATGTGTGGCTGTTAGTAATTATCTAGACAACAGTATTGTGTGGAGGGTGAAATTGAAAACGTCAGTATTCCGCTTTTCATTTTTAAAAATAAAATAAAAACACATCGTGTCTAATATAACTGATAGGTGATATAATGCAAATAGAGCCTTTGAAATATCTCTTGCATGATAAAAGGAGTCAGTTGTAATGGAAAAGCTGTATGTAACTTGGCATCCTTGAATGAGCTGAGATCATTGCCTGCCCTGACTCAGTCATGCCTTTGCTGCCAAATTACGGTTACTGAGCTGGTGATTGCTCTGTGTTCAGCATCTGACATACAAAAATGAAGAGTTAACTGCTAGGACCATAATGTGATGTTCTGCTCTCCACAGGCCCACGAGCGATCCGAGAGCTCCGAGGTTGCCTTTGTTACCCAACTTGTAAAGAAACTGATGATTATCATTGCGCGACCAGCTCGGCTGCTTGAGTGCCTGGTAAGTTTGGTCCTCAGGAGAGTGCATGTGTGATCTGAAGAATCCGGTGTGTGTTTGAGGAGATAAGGAACACAAAGCCTTCAAGAGAAAGCTTTAAATTCTCATTAAAACATTGATGAAAAATAAATAAATATTTTTTAAAAAGAGTACTTAATGTCTTTTGCATGAACAGAGAAGTATCTTTCCAATGGATTGTCAGCTGTTAACAGCAGCTAAATTATGTTTTAGTATAAAGTTTGTGGCTGAGGGGCCAGATGTAGCTGTTGACATAATTTCATGCTACTGGATGCTACCTGATTTTGCTTGTGTGGTTAGTAGCTACAGTGAAGAGCCTGTAAGTGTATGGTGTGTGTACGGTGCCCAGAGAGCATGCTAAGAAAGAACTGCTGCTAAGGAAAAAATTCCCTTCCATGGCATAAATCGCATTTGGGCTCTTGGACTCAAACACTTACTGTAGACCCAGCAGTTACAGAGAAACCTGGTGTGAGGTTTTCCAGCTGTGAACAGACAGAGGGATAGGCTAGGGAGAGGTCCAACAGATTTGGAAGCCTGGGTTTGAAATCCTATTTGGTGCTATTGGAATACATGGAAAAGCAAGACTCTCATTGCTTTTTTAAGAACTTACTCTGGCTGATAGGAATGTATTTTTTAATTTTATGCTAGAAAGTGGTGAAAAGTGTTTAGGCAATGCCAGTGAAATAGGCCACTATGTCCTGAAGTCCTGCGACTCCAAAAATATTTTATATGTACAGTGGAGAAGTAGCCTAAACATGGTGTTCTTACTGTGATGCCATGGCAAGAGGATTAATACAAACCTTGAATATATATGGAAAGAGGAGATCAGGCCTCTGGTGTACACAGTGTTGTGGTCGTTATTGGTTATAGGAGTCAGTTCTGTGACTGTATTTCAAAGAGATGTTGAAAAATTGATGAAGGTGTGGAGAAGAGTCACAAAAAGTTGTTGGAGCGCTGGAGAAGGTGTCACAAACCTACAATGGAAACTTAGGAAATTCATGACAGCATGAAATTCCCTGGTATGTCGAAGCACACAATCTGATGCTTCTTTCTGGACATAAAAAGGCAGGGAAGCTACATCTGTTTGAGACATTAGAGAAGTTGGCTAAATTAGGAATCTGTGGCTGGATATAGATGTACAGTTAACATTTGAAGCATGTTGAGGGCAGTGTGTCCATGGGCGACATTTATCACTAGAAGATAAATGAGTTTTGCGGAGCTTTCTTTGACAAAATAGACAAGAGTGGTCCAATCTTTCAAATTTTTGAAAACACCTGCAGGAGTACTGAGAACCAGGAGACTTTGGAGGATTCCCTTATTCCTCTTCCGTGACTGTTGGATTGCTTTGCTGTGAACCCTGTAATGTAAGGAAGACCACTGTCAGTGATGAAGTAGGCTGCACAACCAGCAAGATGTGTTATGGGTTTGCATGGCAAGGTTTTGTTAGCGGGGGGATATAGAGGTGGCTTCTGTGAGAATCTGCGAGAAGCTTCCCTCATATCTGATAAAGCCAGTGCCAGCCAGCTC
>Ga0181612_181435_pt1 | contig 21868 bp, 13 predicted proteins | sample HoacroProtozoa21_FD_119630 | JGI IMG/M metagenome (GOLD analysis project Ga0181612, IMG submission 119630) | Hoatzin crop microbial communities from Cojedes, Venezuel. Combined Assembly of Gp0051906, Gp0051904, Gp0051908
AAATGTATAACTATGCAATAGGTTGAAAAAGAAAATAAAATAAAACAAAATAAAATAAAATAAAATAAAATAAAATAACCTGCACATTGTAGGATAGCAGATGCATGAGCTGGAACACATTCACCAGAGCAGCCTTGCCGTAGGAAGGTGCAAAAGAAAAAAAACTGCCAGAGAAAGAGACCTTTCCAGAGTTTGTTCTATTAATAATAATAAAAAAATCTTAATTTTTTTCAATGCATCACCCTAATCCCTCCATTATCTAAACATTCTCCCAGTGGAAAATGTAGTCAATCATTTCCAATAGTGGTTAAGCAGACAAAACTCAATCATTCTGCTCAGAATGACCATTGGTGTGACGGTGCATAAATTCACCTTGCAGTTGTGAACACACATTCCGTCAAAATAAGCTTCTCACAAGCTCTTCCCATCCACTGAACTACTTGAAAAAACAACAAAACCCCAAACCTGTTACACACACTTACAAACCCCTGCCTACACACTTTTTAAAAAATCCACCATTTTTTGTAAACACTTGACACACGCTAACCCAATTACAATTTGTACCAGCAAAATAAATAGCACACAAGTAATTTTGTAGGCTCAAATTACGCTTTTGCATTTAGAGTAACCACACGGTTGTGCACATAACACTGTTTCGGCATGTCACAAACCAGTATAAACTTCCCATCTGTGAAGCATTCTGATTCTGCAGACTAAAACAGGACACAAAGAAAGACACAGCGACCTACACAGCCTTTGGGAAGCTACTCGTTCGCTCGTTATATCCCCCGTGCTAGCCCAGGGGTCAGCTGCAATGTTTCATTCGCTGGAAACCAGCAACTCCTCGTGGTGTCGAGGGTTATGCTGGCCTCAAACTCTTTGAGGGACCAAAGACTAAGACTGTGAGACTTAGACCATATCCAAAATTTGTACTCTATAAGTATATTTAGGGTTAAAAATGCTAGTATTTGCTTTATATTAAAACCCCTAAATTCTGAATGCTGAATGCTTTTACCAGTGCTTGCCTTCTGTTGTAATCCAGCATCATCAACAGGCTCACAAACAAGACAAAAGCAGACAGTCCCCCTAGAAAGGTTTCCGCACAAAGCAAATTTTAACAAATTCTGTTGGCAGCGTACTTATCCCTGAGTACTACAGGGAAGGACTGAATGAATACGTTTGCTGATAGAGTTTGGAGATCCACATGAGGAGGCAAGTCAAAAAGGTCCAAACCCAAAAGATGTTTTGGATTTCTATGATATTTATGTACTTACAAAATGCATTTAACCACAAAAAAATTCAAGATTCATTGTCTGAAAAAGCTGGCACGTGAGTTTAATCTGTGCCTTAAATTAAAATAGAAAGTACTAATGTAATATATGAGTCCCTTATGGAAATTAATTTATGAATTTGTATCTGTAAATCCAATTATTCACATCATATCATAGAAGCTTAAACAGACAAAAACAGACGGCTTCAGTCCACTGGGACTCAACTATTCATTTATGTGGTCCCAAAACAGGCCTTGGAACACTCTCTGGAAAATTCCTGAAAAGCACCTAATACCAATAGGAAGTCAGTTTAAATTCTGATCTCCAGCACAAACACCTCTGATTGTTACTGGTATTTGACCATATCCCATTTAATCTAATGCAGTATAAAAGATGCTTCAGAGACTTCATGCACCCTGTTGACCTAAAAGGCACTATTTAAAAAAAACCAAAACATAAAAGGCTTCACAGAAGCAGGGATACAAACATGTGGGAACTCCAGCTGAAATCCTGCATTAGTAAATTTTTATGAGTAATCCACTTGCTCATAGATTTGCCTGGATTGGTGGCCTTAATGCATGGGAGGCTGTAGAGAAGATGAAGCCAGGCTCTTCTCAGCGGTAGTCAGTGGTAGGACAAAAGGCAACAGGCCCAAACTGAAACACGGGAAATTCCACTTCAACATTGGAAAAAATTTTTGTTTTTCACTATCATGGTGGTTGAGCAGTGGAACAGGTTACTCAGAGTTGTTGTGTAGTTTCTATCATTGGAGATATTCAAAGCCCAACTGGACGTGGTCCTGGGCAACATGTAGTAGCTGACCCTGCTTTGAGCAGGTAATTGGACTAGGTGATCTCCAGAGATGACTTCCCACCTCAACAATTCTGTGATTCTGTGGGGTTTTCTTCAAAAGAAAAAGTATCATAAGTAAGTAACTACAGCCTTTCAGAAAAAGAGGTACATATAAATTACAAGAAAAGTATCAAAATCGTTAGTAGCATTGCCACAGTACAAATTTCTTTGCACATGTCACGGTGAACACACAAGATGTAAGATATCTACAGGAAAACCCCCTGTGCAGATACTATGTCGTCAGCTTTTCTAATTCATCCTGTCACCACACTCCCCCCTATTTGCATATGGGGAAATATTGTGCCTTTTCTCTTGCAGCTCCCATGGCAAGGGAAGGAGTGCTGCCTTGTGCTTGCTCCCAGCAAGCATAGTGGGACAGGCAGAAGTGCCATCTCCCTGGTGAAACCTGGGATCTGCAGGGCTGCTCCAGCCAGGCGGCAGACTTTTCCTTCAGTAGATTTAGAAGTGGCAAAACTGTCGTTTTCTGAGCTGCAGCACAAATCCGGTCTCTGCCTAGAGACAGCTGAGCCACGCTGTTGAGGAAGGCTTTAGTCTGCATCTCTTTATCCTCTTGAGTAGCACCAGTATTGCAAACCTTCAGCTGCGCTTAGGAACATCTATTTCTGACAGAAGCATTGCAATGAAGAGGCATCTCAGATCATAAACTCCAGACTCCTTTGTTGTCATGGCAACTGCATCACATAATTTGTTTCTTCACATTTAGCCAAGCTCCATCTTAGAGCTTCTTAGATTTCTTGTCCCTGTTATTCCTGCTAGGCCCAGAACCTCTGAAAAGGATCTTTTTTTCCCCAATTGCCATCCTAGGTGTGGCTAGTTTATACTAATCCTTTTTTCCTGTGCCAAACTGCCAATAGCCTAAATAGCTATTTTCCCCCTACTCTCCATACATTCTACAAAAAGATCAGGTGGGAGTAACGTTCTGTCTTGGCTACACAAGCCTTTTAATAATCTATTATGACAAAGACTCTAAAACCCGAATGAAGAACAACAGCTGGCCAGCACTTCAAAGCCAGCTTATTTTTTTTTGTGTGTCTAACTTTAGTCAAACTAGCTTATAGAGATGGTCGTATGTTCACCTGTATTTCACCCAGCCTACACTGCACCCATGTCAGTGTCTGCCCTCTCTCAAGAGAAATGCACAACTCCTTTTCTTCTAATAACCTGCTAGATGCAAGTGGGGAATGGCCACACCACCCCCTTCTTCACAGTTGTTGACCTGGAGCACAGACATTTGTGAGTACCCAAGAGAGTTACTTACGCATGGGCAGTGGAAAATGTTTGGGACTTTAAGTTCAGCAACAAAATATTTGATCCTAACGTTGGTTAAAAACTGTAAAAGCCCTGACCATTCTACATTAGAGCCAAGCCATGAATTTTGCTCATGTCACCATGTACATACATATGCAAACAAATACAGCATAACAAGAAAACACAACCGGATATTTTAATGGAACTCCCCTTATCCCCAGATTTAATTAAGGGCATTCAATAATAATCCAGCCTTACAAGGAAAAATAAGCAATGGAATAATGTATTAAAATGTTTTCTCAATAATGTCTTATATTGTCCCATTAAAAACATTGCCAAATAACACAAACAACACTACTGTTTCTGTACAGAATGCAATGGTTAAGTTCAAGGTCAAAATTGATAGCATACATTGTAAGAAAAGCAGAAGAGTTGAAGGCTGCTGTTCATGTCCTACCCGTGTCATGGTTTAAAAGGTGGAACCATGTTCAATTAGCATTTTAATCTAAAATTTTGCATTTTGTATACTTATATCTGGTCTGAAAGCTGTTGAAAGCAAGTAACTACTGTCCTCATGAGAGTATCTTATACAGAACATTTCAACATCACTCAATTACTTGGACCCATTCCTATTAAAAATAATTGTCGCCATTAATCAGTACCTGTTACTATTTTGAATCACTTGGCTGAAGTCACATTTCTTAGGGGATGTTCAATTAACTTTATTGCAGTTGATTGAACAGCAGTGTACCGCAATCAATTAAATTACACTTAGGATGAATTTGTCCAATGGCTTTCAGGTGCAAGAGGTGGCGGTTTTTCATGTCCTGACTTCTCTTAGGCAAAAAATCAAGTGAATTGTGCATGTCTGTTCTGCTCTCTCCTACACACACCTGCAAAGGTTTCCATTTCTGAGGAATCTTCAGAATAGTATTATGCGCTGACCGGTATATATCGATACAAGGCAGTACGACGTTGTGACCTACACTTGATATTTTAACCCGTTTTAAAGAATGTGACTTATATTCGCTGAATATTTAATGGTCTGGGAACATCAAAGATGAACAAAAGATGTGCAGCGGTGGTCTGGGCGCTCTCTGACCAGCTCTCAGTTTCTGCACGCTCAGAGCGGTTCTCAGACAGGAGGCTGGCACCCAGGAACCAGCTCTAGAGGGTCTGGGCACAGCTTGGGCCATAGCTAGGAAGAGAGGCTGGGCACATTTTAAGATTTCATCTCCATTCTCTACCAAATCTTTCTCCTCTTCCCTCTCCCTGTCCTGATAACTTGGGAGCATGCCAGAGCCAAATATGTCACCTGGCTGGTTCACAATGGTCCTGAGGAGAGGGGTAGCCCAATTTAATCACAGAGGCTGGATCTAGCATTCGTCTCGCCCCTTGCCCTGGTTTTGTTGCCATTGTATTTTCAGCATGGACTTCTTTTGTGTATCTGAGTTCCATCAGTACCTGACAGTTCGTCCCTTTCTGGTGTGTTTGCTTCTTTTTGCCTTAAAATAAACTCCATGAAGATATGCCAATAAATAATTTTAAATTGTTTTTTTTTTTTTTCCAAATTACAATGCTTTAAAAAAGTTCTAATTTAAAACTCAGTAAAATTAAAATGAAGTTTGAAGTGCAAAAGGGAGTACCTTAACATTCATTTCATGAACAGGCCTCTTACATTTAATTTGTTCTCAGATGTTATTATAGTCTATAAATCATGATACACAGCCAGCACCAAAAATAGGATACCAAAAATAGCAAACTAGAGGTCACCCATATACTAATGAAACATCTCTAGCGTATCTGCCTTTCCCAGATGAAAGCATGCATGAAAATCTAAAACTGCTTAACCATTGCAACCGGAGCTGCTTTCATCTCATTTTTCTGACATATCCACAGTCATCCACCCCTGCTGGGGTTTGTTCTGAGCAAACTGTTTTTTTCAGGTAAAGAAAATAAATGCAACCCCAGCTGTACATTCACGCGGTGGTTCTGCAGTGGGAAAGCAAGTTTACCAGACTCTTCTCCCTCTGCTCTCCTCTGCTGACCACCCACCCCCATACCAGTTTGCCACTCTCTCAGCAGAGTTGCTGATGCTTCTTGAGGCCCTTCTGATAAGCTGAATCCAGAGGATCAAAAAACAAAAAAGGAGGATAATTTTAATCTGGATCAGTTAAGTGCAGTGGCTAACACTGCATAGTTTTACAAATTATGATTCTGATCTGACTGCTGGGCCAGCAATGGGCAGGACAGCCGGCAGAAGGGTGGTCTGCTCAGCTGACAAGTTGTGGACAAGCGACCTTTTGGCTGTACAGCATGACCACACACCCCTGCCGCACCCCTCAGTTCTTCTGGGACAACTCTTTGCAGGGTAGCATGAAGAACAGGATCTGTTTTGGACAGACTGCTTTTCTAAGCCAGGTCTACCCCTGCAGCCTCCTCGCCGAGGAGCTTCATGAAGAGCTTTGCCCGTGTAGCTGAGCGGGTGAGTGGGGATAGGAATGAAGAGCAGAGGAAGCTGAACCCAGCGTTACCGCTGCAAGGGTGCCTGTAATTCCACCCTGGGAACAGCACTCCTCTGCCACACTCTGACCTTTGAAGTGATTAAATGCTTCAGACCTCAGTTAAACAATTTCCACCTTAACATTTTATAAAAACTTGAGGCTATGTTCAACCCCCAAAATATATCCTTTTCTAAAATCAGGAGTACAGTGGTATTATGCAAGCACTGAGAAGACAATAGATCTTTCTGTGAATTCTGAATGAACCACTTGATAAGTATTTACAATAGGCAGAAGATAGCAGGCTGAATCCTTCTATTTTTAAAACTGTGCATACTTACATTAAAGGCCATTAGGCAGAGAATTCTAAAATATGTATCAAAATAAAGATTCCTTTATAAGTGTTAATAATACAGCCCAATATTCTTTTTTCATTAGGTAAGCACACATTAGTCAGTCAACACAATTTAAAATTCAACATTATACATGTAATATAAACTGATCGGTTCTGTACGTGTCAATGATTACACAGATTACACAGATATATTGACAGAATGTGTTGTCACCAAATACTGATAGTCTGTATTTCCTCCTCCCACATACAGTCACTTTCCAGAAAATGCATCCGCACTAGGAACAATAAAAAAATGCACTGCTCATGTATTTATCTTTATGTAGGAAAGCCTAATCTTACAGCATATAGAGATAATTTTTTCTTAAAATCATATTAGTTTTAACTACACTGCCTTAAACTTGGAACCGCTTATAAGGTTTTTTGGGAGGCCATGTATCATGCTAAAACTCACAGAATAGTCAGGTTAAGGTGTACATGACGGCCTTTGCTATACAAACCTAGATGAAAACGTAGTAAAACCTGTCTTTAGAGAGAGACTTGTAGGCAATTATTTTGACCTTCAGAGATAGACACTGCTAGGAAATCAGAGCTACATAAGAGAGCTTTAAACATGTGAGAGAGATGTAAGCCATATTCCCTATTCAGGCATGCAATACACTCACTGTCTTTATGGAAGACCACAAACAGGACCCCTTCCAGAAACAGAACCGGAACAGAAACAGCTCCAGCTTGATTTTTCAACCACACAGACTGTGCCTCATCGTAAACATCATTTTACTTGACATCTGTCTTCAATGATTAACACTGGGAAGGAACGTGGGTTTGTGTTTTAATACCTATATTAATACTTAACCATCTATACGGACAGGTGTTTTAATTTGTCACCCACCAGACCCATCAATCCTGCAGGCAGGCCCAAGTTTTACACTGTTTGCTGTTCTAAGATCAGTGGATCATTTGCCTGCCACTTGCCCAGCAGAGTCGTGCAGCTGACCTGTACTACTGAAAGGCATCCTTTGACTCCACAAAGTCCTGACCCGACTAACGTTATGCTCATTGACTTCAATAGCACTGCGGACTAAAGAACGGGTAAACAGTTCATGCCTGCGGAGCATTTTGCTGTGGCTATGCCTGAGAACGAGAGTGAATGAAGACTGGAGCCTGGGCTTAAGAAATGCTTAAGCACATACAGAATAATCTAACTCACATAAAAAAAGTCTTCTGTATTAGAGTTAAGCAATACGCATCAGTCAGTTGAGTCATGAACTTGGTGATGTTAGGAGTGTCCCACCCTAATTTAGAAAATCACTAATCGCACGAACCATACTGCAGCTTTCTATTAATTGCCAAAAGAATGTGCATGTTTCATGCAAGACTTCTGACACTGAAAATGAAAAATAAAAGAGCTATCAACCATAGAGTCACAGCACACCATAGTTAGAAACACTGAAATGTTTAGTTTGAAATAACCAACTAAACAAAATTACATATAAATTTTAACCTATCTATAAGAAAATAATTGGAATTATGAAACAAACAAACAAAAAAATTCCACTCCAGTTATAGCAGTTTGATTGCAGAAAGAGATGGTCCTCCATCTCAAATTAATGTCTCCTGGAACTCTAACCATGCAGTGTAAGACTCCACCACCCACACCTGCTTGCTTAGAATGCATTACTTGCATGGCAGATACAGTTTGTTCTAACTGCTTCCCAACTATTTATATTAAATCTAGTCTTAATAATTTTGGTTCTTTGTATAAGAACACTAGAGAGAATTCCAGTGTTTTGTTTCAAGTTATTCATCCTCTTATACTGCATTAGAATGGACTACAATCCCAGTTCAGCCCAAGACTCATCTTGTGACCTTTAAGCCTGTGCTCGGTTCAACAGCCTTGAAAAGGGGAAAATAACTTCTCCATTGTAATATACCTAAACCAGCCATCAACCCTGCAGCCCCAATCAACGGAGATGAAAACCTCTATGAGATTTGATAAGGAAGCACAAAACGTGATAAAACCCATCACAGACAATCCTCTAGTATCTAGGATTGCTGAGGAGTGTCAGAATTCACCAGATGCATTCACACCGACAACAACAAAAATCCTACTCATCCTACTTTGTAAAAGAATATCAGACTGCATATCCATAATTATAACATAAAATAGACCCTAGCCGCCAATACGAAGTGTTACGGAACATCAACTCAACAAAAACTCAAAGGCAAAGGATATCTTTTGCTGTTCTCTTTAAATAAAACAAACTTGTTTATAAAAGCAACTTCATTAACTCATCATGAGACTTTTTGTTACCACTTGAAAGAAGTAACATTCTAATTCACTTACTGTCCACACAGAGTGACTTTTTATCATCTCAAGCAAGAGTATAAGCGCAAAAAGTGTCTCTATTAAGAAGGAATGATTTATTTTGGTCAGTGAACAAGCATCACAGCAGTACAACAGCAGAGTCCTCAAAGCACTTTGTCATAGTGAGTAAGAATCACCAGCAAACCTTTCATTAAGTTTGATTTTATTTGTAAATAGTTAGAAGTAAAAATCTATTTTTGTATGATCTGATGACTCACGGAGCACGCGGAGAATTTCTGGCCTTTAAAGCGGCTCCACCTAGCCTACACAGAGCGCTAGTCCTGAGGCAAGATCCTCACAAGCAAAAGGCAAAACCAGTCGAGCAATGTTTTGCCTTCTGCATTGCTCGAAGTTTGTGGGTGCCTGCGGTGGCAATGAGATGATGCAGCCTGTCCTTTGGAAACATTTGCTCCACAGTCAAATCCTGTTATCAAAACAAGCTGGAAACACTTTGTTGGAAACGCTTCTTTCCTTCTAGGGACCAAGAGGAACCCAAACCTGACCTCCTCTTTCTTTCAACACCTAAAGTTAGCAACAAAATTGCCTGCTTCGCAAACAGAAGTCAGCTGTGCGATGGATTGGATGAATCAGTGCTGTTACATGCTGACATTTTAGGAACACACTGAACAGCCATACGACCATGCAAAAACGTAGCAACTCATCAGCAGCATATTATTGAAATAAACATGCCACAAAACTGAACACAGACACTGAAGCGAGGGACACAAACGAAGCACAAGCGAAGAAAACATAACAGGTTTTGCAATTAGAAAACAGCCTCATCGGTAACAACAGTAATTTTGCAGATTTGTTATCCTGCCGCTTTTATTTTTTGTGCATTAAATTCAAAAAACCCTCAAAGCCAGAACATTCACAGATAGCAAAACCCCAGTAAACTTGATTCTATGTTAAATCTTTTGGAGTTTGAATTAAGTCTAAAGTAAGCAAAGAAAGAGCAGAAAAATGAACTTCTGAAGAATGTACAACAAAGGAAGAATGGAAAGGGATGGTGCTGCCGTACGCTGTAGGGCAGAAATGCTACGTGCTTCCAAAAGCAAGGAAGAAAAGCTTGGATTTGAACCCCAAATCTTACACAAATCCCACACAATTTAAATTAAATTGCCTTGTAACTAAGTGCTGTAGCATGGAATTTAAATGCCAACCAAGTTCTTACGCAAAGGTTTAAAATTCAAAGGCATTGCAGAAAGAGCCAATATTTTCCACAGTTAGATTTGTCAAAAGTTGTACCTAGGTGACCTGCACATTTACTTTTGAAAGTGAGATGGATGCCTTCAGTGAGGCTTAGGAGCTCAAATTCCTGAAGTACTTGGCAACCTGCATCCCACTGCAAAGGAGACAGAACCACCCAAGACGTTGGAATGACTCCTGCGAACGCTTGATGTGCCAAAGCTTAATCCTAAATCACCACCACCAGTGAAGGGCCAGTCAAATGCTTGCTCCTGACAGCAATACAGATGGCAAGCTACGCATTGCAACCTGGCTGCCTTCCTCAGCGCTGAACTCCCTGCTGGGCTCCTGAACCCTGTTTGGCCAGCACCTGCGAGGGCACTCCCACCAGACCCACCGAAGGGTCCGGGAACCAGCATGGACCGAGGACCATTTCCAGGAGACACAGTGGATGCAGCTGCCTTGCTTTGGAGGCTGATTCTGATTGCATGACAGCGCATTGTTCCATGCCAGCGGCCACCCATGCCAGAAGACGTTTAATACTTTACTTTACTAGTGTATGCAAATTTTACATGCTAGACATGTATCTGGGAAAAAGAACTTTGCATTTTGCCAAACATGCATGAAGTAATCCCACTAGTAGTTATCCCACACATAGCTAGCAACAACGATTTCTTTAATGACATGTTGCTCACATGGCTTGGCAGTGTGATACACTCACATGTAGACAGAACTGTGAGAAAACAAGTCTAACGTATAAATTTTAGAGGACTTGAAGGCAGTAATTGATTCTCTTTGAATGCCACCTTTTTTTATCCCAGCCTCTTAGCTCTTTGCTTAATTGCCCGAATTGCAGTAGCATCACAACTGATTTCTCCGCAAATACCTTGACCTAAATCAGTTTTGTCCCAGTTACTGACATTGACAAGTCAGTCTGGCAATGGCAGAGGGACAATTGCAGTGTATCCTAATACTCTTTTTATTGATTTCCAGGTGTTGTTTTAGACTACAAGGAAGACGGGCGTGAAAAATGTGATTTAGATGCTGAAGTCTGACTATGGTAACACGAAAGTTTCAGTTCTAGGAAAGTTGCTGTAAAAAGTTACCTTAATGTGCGCTACTCGCTCGTACTACTGTGTACCCCAGATCCTGCACAGGCAGCACTGATGGAATTGCCCCAGTCTAAGGCAGAATGTCTTCTGCCACTGGGTTTCATTATTGCACGCTTCTCCATCTTCACAGAGTCTTCCTGCAGAATGCAAGGAATTCCTGATCCATAACCAAAGCTCCTGAGAGCTTCCGAAATTAAAAACATTTTTAGACATTCTAAATATATGCTGTCCAAAATACTTAAATGATCATTTATTAATAATATACAGTTTCATTCACACACATATATAATACATGCTTATCAGTAAGATAAGCACAAATTTGTCCAGAGGAATGGAGAAAAAAGTAGCTGTGCAGTTGACAATGTACAGATCTACCAGAAATAACCTGGTTAATAGACATGGGAAGATGAAAAATTGTGGTGTTTAGAGGCAGCAATTTAAAAATGAATAAATTAAACAAAATACGCCATTAATTAATCCTTAATGTTTTCTAAATGGGGAAGAGCAGCTATAATCTGATACAACCTTTACTTAGTCCATCAAATGGCTAATGTTCGTATAACAGGCAAGGGCTACACAAAAATAACACAGAAGGACAATGGACTAGGAAAATAATTGAGTCTGCTCAACAACATATTGAGTCCAATTTTAGCGTGATCACGACAGAAAGCTTTCAAGCAACTTTGCTCACATTTACATGGCAGTTCTTTCTCAGTGTTCTTGCTCAGAAGGAGAGTCCGAAATTCTATGCTCCTGGAGAAACTGAATCTCATTATTTAATTCAGAAATTGACTTTATCCCAATCTGCAAAAACAGTTGTAAAATTCATTGGTTTTGTTTGTCAAGGTCAGCACAAATATTTTGGGTTCCCTGAATTCCTGTGCTATCCCTATGGGCTTGATGCTGTCTCTTTGGGAACCCCTGCAACCCCTCTTTCATGCGGTAATGCTCCCGTGCATCCTTCCCAGATACCATTCTACCCACACTGAACGTCCCCATCCCTCTCCTCTTGATCTTAAGACACCGAAGGGCACTTTATCCTTTACCTCACAAAAATTTATTCTGAGGACATGTGTAGGACACAGAGAGAGAATGATTCCCAAGGTGTCCGAGAGAATACTGCCTTAGAAGCACCTGAGCTAGCACGGAGCAATCTGGCATACCTCAATGATGCAGCGTGACACCATGCCGAGACGTGAGCTTGGATCCTGGAAGAAATGCAGTCATACCAGCATGGTGCTGCCCTCCGGCTAATTAGCACCGCATCAACACGTTTTTGTCAGTTCTGTTTGCAGAGCCAGTACACTCAATGCCAGCTCAAGGCTCTTTCGATTGCAGGCCATGCATGCACAGTGTTCTTGTGTGCAACCACACTGGTAACGTTAAACGCACAGGGACAACGGTCACGGATGACATATGGAGATTGCTGTTGAAGGTGCTAAGTGTAGTTTTCAAAATTTAATCAAAATCAATATGATTTTGTACATTAATGACTACAGTATTCTCAGAACATAAGGGATTAATTAGCTAAGGCACTCAGCAGTTATCCCTCAGCAGCTGAAAGATACAGATAAATGTGATAACGTGACTGTAAAGATTTCACCTCTTCTTTGCTCAGGATTCTAATTTTGCAGCAAAAGGAAGAAGGGCTAACCCTGTCATTTTGCAACCAGATTATTCCTTGACTTTTCAGAAAAATATTTATACTACCAACACTCTAAAGAGTCTAGACACTGACACTCTTCACTACTTCTTGCATCTCAAACTGCTCAGAAAGAGAGGAAGCTACTAAAATCAACTCTGTTTCCCAGTACACTCACATTTTCAGAAATTAAGTCAAAGATATCATCAGACATGCAGTTCCTAGTCATTAATAGGGTAAAATTAATCCCCCCCCCCTCCCCCCCCGCAATCTGCATTTTAGAGTTAAAAGAGACTTTAAGTAAGATTGTAAATCTGGAAAGAGATATCCCACGCCAGGCTTTAATTTAGCTAGCAAATGCATACTTAGCTGGTTTAGGGTATATAAGCAGTGAATATTTTTTTTTTTCTGCAATAAACTGTAATACAGATTGACTGTTATATTGTCATTTTACCTACATGGTACCTACTCCATCTCAGCTTAGTCTTTTTTCTCATTTCTCAGTGCTCTTTAGACTGTTACAATGTTTTAGACATATGTCCTTGCTAAGCAATAAATTTCTGTGTAAAAGGCTAAGAATTTTAATTTATTTGCTTCTTACATTGCTCATTACTTAGAGTGCTCACTTTTTTTTTTTTGTTAAGTGGTGTGGCTGTATCAGGTCTATAGCACATACAGAGAGTTTCCCATAACAGCATCTGCAACTATTTTTTAAGAAGTCACACTTTGACTATGAAGTAATTCTTTACTGCAACAACAACAAATCCACTCTAAAGGCCAGGGACTTCCAATCATTCCTAAAGACAACTTTCAGGTTAAGAGGTCACCGTAAGGAGACAGAGACTGCTGAGATGTCTTAACGAGCTCAGATACTGTGTTCATAAGAGAAAGATTTTGAATAAATATTTTCCTGGCTAGCTTTATTTTCAAAGAGAAAAGAAAAGAGTGTATCACAAAGTAGTACTCAGAAATTGAGGATATGTGAGAAAATAGGAAAAACTCTTTGGAAAGTTGTCCTGTGTCTATGGAATAGACAGAACTTCCATATGTAGGAAGTTGTGTGGATGCAAGAGCTGTAAAAACAGACATTCAGCCACTTTGGTTATAGACCAAAGACCTAGAAAACATGATGCAGCCTCCTCAAAGCATCAGATTCTCAGTTAACCACCTAACATGTTTCCAACATCGCTTCAAAATAACTAGTTCTTATCACAGAACCACAGCACCATAGAATCGTTTGGGTTGGAAGGGACCTTCAGAGATAACCTAGTCCAACCCTGCCGTGGCCAGGGACATCTTTCACTAGGCTGGGTTCCTTCCCATAAACCCAGACCACTTACCTTAGGATACGGACAGATAAATGTCCTTGTTGCATATAAAATAAAGCAAATACGTTGAACTTTTACAAAACAAGCTGAGATTAGAACTGTCTCAACATGACTCTTATGCATGGGAAATATATACTTGTCTGAGAACAAACGCGAGTGAGTCTTCTTGAATTTTGACCTGTAAGAGTATTTCTTACTTATTGGCACCTATTCTGGTGCCATTAAGGTCTGTGACCCTTGAGGATGGCTCAGCTCTCTGCACTGCAGTGAGGGACTTCCCAAATTCTAGAGCCTTCTTACCAGGCAGGAATATTGCAAATACAAAACATTTTCCACCATCTTTATCCCACTCATTTCAGTAACATTGAATAAATAATCAAGGAAACAGGAGCGAAGTCAGAATTAAGATAAAACTTTGTCCTCTAATCATGGACAAAATTTCTTGTAACATTGAGGAGTTAAGCTAACAGAGCATAACTGATAAGTAGGACAGGGTCTGTTGTCTTCAGCCAGAAAGATATATTCCCACACAAGAGGGTGAAACAGAAAATTTTTAAAGGCTAAAAATAGAAAGGAGGGATGGACTGCAGGTTGTGATAAAAAAAAAATGAATGTCAGTTTCCTCCATCTGGAAAAGACAAAGGAATCTTTCACTTATCAAACCAGTATGGGGAAAGTCATATATTTTATGTTTTTATTTCTTGCTTTGCCTTCTAAGCAGGAAATGCAGTTGTATCGTTTTTAATTTTTTTTAAAGTCTTGAATACTGCATTCATCACAGCTCCAGCTGAAGCATTACTAAAGTCCTATTAAATCTTTCCATCAGGAAATCATAATTACCAACTGGGACTTGAGGGCTTATCAACTACCTTCTTTGCTCCTGCTTTTGCTATTTGTTTTCACTGGAAGAGTTACAATCATTTTGGCTTGAAGCAATTGTGCCACTATTACTTTTTTCCTCTTTGTGCTTTTTTAAATGCGTACAGCCTCTTTACAAAGCTACCTGGGCAACCTCTCACTTCGAGTATCAGGCACCTTGCTACTGAAGCACCTCCGTGCTGTCTCCCTGTCCAGCATTCCCACTGTCGGCCCTCAGGTTAATAAAGAACCCCCTCACTTAACTACATATAACTGGATTTCTTTCTTTTTTCGTCTCACTGCAGGGTTATCCCATAATTTATCAAGAAGGGATGAAGAATTTGATTTGACATAACTGTAGCCCATCTGGAAGGTTGTAGGAGATCTAACTTGGCCAAAAGCTATGATTTAATACCCTATGATGACAGCTAGTAAAAAGCAGCAAGCAACAAAAACCTCACCGAAGATTATACAGTTTCAGAACGGTTTTCACTGCAGATGCTGTATCGGTTAAAAGCTTCCTAGATAATACTTAGCCACAGAACAATAACCGCTGGTTACTTATTTCTTTCACATTGTCATGCAGCAAGACACAGATATAAAAGACAGACAAAGAAAAAGCAGGCAATTTGAGGTTTTGCCAGTATTTTGATTAGTGGCCAAAGTCAGTGAACTGCACTTTGTCTTGTCTTTTATGTAAGGATGAGTCATGCACGACTAAAATAAACACCTTTTTAGAGGCAGTCTTGCTAATAATAGCTGCTGCATCTTTACAGAGCCTTCCCTACTTGGAACCATTCTATTACTAAAACAGTAGTATGGACCACAGTATACTCATAGCTGAATTTTACCTCAGCTGATTTTACCTTAGTGATTTGTTTTCACGTCGATATCAAAACTGATAATTCACACTAGACAGTGGGGCACAGCAATGTTAGAAATGTGCTGTCACAGAAGCATTTATACACCCATTAATCCTGCATGACAGTGATACCAGAAGGAAGCTAGATTTCTGACTGCAACACTAACCTAGAGAACAGGAATAGTACCTATTCCTAAACCGTCTATCATGTCTGTGAACTGTTCTACACAAGAGAGAGGATATTTCCAATGTATGCATCCCATAATAAACACATGACTTATATTTTGACACTTTGAGAAAACTATTAAACCATTAAATGTCTTTCATGTGTCACTGGGTAAGAATAAGTATAACCATCTCTAATGTTTTTTATTCAGCAAATTCAAGTATTAGATATATGTAGAGTGCAGAACACTACACAGGTAGGTAATGTTATTTAAGGATAAAACCTTTCATAGCACAGCAAAGCTCAATAAACAAAATGAAAGGAAAACTTCCCAGAGTTACAGCTGGACCATGAAAAACTGTTCACGCTTAGCCCAACAGACAAGCTCTTCCCACCTGAATGTGCATCAGACAACTGTACTGGATTTATGTTTCTGTGGATTTACACAGATAGTTTTCAGATGCTGTCAAGCTCTCCATCCTCTCCGTAACAACAACGACCTCCTGTTCCTTCATTTTAGCAGTTAACACGACAGCTAAACAATTGACTTGATATATCAATCCTTATCCTCAAGACAGCATTTCTGTTATCCGATCAAGAAACAATCACTTTTTCTGGGTTTGAACAGCATTCTGTAGAGTGAAGACACAGTTAGAACGTACCTCTGCATCAGAGTTGTTTTATTTAAGCGTAGTCAGAAGGATAATATTTTAAAACACATTTTTTTATAATTGTTCAGGGGGAAAACTGTTTTGCAGAAAAACAAGAAAATGCCCTGCAGGTTCAACAGAACTGATCTTTCATTACAAGCCTTAAACGGGATTGCTGTCAGGTCACTGAATTTTGTCCTTCAGAACTGACAACCAAGACTGGCTGTGATTAGAAAAACATTGTCAATGGCTTTCTCTAAGACTTAAAAACCCCACTTAGCTTTTAATTTCCTCTGTGGAGATCTATTAATTATGTAGCCAAACTTAGCAAAGCGAAGCAACCACAGATTCTTTCATGGCTCTCATAGTCCCCATCATATCATAAGCATACGCCATTTGCATTTTATCAGAGACACCAAAATAATTTAATCCTGTTTCTTGTGTACTTTTGGATTATTTCTGGGAAAGAGAGGTATTGAGACTAGAAAACGAATTGTCCTGGCAGCAAAAGCAGTTTCTTCCTAGCCTTTAAAAAACAAAACTAAAAAACCAAAACATATACATAAAGTTATATATATATGTGAATTTGGAACACTTTTCACTCACACTCCTTGTGTTACACAAGCAACAACCACATCCTAGCGAGTGCTAGGCATATCGTTTTCATTCAGCATGTCTTGTCTGTATAGATGTAGCAAACCTCAGATTTCCGACCATGTAGTGAAAGAAGTGAGACAGTACACACCTTTTAGTAGTGGAAGAACTGTGCATCCCATATACCTGCAAAGCTTGCTTTGTATCTTCACATCTATCTTCCTTTGTTTCACAGCAACTTTAAGATTAAGCATAGTTGTCAAATTCTTTTTCCTTGGTTTTAACATACTGTATTGTAGAAGTTTCTTCTAAAACAGTCATTCACTCAGTGAATTAGAAAAGATGACTTGGCACATTTTTCCTCACAAAGCAAAAGCAAAATATATCAGTAGATTATAATAAGAGCGAAAGGGGAATTTCCTCATGAAATAAAAGGACCCAGCAACAGCATCTAACAGAAACTTCCCAAATCTACTCCCCTTCAGCAGCCAAGAAGGAAGACAGCTTCCCTCAGTATTCATATTAGATACTAATTTGAAATATTCTTCTAAGTTAACGAACTAAGTCAATGAACTGAGTTAATAGTCTGTTAGAAACTATCTCACCATTTAAACTGGAAGCACAATGAAAGGTGAGGATCAGAACGGCTATATTTCAGTAGACCACTAACAGGTCTACAGTTCGGGAGGTCTACAGGTCTACTGGCAGGAAGGCACCTGCACAGCAGAAAGGAGTAGAGACCGTTTTCTTGTCTCTGTCATCCCAAATGTCTCTCCCAGCACACCATATGTTTCACACAGAATATTGCAGACGGATGCTTCAAGGGTTCATTAATTCCCCAAACCCAGATTTACGAGGACCTGTGCAACTCAGACCTTCGTAAAATACAAAGGGAGAAGTAAGGGGCAGAAGAAGCTGGGGGAAAAGGAGTTAATTTAAGATGCATGTGCAGGGATGCTAATAAGCATTAGGAGTTAGCAACAGCTCTGAATTACTTCCTTTGGATCAAACGCTCAAGAATTGTGTAATTCAATTGACATCATTATCAGTACACAAATTACATTTTAAATACCGCTTGTCTTCTGTGACATCAGACACAACTTTGTAGTTTTAGTTTTGCTAAGAACTGCAAATTGTGTTATGTATTAAAATGTATTAGTCATAACATCAGTTACAATGATACTTAACCTTTAAAGTAGCAAATACATGGCCCATTATCATTTTTGTAGGAAAACTTTCATAACATTGTAACAGCCAGTACAATTCATCAGCGCTTCTCGTTTTTACTTTCTTTGCTTTATTCTTTTGCTTTACCACTGTCCGCTTTGCCACTCTGAGCATTCTGCTGCTGCAGAGGCATAAGAATCACAGGAGCATCAATCACAGGATGGGAACGATATATTGCAGAATGTTAACTCCAATGGTTTTGTTTTACATTAACAAAAAACAAATCAGAAAGCTTTAGAAGAAAGCGCTATAATAAAATATGGCCCCTCCCAACTGCAGGAACAAGAGAAAAAATTGCCAATATGAACAAAATTCTCAGCTATTCAGTGTGTCTACAATCCCTTCCCCCATCTTTGCTAGGCAGAGCACAGTTTAACTAACAAACGTAATGGGCTATTTGGGAAGGTTCCTAATTGTTTTGTTTCTATCACAGAAAACTGTTCATAAGGCAACCAAGTGTCTCCCTCCAGAAAATCAGGCAGAGTTACGTAGTGTGACTCAACATCAGTCCAAACTCCACATTTACCAGCAGTTTACTACAGAAACTGCCAGCAGACTGTGGTAGTCCTTCTCTCACAGACAGACTATAAACAGCTGAAATATGAGAAAGATGCAATCCACTTTCTAGGTATTAGAAAAATATATGCAGAAAGGGTTTGGCTGCTGAACGACAGCGCTAGCTCCAATTTTATCTCTGAATTTCTACTTTTCCTCAGGAACATGCACAAACATCCACATTATTGCCCTAGTATCTACATGGACAGGAACAGAACCCTATCTATCATGTTTATGCTAGACTAGCAAATGGAAATATCTAGGTTCTATATTTCAAGTTAGTCTAATGAATAATATTCATGCACTCACTCCCTATGTACCGGGTCAGATTAAGGCTGCGTACACAATCTTATGAACTTCAGCTGACATAAAATACAGTTCACTCAATTTACAGCAAAACGGGAAAAAGGAGAAGTACACAAATGTCACAATATAGCGAAAAAAAAAACCAGGTAATTTTTTGGGGGTTAAAAATTAGAATATTTTGAAATAAGAGATGAATGGGATCCTGGAAACACTTGCTTCAGGAACTGTGCTCAAATCCTACTGCATTTGAAGATGGAGCTTGAGAAGATCATGATGCAAGTCATCCAACAGAGTAGCCTAGCAGGATCTGCAAAATCTAGAAGGAATAAGAAGCATTTCTGGAGTAGAAAGTCCAGGGAGGACATAGAGACACTACTATGGAGAAGGTCCAAAAATGGAGAAGAGACATGGGAAACGTTGAGACAAGAATGGAAGGAGGAAAACAGAAAAATTAGAGAACAGAAAGGTGTGAAGGAGAGGCAGGTTCAGAAGGAGAAAAGGAAAATCCATAGTAGGCAGTGTGACTATTGAGGCCACATAGTACCCCAAAACATTAAATACTTTTCTTCATGATATCACCTCGCAGTCCTGCTTCAGAGCCAAACATTAACTAAAGACAACTATTGCACAGGCTAAAAAAAAAAAGTTGCCAGAGATATAAAAATGTTTTGCAAATGTGTTACCCCCTCCTCTGGGAATCTCTGTCATTCTCTAATACAACATCACCCAGGAACAACAGGTTAAACTGTATTTCTGCTTGCCACAAAAGCAGTGCCCACAAAGCGGAGGGCTTCCACTGATGCACATCACCACAGGAACCACAGAAGAAGCTAGAGTCTCTCTCATGCAAATTAATTGAGAGTTGCCCTTCAGAAAAAACATGCTAAAACACAAATTATTTGGAACATACATAAAAATTTGATTGGTAGCCAGAAGAAAGCAGAATTTTTAATGCAAATTTATGCCTTCTTTTATTGTCATTTAAGATTTCACTGGTGGTATTTGACCTCTTTTTCAGCTCTTCCCTGTAAGAACAGGTAGAAGTCAAGTGAGTAACATGGAAAGGAATACTAAATTCCTATGACTCTCTGAGAACAACAAAAGAAGTTGTAGAAAGAGATATATTTTCTCTTCTTAGCAATGACTTTTTACTAGAAATTTCCTCAAACACACCCCTTTTTCTCTACAGTCTCTATAACTGATAAACCAGAGGCAGCTGCCATCACCAAAACATTCCTAAATTCCGTTGAGTTTTTCTTTCCTCAGCACTAACCCAACAATAAAAGACTGACATTTTACAGTGGCCTTTGAGGAAGGTACAGATCATCTACAATAAATTTTTAACGTCCATCTCTGCAGCATCTAGACAATTACCATCCATATTAGAAGCCTTTGTAGCTGAAGAACTAACAGAATATACGTCATCCATGAAGAAAATAATAAAAAAACCCTATCCGTTGAAGTACCTGTTTGGAATTTTGTTAGTCTATGGCTCTGAAAGATGAACAGTATGTGAGAGAACACTCATTCCAGAAGCGGCATCTCTCAGCCTTCAATGTGCTGTTGCATGTACATTATTCTCTGAGTGCCAATACTGGAGCCAGCTTCAGAGAAGCCGTGGTAATGAAGGATTCAGCTCGAACCAGGCACAGTCCTTCTAGGTACTTGGGCAGCTATCTTACCTGCAAGTCTGAGTCGCTGTGCCCTCATTGCTTTGGTGTCTCAACTATGCGTTAACACAGTCATCACCTGTGTGTTTGCATGTATACACATACATTCATACACAAATACATACAAATATATATATGTAAGTACACCAGCTGCCAGCAGCATGATCAGCAGCAGCAGATATAGTTCAGCTGCTAATTCAAGAGACATGACCAGGGGCTATGAATACACCCCCCTGACTGATTTGAGACGTGACCAAGTAGAGCATGATAACATCTGCAGTACAAATGAGGCCTGATCATCCACACTTTGGAACACCACACACACTTTAAACACACCAGAAAGGATGAAGAAACCGCTGTGGGAAGCGGATAACTACTATGTTTGTACAGATTTGCTTTCTATAAGTCTGAAGAGAATTCAAAGATAACTGCAGAATCGATTATACTGTTCTAGTGAGAAAAGGACAGATTGCATGGTCCAAATTAAAGAGGATGGCAACAGCTTCTTGCGCAGCTGCAGCTAGCAAAGGACACTGGACCACTACTGAGATAGTTGTGGATCCAGAGAGGTGTATCAGCATTTCCTATCTACAGATTTAGCTTGTAGCTCTCATTCTGCCTCACATGTAACCATCTTATCACAACCTTTAGCTATTTCTGACCTAATTTTAATTGGTGATCCTCTCTGCCCATGTAAATGGTGATACTCCTTTCAAATGAGGCCATTGAGATAAATTGATGAATAACTAGGTGATAATGTCATCCCTATATTCCCTCTGCCTACATCATTTCACCTATGTTTTTAGACCCTTGTGATCTGACTTTTCTGCTAAATGTGGCCCCCACTTTTGTTTGAAAAATGCCTAGTAATGTTCCGTAAAATGTTGAAAATTCTTTAAAGTTATTTCTTAGAGGCTTTTCGGTTCCCCAGACTTAGAGGAGGAAGTGGCTAGAGGGGGATCAGTAGTATTACTGAATTTGAATTTCAAGATTCTGGGTATTTTTGAAAGTCTGGCCCTCAAAATCCACACCATCTGGCCTGTACATTGAGAGGATAAAAACCAAGTTATTTCTCAACATAGAAAAGGAATCAGGAA
>Ga0181612_110942_pt1 | contig 21867 bp, 19 predicted proteins | sample HoacroProtozoa21_FD_119630 | JGI IMG/M metagenome (GOLD analysis project Ga0181612, IMG submission 119630) | Hoatzin crop microbial communities from Cojedes, Venezuel. Combined Assembly of Gp0051906, Gp0051904, Gp0051908
CATTCTCTTTTTATTTTCGCGCACTTTTATTTTCTTTGCATGTTTTACCAAAAATCCTTTACATATAAATAACCAAATCAAGTTTTATTTAATTCTTATCTTTATTTTCAATTTTTACTGCATGCAATACATTGCGATATTTATTATTTCCCGCACACGTTGATAATGTTAAGACTTGCGAGCTTACATCAACTTTCACTCCGAAATTCTTGATGCTGCGCGACTTTATCGTAACGATAAAATTTTCGAAACTCGTGTTGGTAAATTCAGTTGTTATATAATAATCTTCATTCAAAACCTGATAAATCGAGAACACTTTATATTCGCATCTTTCATTAGGAGTTACAAATACGATGTTCCAATTATCCGTATTATTGTACCACTCTTCAGTTTGCGTGTGTGCTAATGTTCCGAACATGCTGCCATCTCTTCGGTTGTGACCATATATTACTGTATTTCTATCATTTCCATTAAATTTACAACGATAATCCGCAAAAACCCAACCAGCGCCATTATTCTCTTTGTTGAAATTTCTAGTTAAATAATAATCATTATCACTTGCCTGCACTACCGGATAATCAATGCTTGTGTTATTTACCTTTAGCCATGCAACTGTATCAGCATTTTGCGCCAACAACGAATCAAAATCAACTTGAAATTTTTCCGCATAAGTCAATTCCGGATCTTCCACAATTGTTACTGTTTCCTGCAACTTAGACTTCATTGTTGCATTTTGTTTATTTTCATCCAACCAAAAATAAATATACACCGAGCAAAAAACAATAATTAAAAGAAGAATAAACTGCGTACCCAAAATTTTTACGGTTTTGCTTGATAATCTTCTCTTAAATAATATTTCTTCTTTTTGATTCTCCGACAAAAAGATATTGCTCTTTATCACTTCAGAAAAGCGCCTTTTTTTCTTAGGTTCTGCGGCCTCTTTAGCTGTAACAATTTCAATGTTGTCCTCATCATCAGCCTGTGTCCCTATATTTTCGACATTCTTCTCCACAACCTTTATTTCTTGATTCTTCTCATCTTTTTTCTTTTTGTTTTTCATTTCAATTTTTCCCTTTGTATACTCATTATACTTTTTAGCTTTAACTGCTCATTGTGCATATTCATTGCCACATTTTATTCAGTTCGTCCGTTTCATTCAGGCTACCTATTTCATTTCAGCTGCCCGTTTCCTTCAGGCTGTCGAGTCATTCTAACTAGCTGTACGTTTCATTCAAGCAGTCAAGTCATTCAGTTCGTCCGTTTCATTCAGGCTACCCATTTCATTTCAGATACCCGCTTCATTTATAGCAATTACATGCAGAACGCCAAAATTATATAATAGTTATCGCAATTATATACTAGTGGATTTCTTTTTTCCACTAGTTTAGTTCACTTTATTTTCTCTCTGCTTTTTTTGTTTATCTCTGCTTTTTTTGTTTATTGTTTATTCTTGTTCTATTCGGCTCTTTTCTTTTTTCTTTTTTCTTTTCTCTTTTTTCTTTTTTCTCTTTTCTCTTTTTTCTTTTTTCTCTTTTCTCTTTGCTTTTTTCTCTTTTCTCTCTGCTTTTTTTGATTTGTTTTTACTTTTAACTTTTTACTTTTTATCTTTGTAACAACAATTTTACTAAAAAAAATACATTAAAAATCCGTCTTCAATAGGCAACGTTGAAGCACTTCTTCAAGCTGCGTCGTATCTGAAACAGAATGAATGCTTGCTTCAAGTAATTCATCAGCTGTTGCATTTTGCAAATCCATAATATATCCGTTTACAAAAGCTAACTGTCGAATGAACTCTCGTATCGTTCGTCCATTGCCCTCTCTAAAAGGGTGAATAACATTCAATTCACTTTGGTAATATGCTAATTTCTTTATAAAATCATTGCGCTCATTTCCCTTAAGATAATCATCTTCTTTAAGTTGCTCAAGCAATTTTTTCACTTCAGCCTCAATATATTCCCAATTAGCAAAAGAAAAATATCCCTTTGCGATGTTCTCTGTTCTGAACTTTCCCGCAAAAGGATATATATCTTCGAATAAAAACTTATGAATGTTTATCAAATGATTTATATCAAAATTCCCTATTTGCTTATTTCGTCGCAGTTCAAACAGTTTAGTCATAACTATTTGTTTTTCGGCTTCCTCTAATCGTTTATTATCCCTTATATTTAGTTTATTAACTAACACATTAGAGTTTGGATAGCAATAAATGGAATTTCTTGCTTCATATAAATCTGCTTCATATGAATCTGTTTGAAATAAATCTGCATTATGTGAATCTGCTTTATATGAATCTGTTTGATATAAATCACTTGACATAGTTAAACTCCTTGTGAAAATGACCTCTTAATATTAGCGATTGCCTCATTCATGGTCACTTCATTATTATTTATTCTTCTTAACATATTTATATCTTCGTTCGTAATTTGCATATTTTCCACAGCAAAATCTTTCTTCAAGTTAGCAATTTCGAACCTAAATTTCTCTTCATTATTCATGGCAGCCTCCTTTCCAAAAACACATTTAAATTATAACATATTTTACCAAAAAAAGCCACTATTTTTGAGCATTTTTTCGACTTCTAAATTGCAATGCTAAGTGTCTATTTTCTTTAAAAATGCGCCAGTTAATTTTATTATTTGAGCATCTTTTTTGATTTCTGTTGCAACTCTTACTGCTCTAATTAACAACACTTCCATGTTAACTTCAAGCACACCTTTTTAATATAAAGTTGTGCATTATAATGCTTCTTCAAAATTAATTATGCTTTATTGATATATATCCCTCTTAGTATATTCTTCAGGCTTCTTCCCTAATCTGGTTTTGGCATATGTGCTCGCGAACAAAATTAACAACAACGTTGTTGCTCCCATTAGCAAGAAAGCATATCGAATATCCGTAAAAGTTAAGTATGCCGAGCCGATTATACTAATAATCATTCGCGAAATATTATCCGTCACCGACTTCACTGATGAAATTGACGTCGCCACCTTAATGCTTGAAAAGCTGCTAATATAACGCCTTTCCAGCACATGATTTATTCCCTCAATTATCGCATTAAAGAAACACATCAAACTGATTAATATGGTTTTGGCAAGCGTTGGTAAAGGTGTCAATGCAATCAAGCCCGAGCCCACTGACACCACAGCAAAACCTAAAAGCAAATTCGTCAGCGACTTATTTCTGAATTTTTTATTAACCGCAGTTGCCGCCGACGCTCCTATTCCTTTTATCAAAATTATTCCTGCAAAAACGATACCAATAATAACCGAATCATTTCCACAAAATTGTAATAGCTGCGTTTGATAATTCTGTAATAAGCAAATTATTCCCCAGCTCAAACTAGTCATAAGCAAAAGAGCTTTCAATCTGTTGGATTTCAAGGCTTTTTTGAAGCCACTCCTTGTCACTTTTATATAGGCCTTAACTTCCTTATCCATAGTTTGAGCCGGTTCCTCTTTAATATCCACAAAGCTAAACGACAAAACCGTCGCCAAAAGTGTAAATGCCAAACATGCACAAAATGGTATATACGGATTAATGTTAAACAAATAGCCCGCCGCAATCGATGATATTGCAGCTAACACACAATATCGCGAATAACCTTTCTGTTCGATTTTTGTGTATGTTTCCATTCGATGTTTACTTTCCGGTATGGAGTACAGCAATATATTGCTTTCAGCTACATACTTAATTCCAAAGCCCAACGCCGCAAATGCCTCGTACAAAAATACCCAGCCGAATCCTCTCATAATAAGCGCTGTTATTATCGCAAATAGATTCATTATGTTTCCCAAAATCAATGCTGCGCGTTTTCCAATTCTTTCAGTCACCAATGCACATATCGGTTGAAACAATATAGTATAAATTGAAAATATCGTCGTCATCAAAACAGCCTGTGAAGACGAAAAGTTTTTCGTTTGCATGAAATACATTACATTAATTCCATAATAGAAAAACCAATCATACGCAATCATTTTATAAATTGGATATAACTTTATATTATTTTTTCGCTTCTTAGCAAGAATTTTTTCCTCTCTTGCTTTCTTTTCTTCTTCAGTCAATTTTTCACCTTTTCTAATTTTTTTATAGCTGTTATAATTTTTACAATTATTGATTCTTAATTTTTTTATATGGAGAATAATTCATCAAGCTTTGTTCATAGTTTCTTTTTTATTTTTTTCAAATAATTTTACGGTACATTATTGCAAACAAAATCCCAAGGCAATTTCACTGTTAAAATTAGCTATCATTTCACCCACACAGCCATTTTCTTCAATCTCTATAACATCTATTCATCTTTATCTCCTTCAAAATTGCTAATGCAATTGTTACCATCACCCCATTCAATTTTAGCACAGTAGCTCAGTGTTTTAAATGCATTTGCAAATTGTAAGTTTGCAATCCCGCTATTTATAAAGGTTTTGTAAACATTGCTATTCGATGACATTTACTATACATTTTTTGCAAAGAAAGACGAGAAAAAAAACGAAAACAAAACAAGGTTAAAATAAAATAAAGTAAAATAAAATAAAATAAAGCAAAATAAAATTAAACAAAACAAAGTACATCAAAAGAAAGAGAAAGTGAACTTCACTTTCTCTCCTGAAACTTTGGCTTCATCATCCTTTTTTGCTCGAAATTCCATGCTCTTTAAGCATTTCTTCAATTTCTTCCACGGAAACAATTTTTTTCTCTTCCAAAAGATCTGCTATCAAGGTTACTTCCATTTGATGATTTTCAAGTATTGCTACAGCATCTTCAAATGCAGCTTGAACAATTTCACTACATCTGGTGTTAATTGCTTCTTTGGTTTTTGAATCTTGTAAATCAGCATTGACCATTGTAGTAATAAATTTCAAATTGTCATCGAAAATACCCCTCTGTAATCCAGCGCGTGCCTGCACAAGTGCAACTTCGATATCACTCGAACAACCAACTGACATTGAATCACAGAATAAATATTCAGCAGCTCGTCCACCCATTTTGAAAGCTAAGGATTTTTTTACATATTCTTCATCTTCCAGCTTCATATTAGCAAGTAATAATTGATTATGTCCTAAACTTTCATCAGTTCGTAAAATAGTTATAGCCTTGACTTCATAAAAATCAAAATCTTTAAGGTTTCGATAAACTACATAATGCCCCGTTTCATGCAATGCCACTCTTCTCCGGAATTCATCAGGATAGTTATCTGTTTCTTCGATCTTCGACCTAAAAATTTCATCTACATCTTCAACTGTGACTATTTCGCTTTTTCTCGTTTGTGCTATCACGTTTGCCTGATCAAGCATTTCTGCAAACTTTGAAAATATAGAGAAACCGTCAAAAGTTGTAGCATACAGCAGTAACTTTTCTTTGGCTTCAATTGATATTTTCATGTTTTTACCAAGCATATGCAGCATAATTGGATCTACATATTTGCTTACTTCGTCATAGTCCTCTATCAAGACATAAATTATCGAGAAGAAATCATTTACAACCCTTCCGTTTTCAAACATTTCGTCAAAATAATGATCAATATCACATGTTGCGACAGTTCTTACGTTTGGCATCGTAAATAAATCTTTCAACTCTTCGACAATTCCATACTGTATAAGCAGCTGAAAATCCTTAATACATAAAACAGCATCTATAACATCCATGCTTTTAGTTACCATATCTATGTATTCGCGTGTAGTCATCATTTTTTTGTTCTGCTGTACTTCAAGAACCTTAAACAACTGATCAACATCAAGAAACAGCATTTTCGTTTTTTCGAATTCGCCATCATACTTTCCTTGAATCATTTTTACACTAATTTTTTCGATAAAATTATCTAAAAGTTCTTGTTCGCCAATTAGTAAAACATTGTTCTTTTTATGAAGACGTAATGTTCTCAATAAGAGTTCTTCTTCATTTTCGTACAACCCCTCATAATCTTTAGAATCTAAGTATGTAACAGGTACATATATGATATTTAATTTTTCTGATGTTTTTTCTGGAATATCGAGCCATGTTGGATCTTTCTTTGGATCTCTATATTTACTATAGAAATTGATTGTACACGTTGTACCGTTTTCCCCTTCCAGGTTCGAATCTAAACTCATCTTCGAATCTGAATTCAACTCCCAATTCGAATTTAACTTCGAATCTGAATTCGACTTCGAATCTGAATTCGACTTCGAATCTGAATTCGACTTCAAATCTAAATTCGACTTCGACTCTGAATTCGTCTTCGACTCTGAATTCGATTTCGAATCTAATTTCGACTTTGAATCTAAATTCGACTTCAAATCAAAATCAAAACTTGAAAAAACGTTGTTGAGTTTGGTCAAGCAATCTGTTAACACATTGCTCAGCCGGAATTTTGTTGCCTTTTTGCGTTTCATAATTTTACCTCCCCGCAATTGCTGAAAAAGCTGTGTGGGATCAAGAAATCTCTTTCACCCTTTCCGTACTTCTTTATGCGGGCATTGTAACACACAAAAACCGTGATTTCAATGAAATCACGATTTTCTGTTGATTTTCTGTTATTTTTCTGTTGTTTTTCTGTTGTTTTTCTGTCCTTTTTCTTTTATTTATTCTATTGTGTATCTCTTTTATCAATTCACCTTGCATTTTCTGGTTCTATAATCTTTGTTGGGGGTTGGTAAAATAAATTTATCCCTCCAACATATTTTTGGCATAAAAATGCATTTTCTTATCTTACTCATCCATATTATATTCTACCGCTTCAGTATAATAATCGTTTCCATATATATCAATGATATGGTAATATACATAGGTTTTGCCGCTTGGAATCATACGATAATCCACTTTTAAGTCGTCTTTTCCGACTTCTATTGTATCACCATAATAGTATTGGTCTTCGTATGTTCCATCGTATTTATAAAATTCGCAGATAATGTCAATCTTGTCGCCAGATTTTATTTGTACCAAGCCTCTTTGGCTTATCGTTGTATTACCATAGCCGTCTACATACTGTGCTCCAAGCACTTCGCCCTCGGCGCTATCATTTTGCCAACCAACTATAATATAAACTTCCTCACCATTTAAGTATGCTGGCACTCTAGCTTTTGTATATTTAGTTGTAGCTTCAGTAACATAGTATGGCACAAGCTGGCCCTCTATGCAAATCCATGACCGGTCAAATGTTACCATCAAATCACCATCATCGTCGAATTCATAATAATTATCACTTCCTAAATCTATTAGTCCTTCGCCATCATCAAGCATTACTTCACACCTGATATCTGAAACGATTTCCCAATCTTCATCACTAAGTTGCAATGCATAATAATCATCCTTTTCAACTATTTCAAGAGTACCATTATATTCAGTTTCTTCATAATAGTCAGAATATTGCTCAACAGTGTTTTCGTCGTACCATGAATATTGTGAATAATTATTATCTACTTCATAAGTATGCGAATTCATTACATAGTAATCATTTTTTCCTCCAGCAACTATCGAAGCAAATTTAGTTAGGGTGCTAACATAATCTTCCGAAACACCAATCTTCGGATAAATTTCAGTCATCTTTTGATAATAGCTTAAATCTTTATACGGTATATAAATCGAAAGCCCATTTGAATTTTCTACCAGGTCCGTTGTTCTATTGTATACAACCGCTTCTTCAAGCGCATCAATAAGGGCATCGGTTTGGGAATTGTTTACTTTATTTGCAAAATCGGCAAGGTCGAACGTATCATATTCACCCTCTGCGTACGATTTCGAATTGCTGACAGCTTTAGCAACTTTTGCAAACTTATTATTATCCAGGTCTTCGGTTTTGATTTCTTGCAAAAAGCTATTCAACTTATCATACACATTTTCAATTTTTGACAGGTCAATCACGCTCAGCGTTGCCTCGTCATACGAAAAGAATGAATTATTGCTATCAATAAAACTATCAACAACTGTTTTTCCAAACTCAGTAGTGTCATCCGATGTGTTCGACGATAACTTGTTTACCACCTTTAAGTAATTCCAGCCTGTTCCTGGCTCCGTCTCTTCCGATGCAATAAGATAATTAGCGTGGTCCTTAATTGCATACGCCGTTTCAATGTTTCCCATCAAGCATGCATCAAAACCTATAAATTCAAATTTCAAATCCACTGCATCTAGCGCTGCTTTTATTTCAGCAAGCGTCAACGTGTCCTCTTCGTCGGGATTGTTTTCATCGTATCCATATCCACTGACAGCTCCGCCGCCATGATCCCAGAACACTAATCCATATTTATCAGCTGGATATTGATTACGGCAATAGTCAATAAACTCAGCAAGCGTCGACGGGAACGACATATATTTTAATTGTCCGAAATCATGTACAAGATTCAATTTATTATTTTCAACCTTATATATTTGATTGGATTTATTTGATATTCCATAATTTTGCCACTTCTTCGTTCCGCCAGTTTCAATAATTAAATTAACTTTATCATCAACTTTGGCTTTTAGCATTTCAGCAATATCCGCTGATGCATATCCGCCCTGGCTTTCCAAATCCGACCCACACATGTACACCATCAAAGTATATGTGCTATCGCCAGAATTAGTAATCTTTGATGACTCCTCATAGTCACTATCAGTTGAGGTATTTCTTAAAGCCATGAAAACTACAATCATAATTATAATAATTAACCAACTACTTTTACTCCTACTCGCCTTATTGCTCATTCAATTTATTTGTATGCTTAATTTAATTGCATTTTTAACCATATCTATTTGCGTTGCGCTTGTTCGTTTAATTATGCAAATTAAATAATCATACACTCCTTTCTTTTTATTTTTATCCCCTCTTTCTAATTTAAATTTAAAAATCCTTATTGTTCTGTTTTTTCTTTTTATTTTTTGGTTTAGTTTGGAGTGTTATTTTTTTGTCCAAGCTATTTATCTATTTATTTTATATCTAATTTTAAAAATCCGTCTGTCCGTTTTTGACTTTCTATAATTTTGCGAACATTTTCATCTGTTGGTTTTGTACCTGATTCTTTAAGCTGCTTTTTTATTTTGCGCCCATACTGACTTTCTTCTTCACTGAAAATACAGCCACAATATTTCTGCATGTACAAGCCAAGCTCTTTTGCTTTCTCGTGGCCCTCCCAAAATCCTACTCGAAAATCTCTATATAAAAATTCTATTCCAAACTCTTCCGACAATTTTTCACAATATTGTTTTATGTAATCGTGCTTTTGATAAATGCTATATAGCAAAGTTGTGCTGACTGCATCGTATCCGTTATCCTTTGCGTATTGGAAAGCTTTGCGCAATCTTACCGGATAGCAATAATCAAAACATCGAGTTTCTAATTTGTTTATAACGTTTTTACAAAACTCATCTAAGCCATATTCGTCATCGAATATGGCTTTCAAATTCATCATCTTTGAATATTCTTTTAAACAATTTCTTCGCGCTTCATATTCCTGAAACGGGTGAATGTTTGGATTATACAAAAACATAGTTGGCTCAATCCCCGCGCTGCGCAGCGTTTCCACACAATACACACTACACGGCGCACAGCAAGCATGCAATAGTAATTTCATTTTAAAAATGCTCCTATTGTTTTCTTTTTTTCTTTTTTCTTTTTTCCTCTTGATTTTTATGCAAACGCAGATATTTTCTGAAAGCGAATCTAATTTTGATTACTTTATAATTTATAAAAACGCAAAACAATTTAAAATTTAAAAATGCTCCTGATATTCATATCCTAAATGTTTATACGCTTCCGGCATTGCCTGTCTTCCGCGCGGTGTACGTGCAATAAAACCTATTCTTATTAAATACGGTTCATACACATCTTCAATAGTCGAAATTTCCTCGCCAAGCGTCGTTGCTAGAGTTTCAGCTCCAACTGGTCGGCCATGATAAGTTTCAATTAGTACTTTTAATAATCTTCTGTCTAATGCATCAAGCCCAATCTCATCAATGTTAAGTTTTTCCAAAGCTAACTTTGCAATTTCTAAGTTGATTTTTCCATCTCCCAAAACCAAAGCATAATCGCGAACTCTTTTTAATAAACGATTAGCAATTCTTGGTGTTCCGCGTGAACGGCTTGCAAGTTCATAAGCTGCATCTTCATTTATTTCAATATTTAATATTTTAGCTGATCGCTTTATTATCGTTGCCAAATCCTTAATTTCATAGAGCTCCAAGCGTTCAACAATTCCAAATCTATCACGCAACGGCGTCGTTAACGAACCTGCTTTTGTCGTTGCTCCAATAAGAGTAAATTTATTTAGTGGAACTCTTATTGATTTTGCTGTTGGTCCTTTCCCGATTATTATATCTAGTTTATAGTCTTCCAATGCCGGATATAATATTTCCTCTATATTTTTATTCAATCGATGAATTTCATCAATGAACAAAACATCTTTATCCGACAAACCTGTCAATAACGCTGCTAAGTCACCTTGCTTTTCAATCGATGGACCTGATGTGATTTTTAATTGCGAACTCATCTCATTTGCAATTATGTTGGCAAGCGTTGTCTTTCCCAAACCCGGAGGTCCATACAAAAGCACATGGTCCAGCGCTTCATCGCGTTTTTTTGCCGCTTCAATATACACCTTCATCTTTTCTTTGACCTCGGTTTGTCCAATATATTCTTGCAAACTTTGCGGTCGCAAAATATTCTCTTGAGCCCCCTCAACTTCATTTTCAAGTTGAGGTTTAACAATGTCTTGATTCATATTTTTCACTGCTTTTGTGCAACACCTTTCCTTATTTATTTTTGTTTTTCTCTTTCACGTTTTTATTTACGGTTTGTTCAATATTCTCCTTAATTTTAAGTTCCTCTTCTGTTTCGACAAGTCCTTGCTTTTTGTTTTCTTCAATTAAATTTCGTTTATAATCATTCACTTCTTTTAATCCAATAGCTAATACAATCAAAACCGCTATAATAAACGCAACTGCCTTTTGCCACGTTTCATTTATTAAAATAATTGCAAACATTCCTAATGTCGCACTTGCCGCATACAAAATCATTACCGCTTGTTTTTGTGTAAAGCCTTGTTGCATAAGTCGATGATGCAAATGCCCTCTATCTGCTTGAAAAACAGCTTTAATTGATTTACCTTTAACCAATCTTCTTACAATTGCAAATAATGTATCGAAAATTGGTAGTCCTAGTACAAGCACTGGTGCAATCAAAACCACAAGGGTTACGGTTTTGGCAACACCCAGTATCGCAATAATTGCTAGTGCAAAACCTAAAAATTGAGCGCCTACGTCTCCTATAAATGTGCGCGCCGGATAAATGTTATATGGCATGAAACCAACAATTCCGCCAGCCAACGCTGTTACCAATATGATTGCAATTGCTGGAGAATAATTCGTAGCAAAAATCATAAGCAGCGACAAACACGAAATTAGCGAAATTCCTGATGATAAACCATCAAGTCCATCAATCAAATTTATGGCATTCGTCAACCCTACAATCCAGCCTATTGTTATAATTGCGCTTGCCCATATCGGCAATATAAACCGCCCTATTTCATCTATTCGAATTCCGAAAACAAAAACGATAATTGCCGCAATCAATTGTCCAGCCAACTTTACAAGCGGTTTTAATGTGTATATGTCATCACAAAGTGCAAAAGCGCCAAGTACAATGCTTCCTAAGAAAAAACCTAATAGTTGCCTTTTATAATTTTCAGGTCCTGCCAAATTAAGTTCGCCTTGAATGCTCATCGTAATAATTAAAAAAAGTGACGACACAAAGAAGCCTGTTATTACCGCAATTCCTCCAATTCTCGGGATTGGTATTTTATTTATTTTTCGCTCGTTTGGTTTATCCACCGCATCAATTTTTCGTGACCACTTTATTGTATATGGTACGATAACAAATGATGTTATAAACGCTAGCAAAAACGCTATAGCTATATTCCCCCACATATTAGCCTCCATTGTTTATTTTTTTATTTATTTATTGATTTATTTATTTTTTTATTTGCTTTTTTTATTTTTCGTTTTTTATTTTCTATTTTTCATTTTTTATTTTTCATTTTTTAGTTTTCATTTTTATTTTTTACGTATAATCTAATTATTAAAAATTAGATTTTTTCAATTTATTTTTTTATAATTAGCTCAAGCACTGTGAATTTGTTTTTGTTTTTTTTATTTTTTGTTTTTTATTTTTTCTTCCTTTGTATTCTATCTTATTTGTTTATTTTTATATATTTTCTAGCTCTAATTATATATTGCCAGCGCTTCAAAAGTCAATCTACTCTCGCCGTAGTCTCAACTTTATCGCTTTCAAATTTGTCCTACCGCGAAATTATACTACTCGCTCTTGTCTCATAATCATCTCTTCATCATCACCACCCCCTCTCACTACCCCTCTAATGCTTCCACTCATGGATCAACAGCGCACTCTTGACGAATCCCTTTATGTTTTTTAATATTATAAACAGTATAAATATAACAAATCCGCAAAATCTACACCTGTTATAAATATAAAAACATTAAATATTATTCCGCGCATAATTCTTATAACCGCAACTAAAATAGAAAGAAATAAAAGAAATAAAAAATAAAAGGAAATAAAGGAAATAATGTAAAATGAATAAGAATTCACTTTTAAAAATCACCAAACAAATAATTAGCATGTATCCAAATGCAAAATCCAGCTTAAACTTCACAACTCCATTAGAAATGCTTGTTGCTGTTTGTCTTTCAGCACAATGCACTGATGAGCGTGTAAATAAAACAACTCCTGCAATTTTTAATAAATACAAAACCGCAAAAGATTATGCAAATGCAAATAAACAAGAGCTTGAAGCCCTTGTCCATCCTTGTGGTTTTTATAAAAATAAAACTCAAAATTTAATCAACGCTGGAAAAAAGATAGAAAAAGATTTTAACGGAGAAGTTCCTAATGATATGCAATTGCTTCAAACAATTCCAGGTGTAGGCCGCAAATCAGCAAACTGCATTATGCTTGATGCTTTTAACAATCCACAAGGAATTGCAGTAGACACACATGTCAAACGAATCGCAAATAGGTTAGGGTTCTCAAAAGAAACTGATCCGCTAAAGATTGAACAAGACCTTCTAGTAATTATTCCGCGCAAGTATTGGAAAGATGTCAATCACACTTTCATCATGTTCGGGCGTGAAATTTGCACAGCTCAAAACCCTCAGTGCTCACATTGCAAATTTAAAACCCAATGCAATTATTTTATAAAAACGCGTTCTTAGTTTTTTGCTTTTTACCAATATTCAATTTTTTATTTGGATATTGATTTTTCAGTATTTAGCAAATAACGATTATTTTATAAAGCCCAATTTATAGACTTCCAGTTCTTAATAATTTCCTTTGAAACATTCATATTGCCATATCCTACACCAATTTTTCTATCAGGCTTTTTCATACCATGGCAATCAGTTCCGCCAGAAATCAACATGTTGTATTGCTTAGCCAATTGCAATAATTTGTTTTCTTGCTCTTCCGAAAAAGATGAATGAAAAACTTCTATACCGTCGATAACAGAATCTTTTATAAGTTGTTCTACAAACTTCTCGGTTTCTTTCAATTTATATCTATATGCATGTGCAATAAAAGTCATTCCTCCCGCTTCATGCACTGCTTTCGCAACCACATCTGCAGATGGATAATGTATGCTCATATCCAAACTAGCCGGAAAATCTTTTTGCGTTACGGCAGAATTAAAAAATGTATCAACATTATTCCACTCTTCATCATTAAATTTATTTTTATTTTCATCGTACTTTCGCATTTCTTCCCAAATCAAGTCAACTGGATACTTATACTTATCTGAAAATTTTATATCACCAAGTTTAACTCCATTTTTCTTACAACTATTATACATGTAATCAAACTCTTTATTTAAATCGGGTTCTGTATACTTCTCATCAAGAAATTTTTGTATTTTTACATAATCAAAATTATACGCCAACATATGAAAGTATACGCCGTCATACACTGTTGTAAATTCTATTCCAGGTATGATTTTTCCACTAAATATTTGCGAATAATCAGTTTCTTGTAATTCAAAATAACTTTTCACACTATCGTGATCAGTAATAGATAAAATTTCAATATTTTTCTTTTGTGCCTCAGTCAACAATTCTTTCAACGTCCAAGTTCCATCAGAATAATTTGTATGCGTATGTAAATCAATCATCGTTTGTATCCTTTCATTAATCCATTTATGTCTTCTCGTCATTTACCTTTCAGCTCGCGCCATCTAATTTTTCGTTCACTTCATCTAGTTTTCAGCTCGCGCCATCTAGTTTTTCGTTCACTTCATCTAGTTTTCAGCTCGCGCCATCTAGTTTTTCATTCACTTCATCTAGTTTTCAACTCGCGCCATCTAGTTTTTCGTTCACTTCATCTAGTTTTCAACTCGTGAAACATCAATCAAAAACGCGAGCTAACATTTTAATTTCTTTAGTCAGATATATCTTTTTCTCGTTTAAGAATATTCTTTCCAATAAATTTATAAATTCGCTCAAAAACTTCAGATGAGCTCAACCTTGTTGTATCAATGTTTCCGATCACCACATCTTCTTTTGTCTTCAAAATTTTCTGTAAATATTCATTTTGAATATCCAAAGTTTCATCAGCTGTCCAAAAATCATCAAGCGGTGTACCTCTCTCTCTACAACGCTTTCGCACAATTTCATTATCTGCTGTCATATATATAATTGCGTCGCATTCTTTAAGATCTTCCACTTGTAATTTGTATAACAATTCCTTATAAAGTCTTACCGAATTTTTGGCCGTCGAATTATAATTTTCTTTTTTCTGAATCGCAACAGCGGAAGCAATAACAGCTAAAAAGGTTTTGTCAATAACTACATTTTCACCTTCATCCGCCAATTCGTTTGCTTTTTTTATTTTTTTATATTCTCGCTCAAACAACTTTTCTTGAAAAAGTTTTTCCTCTGCTTCATTAGTCGGATATTCCGTTCCCTCAGCACCCTCATCACTTGTATGTTCAGAAATATTAATCCATCCATTTCTTTCAAAATTTTTACATAATGTTGTCTTCCCAACACCCGATGTACCCTCGACTATAATTATTTTTCCTCTTTTCATTTATTGCCTCTTTCTGTCTTATTTTTTACTTTTCACTTTTCTTTTGAGGTTGCTTTCTTTTTTATTCTTTTGTGTTCTTCACTTATTTCTATCGCCTTTGCGCTTAATTCTATCATCTTTCACGCTTAATTCTATTGAACTTCGCACTAAAATTAACTATTATTGTTTGGCTTTCTTTCTGTTTTATATTTTTCCTTGTCTTGCGAGAATACTGATTTCAACGGACCTAAATTTGAAAGTAATGTCGCCACAGAGTATCCACAAAACCCTCCCAAACTAATTCTATACTTTTTATCATCTATCTTATTTATTAATTTTAAAGTAAAAATATAATTTATCAAAATATAAAACTCATAACTAATCAATGACATCATTGCGATATCATATCTTTTGTACAAAACCGGAACCAATATCATTAGTAACATCAATATCGGAAACATTAGCCAATTGATAGCACATCGCATCTCGTTTATTGTTCCAATCAAACCATTGAATTTACTTTTGTAATTTTTCTTTCGAACAATATCTTTATAAATTTTGCCAAACTGACTTGTAGTTTTGAACCACACTGCATTTTGTTTTATCAATATTTTTAGAGTATCCGCATTTTCCATATTCTCTAAAACATATAGTGGTTTTATTTTTATATTGTTAAACTTCAACTGTAATCCCAAATATATATCTTCACACCAAAATTCAGTATTAAAATTATTTAAATTTTCTAAGGTTTTGAAATTTATAAAAAGGCCATGCCCCACTACATGTGTGTACAAAAATTTGGAGCTGCATGTCGTATTTATTATACCAGTTTTTAGCTCAAAATTCGACTGATATATTGCAAAACCTTTCATCAAAGTAGACAACTTCGAATAATTTTCGAAACAGTACGAATATTGCTGAATCACTGGGCACTTATCACTTAATTGTTGTGCAGCCAGCTCAAAAGTCTTTTCGTTTGGCCTACTATCGGCATTATATAAAGCTAAATACCAATCCTCTTTTTGTATTTTTCTATTCAAAATTTTTTCTATATTTTCAATTGCATAATTTAACTGATCAGCCATATAACCTGTATCGCTAGGATATTCAACCACAAAGACATTTTTTATTTCTTCAATGCCTCTTTCCTTTATTATCTCTTGCGTTGTTGGATCGTTTTTGTTTTCATTTCTTTCTTTTTTAGTAGTTATTATAATTATCGGATATTGCTGTTTAGTTATTCGCGAAAAATATTCAACCGTTTCCACAATAGTCGATTGTTCCTTATACACTGGAATCATAATAACAATATTTTTTTCGTTATTCACATTATTTTCAACTTTTATTTCTTCATTTTTTGCGATTTTGCTTTTTATAATTCCACTCTTTTTATTTTCAATTCTTGCATTTTCACTTTCTATCTTCTCATTTTTATTTTTTATATTTTCTTTTTTTGCAATTTCGTTCCTGAATTTTTTTATTGTTATAAGTGACTTTATAGCAAAAACAATTGCATATGCAATCATAATTAAATTCAAAAAAATTATTACATTTATCATTTCATATTTTCCATGTCTTTTAATTTTTTTAATTCATTCAACAGGCTCTACTTGTTGATCTTTTTCTATCTTTTTATGTTTTTTAGTATTTTATAGAACCTGTCTCAACAAACTTTCTTTATGTTTTATTTATACTAACTTAACAAACTTTTTATGTTTTCCCTATCCTGCCTTAACAAACTTTTTTATTAACTCATCCAGACTTAACAATCTTTTGCACATTCTTTAAGCTTATCTAACAGCTCTTCCTTGGTATGCATTATTTTGAAATCCATACATGCTTCAATAAATAAATTATCATCACCTGTAAAATCCAAATTTCTGTCGTCGGTTTTGTAACCAATACATTTTTTATTCCATGCGTATGCCATTCCTAGTTCAACACAAGCTCCTTCATCTGGAACTCTTCCATCTAAAAAGAAAATAAGAACATCACAATCTTCTATTGCCTTTCGATCCGTTTCGAATATCTCCCTATTCACTTCATCTTTACTTTTGCTCGGATCCTTTAAGATTTGTGCTGATAGGCCAGCTTCTCTTTGTGGCAAATATACTTCATAGCCCTCTTTTTCTAACATCTCTGTATATTCTTCATTTCTCTTTAGTTCCATCTCATTAAATAATGGTGCTGCAAAATAAATTTTCATTTTATTATTTCTCCTTTTTTATTTCTGTCAATCACGAACATTTGTATTGCGTCACAAGTTTGCCGCAACTTCAATTCCTTAATATCAAATTTCTTTATAAATGCTCCTCTTTACTTTCTTCAATTAACAAATCAAAATCAGATTTATATAACTTGTCTTGTTTAACTCTATATTTTTCAAATTCTGTTAATGCTTTATCAATTGCTATTTCATGTGATATTTTACCTGCATCTTTTAATATGTCTCTGTCATCAGCTAATAAAAATTTATCAATTCTTGTAGACCAATCTTCCATCGTCATAGGAACATTTCTCTTAGCTCTATCTTCAGCCAAATCTAAAAATGCAGATACAATTCTTTCTAAACTTTCTAATTCTTCTTTGGATAAATAATTTTTTGCAATCACAACATCTGTTTTTAAAATTTTACCGTTTGGCGAATTTCTCCAAGAAGTTAATCCCATATTTTCTTTTTCACTATTAGCTCGATTATATATTATCTCTGAAGCTGTATTATGAGAAATAGCGTAATGCATTTTATTTTGAATCTTTTTAAAAAATTTTATTGTTGTTGGAGATTGACTATCATAATCAATAGCAGTTGCATATATGTCGGTAATTTTTTGATAAAATCTTCTTTCCGATAATCGTATTTCTCTAATTTCTGCAAGTAATGCTTCAAAATAATCTTCATCAAAGAATATTCCATTCTCCATTCTACGTTTATCAATAATATATCCTTTTTTTGAAAATTCTTTTAGTATATTTGTTGCCCACCTTCGAAATTGTATTGCTCTGTCTGAATTTACTCTATAACCAACTGAAATTACGGCATCTAAATTATAATAGTTCGTATTATATGTTTTACCATCATCTGCAGTATGTGCAAAATTTGCACATACTGCTTTCTCGTCTAATTCATATGAATTAAATATGTTTTTTAAATGTCTCGTTACGCCAGTTCTATCTACATCATACAGTAGACTTATTGCCTTTTGAGTTAGCCATAAATCTCCTCTATCAAATCTCACTTCAATACCGTCTCCACCTTTTTGCCTTTCAAATATCAAAAATTCTGCACTAGTACTTCTGACAACCAATCCCTTATCTTCCAATATATTTTCTATTTCCTTTCCATTTATTTTTACTAACATTAGTTGTAATTATACTTTTTACTATTATCAAATTTTGCTTTTATCTATCGCGAACATTTGTATTGTATCATGACTATACTAATAATTCAATCTTTTTATAAAATTTTTGTTAATCTCCATATAAAAATATTTTTATGTGCATCAACTTTTATATAATATAAAAGGATGGCTTTCACATTACATAAAAAAGAAGCAGATTCCTCTGCATCTTAGATTAAACGCAAAAAATTCGAACTCACATAATAGAGTTCGAATTCTTCATTTGGCTCCAGATTTTTCATAATAATTATTTAATTTTGAAATAATCTTATTATATTTATTAATTATTTAAAACTTTTTTCTAACTATCTATATCTACTTTTTATAATATATCAGCTCTTTATCCATATAAGTGCATCTTTTAACACAATGGTGCAATTAATCTCAAAATTGCATCTATTAAACTATGTAAAAATCTTGTATTTACCTTTGTAATTCTTCGACATTTTTCAAGCGTTTTTTCATAATCCTTTTCTAAATCTTTTATAATACTTGATTCATAGAAAATCGAATTACATTCATAATGCAAAAACAAACTCCTATAATCTAAATTAACAGTTCCAATCGAACATAAATCATCGTCAACTAAACTTGCCTTTGCATGAACAAATCCTGGTTTATACTCATAAATCTTTACGCCTGCTTCTATTAATGGTCCATAATAGCTTTTTGTCATCCTATATACAATCTTTTTATCAGGAATCCCTGGAGTCATAATTCTCACATCAATTCCTCTTTCTGCTGCTCTTATCATTGCGTCCATTAAAGAATCCCCTAATATCAAATAAGGCGTATAAAACCACACTCTATCCCTTGCAGTATCCAAAATATTAATAAAATAATTATTAGAAAGCTCAAATTTATTTCCAGGCGAATCATAATATGATAACACATATCCATTATTACAATCTTTATTTTCAAGCTCTTTGAATTCATTGTTAGTCAACTTATCCTTAGAATATGCATTCCAAAAATCAATAAACATCTTTGTATATGAATTTACAATATCTCCATCCAATCTGTATACCAAATCCTTCCAATGACCATGAGGCGAATTTACATTTATATATTCATCTGCTAAATTGATTCCTCCACTAAATACAACCTTATTATCAATAATCATCATTTTTCTATGCGTCCTATTATTTAGCGTCATTTTCAACACATACATTGGATTAAATGGCAATATTTTTATTTTTGCCTTTTCTATCTTTTTAATAGCCTTATTACTAAAAGTCATAATAGATCCAAAATCATCATATATAACTCTTACATCAACACCTTGATTTTTCTTTTCTATCAAAATATCCGAAATTTGATTCCACAGAGCTCCATCACCAATAATAAAATATTCTATGTAAATACTTTTATTGGCTTTCTTTAACTCTTCAAGCATAACAGGAAATGCATTATCGCCCAAAGGATAATAATTTGCATTTTTTGTATAACATATAGGGAAACCACTCTTTTTGCTAATCAAATTTAAATTTCTATATGTTAATATATCTGTTGATTGAATTTTCTTTAATATATCGTCATTTGTTTTGTCATCAAATTTTATTTTTTTATTTCCCGTTTTTATCTTTTCTTCTATTGGTTTTGCCGTTCTTTTATTTCCAAATGACATATAAAGCCATCCACCTAAAATAGGAAACAAAATTATCAAAATAGCCCACAACATTTTATATGTATTTTCCGATCTACTTACAATTAAATACAATACAAATATAAAAGCCAATATTTCAAGCAATCCTGCTATGATTGGCATAAGCGGTTTAAAAAAATTGTATAAAATCACATAAAATAAAACTTGTAATAATATTGCGGGTAGCATTAAGCACAATTTTATCAATATATTTTTCATAATTCCTCCATTGATTTTTTTGCCATTTGTGGCATTTTTTTCAATGAAATCGTATTGCTCTTTTTAATGTTTGTCAATATTTAGCTTTCCATTTTATGCATTTTATAAATTCACTCATTTAATTTCTCCAACACTATTTATTTTCTTCTACTAATTTCTGATACATTTTCATCTATCATAAATAGTACCTCTTATTTTATTATTTAATTACTTTCCAATATCCGTTTCTTTTTGCTCCAACTCTTTCAATATATTTTTTATCTTTCAGATTACTAATTATTTTATTAACATATGGTTCACTATAATTTGACAATTTTACAAAATCATATGTTTTGTATTTCGGATTATTTTTGATCAATTCTAAAATCTTCAATTCACCTTCAGTTAATTCTATATTCTCTACTGTTCTTTCGTTATTTTCAAGCAATTCCTTATTTAATGGTATTGTTACTATTATTGTATGTTCACTAATATAAAAAGCATTTTTTCCATAATTTTTAACAATTAGTGGAATCCCATGACCAGTTTGGTCAATATAATCTAAATCATTAAAAATTTTTAAAAGCTTTTTATTTACTGGCTTTGACACTCCTGCAAAAAAATCTTCTCTCGTTAATGCAGATGGCAACCCACCATTTGAAACAATTTCAATTCTATCATCAAATAACATATACTTTAATTATTTTTTTATCTTCAATAAGTTCTAACGCAATATTAGGTATTACTTATGGCTTTATTCCTTCAGCAATTTTCCTTGAAACATCTCTTAATGTGTTTTCATTTAAGTCTTTTTGCCCAATAACATCACCATTATTTTTCACCCCAAAATATAGTGTAGCCTCTCCATGTTTATTTAACATTGAAGAAATTGAAATAACTCCTTCCATAAGTTCACTTGTGCTTTTTTTTAATTCAACGCTCTCAGATTCTAACCCAAAATTCATATTTATTTACTTTACCTTTCTTGTTTTTATTCTATACTTTATTCTATACTCATTCTGTACTTATTCTATACTTTTGTCAATTATAGGTTCTATAATATATGTTAGGGGGGTTGGCGTAAAAGTAAAATAAAAAAAACCGTAACCCTTTATATTTCAAGGGTTACGAGTTTTATTAAGTCTGGCTCGCTTAATGCAAAGGTTTACAAACATTTACATAAAAAGCCTAGACTATATAAATCTCTCTAATATTGATTGTAATTTAACATAACATTATGCATTTTGCAAATAGCTTTAGAAAAATTTTCTTATATTCTTCATATTTTACTAATACACTGATATTTTGCCAAAAGTTCAGTGTAATTGTCAAAATAAACCTTCTTACTTATTTTTTGGAATTTTATCTATTTCTAAAATTGCCATATTCTTCTTTCACTTGCTCTAATAGATCTAACTCTTTCATGCAATTCTTTAAAATAGTCTTTGCCAAACACTTTATTTCCTTGTTTTAATCTTTCATCATCTAATACAAAGCCTTTTGTAATATATTCTTTTAAAATACTTGTTGCCCATATTCTAAATTTTGTTGCTCTCCTAGAATTTACCCTATATCCTACCGAAATAATAGCATCTAAATTATAG
>Ga0181612_176790_pt1 | contig 21865 bp, 16 predicted proteins | sample HoacroProtozoa21_FD_119630 | JGI IMG/M metagenome (GOLD analysis project Ga0181612, IMG submission 119630) | Hoatzin crop microbial communities from Cojedes, Venezuel. Combined Assembly of Gp0051906, Gp0051904, Gp0051908
ATAAGGAAGGAATTCTTTACTGTGAGGGTGATGAGGCACGGGCACAGGTTGCCCAGAGAAGCTGTGGATGCCCCTCCCTGGCAGTGTTCAAGGCCAGGTTGGACGGGGCTTTGAACAACCTGGTCTAGTGGAAGGTGTCCCTGCCCACGGCAGGGGGGTTGGAACCAGGTGATCTTTAAGGTCATTTCCAGCTGAAACCATTCTATGATTCTATGAATCAGCTATAACATGCATGTGAAACAGCTGCCTTTGCTAGCCAATGGTTATCTGCAGGTTTTCAGATCTTCTGTCTGATGACACCTTACCATTGCTGTTACACAGGCGATTAACAGATCTTACACAAAAGAAAATATCTTTGGGGTGGCAGGATGTCCTAATGTTCTTGAACTCATCTGTCAGTGCACCTTCACAGAGATGGATGGGGTTTAGTTTGCTGTTTACTCATCAGGACATCTTCATCCCTCCTTCCCTGAGCTGTATATACTGTTCCAGAATTGTGATTAGATGTTCAAATAAGAGTGAATTTTATGTTATGTTTTGCATTGGATATTTAGAACACCTGTTACTCATGGACAGCATTGCATGCTTTTTTTCTTACCTCAGCCAGAAGGATTTATTATTTGGATATACTTAAAGCTTGTTATTCTGGTGCTTCTGTTAAAGAGGTCTTTTAGTGATGCATTTTGTAAAAGATAAATCATAAAGCCATAAGCACGTCAAGATTATCTAAAAACATGCTTTAGCAAGCCTAGACATGCATCTGGTAAAGAATGTCATTGTCACTGATTTTCAGGTGTTGCCAGAGATCCTGGCAGACAGAAACACTCAGCACGCAGCAAAATATGGTGTCACTAGGTCAGCCGTAGTTTTCATTAAAGTATTGGCACCCCAGGAGCTATAACAGCCTCGATGAAGCTGAGTGCATTGGAATAATTACTAACCAATTTTTGGTCTACAACTCCCTTTTGTTATTTCACAAAATATTTTTGTACTGCACCAGCTAATTTGGTTGTTCAGTATTTTAATGTTAGTACAGATGTGAAACATAATATATGCCTAACAACAGCCTGGTCTAGTTTGGGGTTTTGGGGGGTTTTTTTCTTATTTTGCACTTGTGGGAGTTCGGCAGTTGTAGGTTGCCTCTTCTGTTGCAACAGGGTTAATTTTTGTCTGTCTACATCATTCTGCATCATATGTGTTGAGAATTTTTTGAAAACAACAACATAAAAGCTTAATCTTTTCCCATTCATTTAAAACTGTCTTTTGGAGAATGTCACTTATTTCTCTACCTGTTAAGAAAGTTGCTGTGACTTTGAAACCATTAATTTCTTCAGCTCCTGGCTGGGTGAAAAAAACCCACATTTTTTTTTTCTCTGTAGTTCACAAGCCTTGTTTTCAGAAGAAAATGAGCCTCTAATGGAAGTCTGATAAACTCCTTCTCTTCAACTACTTCACTGACAGGCTTTTTATTTTGAAAGAGATTCCTTTGTGACACAGGCTTTTGCACCTATTCTTCAGCATGTGCATTATATGCTGTATCAAAGCACTGTTTCCTTTTCATGTATGGCAAACTGGTTTGGACATGGCTTCCAGGAAGCCGTTGTAGGGAGGCAAAAGACTGCACAAGGTCATTTTAGCATAGAAAGGACTTGATTAATGGCCTCAAAACTTGCAGATTTATTTTCACACAGTTAGCCACTGGACTGGTCACTTACAGTTCTGAGAAATCATATTATTTAGTTATATACTTCTTTTCCAAAGTAAAATGTGTTGTTCAGCTGGGGAATAAGCACTGTGAATGATGAGGGTTGAAGCATTTAAACCTGTTACTAGCACAGGTGACATCTTCAAAACTTCTATAAAGAGCCAGGAGTTTACTTTGTTGTTTTTTCAAGAGTTATAAAGGGAACCAAGTATATTGTGTATGGAGTTATTCGTGCATTTCTTCTTCCCCTGGCAGAATACATCATGAATTAAATAGGTGACACTTCAGTTCCTGGGGTAAACATATGTAGTAAGATCTTTCTAAGCTTCACCATTTTCATATGCAGAATGTGAAAAATAATTTTCATTAAACGTAGCTATTTAACTGATCAGCATTAACAGTATCAAGTAAACCATGACATATCTGTGAAAAAGGTATTTACAAAGCAAGGTATTGTACACAAGCTGCCAACAACCAAATCTCTCTGCTTTCAGGCTTAAGAGCTTCTTAAAGGCTGGGAAAAGCTATCTTCCAAAATAATGTGAAATCTCTAGAATGATTCTCGTGATAAATTTCTCTTTGTACTTTTGAAAATATCTTTCCTTCATTTAACACCAATGTTTGAATGATGAGCCTTTCTTAAGTGACTGTTTCTTAGCGCAAAGGCCAGGGCATAGCCCTTGGTGAGATTGTTCAGATTTTAAGAAAGTGAGTTCATATGTTGCACTCCAAAGCCCATGTAATCTCTTTAAAGTTCAGCGAGGCATTTCCTCCTGAAGTTTTCTCTCTTACATTTGTCAGCCTTATCGTTTCAACTCAATGGTTGTCATCTGTTCAGGTAATTGTACAGAGAGGAGCTCACTTCTCCAGGAGGCTCACACATATCGAGCTCTGGTAGGAGTCTCCTTTGTTGGGCCAGGTAGCTGCAGATACCTGTGGGCAGATGTGAGAGCCCCTCTGAAACAGCTAACACAGTGTTTGCTCACAAACAAAAGCTGTTAATTCAGTTGACTAACTTGCAAAGACAAACCTCGTAAAGCAGAGAGAAACCAAATAAAGAGTTTCTGTGGGTCAGAAACAGTTTCACAATTTCTGAAATTATTCACTTCAATTTTATCTTTGCATGTATGAATGTCTCTCTTTCCAGACATCATTGAAGTATGATTTTATTTCCACAAATCTATAAATATCTGACTGGAAAGCCTGGCATCCCTTTTATCCTCCAGATGAATCCCCATCTGACTGGACAGCTGCTGTGCGTGGGAGACCCCGCTCTGAGCCGGGGGCTGGACTGGCCCGTCGCCAGAGGCCCCTTCCAACCTCAGCCATCCTCTCACTTTGGGATGTCCTTAACTTGTCCAGTTATATCACAGAACGCCCAGCTTTGTAGCTTTTGACCCCTCTTCAATATCTTGTTATAATCTTATTCAATTCTTCCCTTCTCTGCATGCTTGTCGTTTAATTGTTTGCGCGGGTTTAATTGTTTGCTGATGCGGAGATTTTGAGTATGCCTGAGCACAGAGAGCAGGATTGGTCATCCTCCAAATAGTTTAGAAGAGAATCAGTCCTTGCAGTAGGTATTGTGTTGGGTTATGTTTAACGTTTGCACAATACTTTGACTGCAAGCCAAAGTTGCTATGGAGGACTTGGAGTAGTGCAGTGTGAACCTCCCTCTCCTATTTTACATACAAGTCCTTTCACATATAAATGTCTGGACCTGTAAAATCATATGAATAGGCTGGATCACTGGACTTAGGCTTGTTTTACAGACATATGCCACTAGACCTGTCACTAAAAGACACCACCTCTGGCGTCACAGGAAGGGACACGGGCATTACATTTAGGATATCCATGAGCCAGGGGCTTAGCAAGTCTTTGCCTTTTGAGAAAGCCAGACATTTTGAAAACAAAGCTATACGCCTTGTCGTGCAGATAGAAGCCAGCACACTGTTTCAGCAATGACTTACTCTTTTCTTCAAGCCAAAACTCACTGTGCTCTCTATTGCTGTCACATTTCTTTGATTTTTTTTTCCTTCTCTATGATGTCCTAAACTTACATTTACATTTTTGCATCTGATGGCAATAATACTTCTTTGTAGGTGACGTATTCTTTGGCATAGCCTGACATGACTCAGGTTGAGCAACCTGATCTAGTGAAAGATGTGCATGCCCCTGTCAGGGGGATTGGATGAGATGATATTTAAAGGTCCCTTCACACCCAAACCATTCTGTGATTCTATGATTACCTCACAAACTTAGGTTTTATTCCTAAGTGCCCATCTATCAGCTCCCCCCAGGCATAAGTTTTTGCTTTCAAAATGTCAAAAAGGGTGAGAAATAGCCTTTGCCCTCTTCATAACTCCTGGCTTTTGAGACATAGATTAATGGATAAGAAATTTGTAGTTGATGAAGCAGGTGATCAAGTTCGCCATCATATGCTCATCGCAAGCACTCACAGAATTGTCAGTTCTCCAGTGATATTCACTGAAATCTCTGATGTTTGCCATCAGCATTGTCTACCAGTTTTTGTGATTTTAATCACAATATTAATATCTGCTTCCTCTTTTATGCAGAATATTTCAAAAACCTTACTACATACTATACCAACAGCCTTTTCTATATGGTGTGAGCTCATGGTCCTTGCTTTGCATTTGCAGTCCCTGCAGCACCTTTTTGGGAACCATGAAGTTTTTGTCTTTATTCTTAACTTTTTGGGGCTGTCAGTCAGTCTCCAAGGAACTAAAGCAGTGTTTGTGCTGTCTTTTATGCTATGCTCCTTTGATCTGTCCTTCAGTTTGATGTATCCAAGCATCAGGCTAACCTAATTTTCTGGGAGAAGTTTTCTGTTCCTTGGAGGTAGCAACGTGGAGGCCCTTGGCACGTGGTGATTCTGGTAGCGATGGCTCCCAACCTTCCTCTCTGCTATCAGGATGAGGCTTGAAATTGGTTAGGAAAATGTAATTGCACACAAACACACATGAACATGTACTATTTCTTCATGTTACCACAAATTAGTTTTCCTTCTCTGTGTCTGGCTTCCTTCCAGCTGGTAATGCTGGATATTCTTTATCTTTACTTGTTTGAGCTGAACACTCATAGCTGAGGTCTTTCTGCTTTAGTTGAACCACAAGTGACACTGTTGCATGAAAGTGCTCTGATTGTGTTGGTATTTAAATCAAAGGAAGAGCTTTAATTGTACAAAATCCCCTTCACTAAAATGCCACTAACAGTGTTTCCCCAGGCTCATGTTACCAAAAGCATACAGGCACCACATTTTCTCATGTTATTTTCCACTGGGGGAAACCAAAAAACCTGCCTTACTTCCCATAGTTTTACCCCTAAATGAGAAGAAACACTAGAGCTTTACTCCAGAGGAAAGCTGTGTATGCCAAGAATACAATTCACAATAAGAACATTTAAACTAACCTTTGCAAACTCTTAAAATGCAGGCAGATTTTTTTAAAGCAAAATTTTAGAGTAGATGAACCTATAGCTTAATTAGTACACAACATTATGTTCCTATTCCTTAATAGCTGAAGTTACTAAGTTTACACAGACTGACTGACTGAAAAGAAACCCTTGAAACAGTGTTAATTACATTCACAATTCAGATGAAGTATTATCCTGCCAAGATGAACTGTGGCTTGAAGTTACTGCTTATTGTTAGTAAGGTAGACTGCTCCACAGAAAAAAAGATTTATATACATGCATATGTATTCATCATATATACACATGCTTATCTGAAACAGATAGAATTATATATGATTTTCAGTTTTGCATTTATATGAATCCATTCATGTTCTCTTAAGCTCCTTCAACTGTAAGGAAATGAGACAAAGAAATATTTCTTAATCCCTGTTTCAGTCACACTTCAAGAGCTTTAGGTGTGGTTTTGATTCCTCAACACACCACAGACACTTCATATATACAGTGTATACAGTATATACCTGTCTTCTGAACATACTCTTCTTGGATCACTAAGAGAAGGCCAATATTTAAAAGCATTTTTTCCTATAAATATGTCTTTATTGGGACTTCTTTTGGTACTAAATCTTAACTGAACATATATCTCAAATCAGACTGTTATTGCATTTCTGGATGACCTTAAATACAAAAACATATACCTTTGGCTTTCAAAGTTAAAATATTTCTGTTGTGAATAAAATTTTGATTTCTTTTTATTTTATGGTTTTTTTTAACAGGAATGGAACTGGTGATACTGCTATATTTTACTGTATTATATAAACTGGTTCCTCAGCCATGGCAGTTTTTAGCTATGGAAAGGAACGATTTGTTCTACCATATTCCCTTATTGTTCCTTTGATAAATTTGTGTAGAGCTTGGAGTTTAGGATATTGCGGCTATTATAATTTTAAGCAAAACCAATTAATGTTGAATAATCTGCTGACCCACGGGGGGGGGTCTAACACTGCTGTAGTTTGAACTTGAGTCACACCTATTGACCACAGCTTTGCCAACCTCTGCAAGGTGTGTTGGCGTCCACCCCGGGCAGAGGACTTCTGTGATGCGTCGGGTTAGTGGCAGGGTCAGATGAGTCCCCTGGGTTTGGTGCCATCGGGCTGGACGAACAGGCGCACCCTCCCCTCAAGGCATAGGCTGGGCATCCCTCCAGCACACAGCAATTCGATTTTTTTTAATTTATTTACTTCAAACAAGAGAAACACTACTGTTTTAGCATCCTTCTTTTATTAGGGCATCAAATAGAACTGTGTTTTTTTATTATAAAACACAGGGCTTTTTCTTCTCCAGAAAAAAATAGCAAAAAGCTGATTCCCAGTAGGCACAGACAGTGGCTTTAGGGCTGCAGCCTCTGCCAGAGGCCTGAGTCGGGGCAGCAGGAGCGCTAACAGCTTCACTTGCTCAACTGCAGTTGATGCTGCTTGTCCACAGAACTAACACTCGTCATTAATGCGGTGCCCATACCAAGGTATCAGCTGCTCAGCACACTTTGGCACAGGGTTTCAGGTCATCTTGGGGCCACGCACATGCAGGTTTGCACCCAACGAGGGCTCCAAGCCCCCCGACGCTGGGCTTGGTGTCACCATCAGGGCCAGTCTCATCTTTGGAGAAGGGGGGGGAGCTGGTGTCTGCAGTGCGTTTGCAGACAGCTGCAGGGCCTGAAGTCTTACGTAGTATAGATGTAACCGAGCACTCGAGTGCTCTTACAGCCCCAGCACAGTTACTGGTATTGTTTTGCCTTTTAGAGCCTGCCAAACTGTTGATGGCTGGCTTTGGTGGGTGGTCAGACTGGACCAGATGCAGTGTTGCACCCATATTTAGGGCTTGAGTACCTTTTGATATCATATATTAAAATTAATATTTAATTAAGTATTAAATACAAATGTGTTAATAAAATTTAGGTTATTTAGGCAAAGATAAATGTTTCTATGATTTAAGAATAAATGAAAACTGCACAAAACTTTAAATGACTGCTCGACAAGTTACAAAAATGTTTGAAAATAATAAGGTGTTTTCAAAACCGAACCCTGTTCTATCCCTGTAGTAACACAAAAGGTGTCTAGGGATGTTGGAAAGGCACCAGGCATAGCACCTCAGGCTTCAAAAACTACATAACAATTCTAAAGGGAAACCAGAAAGTAAGTGTAAAATATTTATGTGTTGAATTTATGATAGCACAGGTGCTGTAACAAGGCTGTATACATTTCTTACACAAGACCTCGAACGAACCTTAAATAAAATATAACCTTAATTATAGAAAGCAGAATGGCAGGGTTCCCATAAATTTTCTTATACAAAAAACTTACAGTAATGAAAGTTACTGAGGCTTTCTCTCATGAAGAGTTATGTATTTTTTAAGGCCTACGCAGACTTTGTAACATATGTATCAATAGACCCATAAAGATGTTGTCTGTTAAAATTGAATTTTTATTATATTTTTCATCCAGTGTTGTCCCTTTGGCATTTTTTATTTAAGCCTTTTAGATTTCTTAACATTGAGAGTTTTTCTTAAGCTAGGTTTCTGTTCAAGGTAGAACATGCAGTTTATCTACCTGAAATGAGAGAAGGGCAGTAACAGCTATCCAGCTCTCCAGGCTAGTTTTAACAGTGACTCACTGTGACCTGAACTTTGCTGTGTTATATACAGACACTGCCTCACATACACTAGCACAAAACCAGCTTTGCTTACACTCTCCAAAACCAAATCTGTGAAAGCCCCAAGATTTTACCATTTCTACCCTCCAAGTCCCATTCACACACTCACATGACACTAACCTACATCTGTGTTACAAGACTGGGTTCTCAGCAGGCTTTTCGCAAAGGAAAGTTATGCACGATCTCTCACCCAAGTCTTTTATATCCCCACAGTGGTGTGGACTGAGCAGGGGACTCGTGCCGTCCTCGAAGCAGCATCTCCCTCCTGTTCTTCAGCCTCAGTGAAACAGTGGCGAGAGTGCTGTCTGCCAGGTTTGAGAAATCTCAAAAAAAATTTAGAAAGGGAAAAAAAATCTCAGTATATATCAGAAAATGTAGATTGTACTTGGGTAACTGTATTTATTGTTTCATCAAAACATCTTATATCATTAGTTTCAACATCAATATTGCCCTTTAGGAATGGACTTCACCCTGCTGGGAGTTCTGCAGTAGGTTACATCTCTCTCAGCCTGCCTGAGCACGACGTTGTGGGTGTGGGTGGGTGCAGAAGGAGGCAGCAGCAACGGCACTCAAGGCCGGGTCCCAGGTCACCAAGCAGCTGGTCACTCGGCGTGGCAGTATATCTGCAGATATGACTCAGCTCTAATAGCCCTGGAGACATTTCCAGCTTTTACAGCTCCACAGCATGCTCAGGATGGCCTGGGCGGGAGCTGCAGAGCTCATGTGGGCAGGTGGACCTGAAAACAGAAGAGCGTATGGCACAAAGGACCGCTGTTATAGCCGTACATCCCCTGCCTTCTGGGAGGCTGAGCCCTGCTCCACCACGTAGCCATCTGCACGAGAAAATAGCATTGCCAGTGAACTAAATGCTACCATATACCAGGCTGTCCCCGGTAAAATATTATTTTGTTAAAGAATTGTTGCAATAAAGGAGAGTTTCAGGATGCAGCTAACTCATTCTCCCCTCGTAGTCAGAGAGAGGGTCAAGATGTTAAAATCAATGGTTCTGACAATGTGTGTGGACGTAAGTATGTCTCACCGGACAGCCACACAGTTCAGATGCCAGGCTTCCACTGATGGGAGATCACAGAGCAGGGGGTGTGCAAGTGTGTGTGTGATTTTCTGCATACGCTTAGCAAAATGAACCACACTAGACATTTTTTTTCATATCAGACCTCGAACACGAGTCCAAGTTTACTGCTGTCAGGTAGCTGTGACAGCACTGTGCCTGCTTCCACGGACCTCTCCTCTCACACAGTGGAAGTCTTCACAGAAATGTGTCTTTTTCTTCTCCTCCTGGGAAGGACTTATTGTCCCCATTCCTTTCCAGAACAGCACTCTGTCATAAGCTTGATGGCATAGTGTGTCTTAAGGGGGGTGATGTAACATCATTTGAGACTGCTTTAGCTCTTTCTACAAGAGTTCCTGCAGGTGACAATTACTCCAGCAGATGTAGAGCTTTCCTAGAACTACTTCTTGTGCTCTGATAGCACCAGAATAGGCTATCATGGCAGAAGTGAATTTTGCCAAATTATTAGTGTCTGCGTGCTGTAGGAACAGTGCACAGTACAGGACATTATCTCAGTAAAGTGTTTGAAGTACAGCTGCTCTTTAGAGTCATTTCTTCTTCCTGTCTTTTTCAAATCATGCACAAAGTGTCCTCACATAGAGAGCTCAGTGCAGAATGTGTCCGAGGGAAGGAGGGTCAGCATCTTTACAGGTATCTCAGACTTGCTATGTTTCTTTTTCCTAATTACTATTTTTCTTGTGATCTTTCCACTGCCGTTTAGTCTTGGTCTTCTTTAGCTTGGTTTACACTTGTCACAATCCTCAATCATTTTGCAGTGACTGTTCCACTGGTGAAATACATCATGTCCCCAGTGAGTCATGACCAAAGTAGAACTGATAAAGAAAGACAAGGAAAGAAGTTAATCAAATAAACAGAAAATGCAATAGGAATATAGCCACACCATCACAGACAAAGAGCTCTGATCGTAGGCTAAACTGGAAAGCTGTTTCGCAATGCTATTTGTATTTCTAGCATCACAATGATTCATTATTGTTGCTATATTGTTACCCCCTCTTTCTACCCACTTCCTCTTTGTGGGAAAGGCAGGAGCAGCAAACTACACACATTCAAAAAGGAAATGAAACCTCTCAGGAAAGAGATATTTTGCAGAACAACAGAAAGATCCAATCTCATGATTCAAAATTAACTGTAAAATCTGTAGGTCTGGTCCTTGTCTTCCTACACATATGTAATATTCAGTGCCCCAGGCTTCATTCATGAGGGATTAGGGTTGATGAACTGTTTCTCACAGTCTTTCATGGCGTCAAATGTACCAGGAAATGAAAACTGAAGGTTTAATTAATGTAACCGGTGAATGTCAGGACATCCAGAATTAAAACACATGCCGAACCATGTACCACCAGCCAGAGGGAGAGAAGTGTGAGTAATGAACCAGAGGAAACACTTACAGTAACTGGCAGCACTGGAGTAGTTTACAAGAGAAAAGATGAAATGACCTAATATTGGCCTGGAGTAGGCAGCTGGATTTCCTGAGGCTGTGTGCTGTGTGTGGGACATGCCAGGATGTGGGTGGCACGAGTCCCCTGGGCTGTGTCTGGGGAACGGGATGTGATGGGCTGGGGGGACCCCGGCAGAGCCAGAACCGCTGGGTGGGACAGCTGCACAGCTTTGTCCCAGGGCTCTGGCTTTTGCAGGCTGGTGCTTGTTTTAATTCAGCTTTTCTTGACTTTCAGAGGCTGATACATCAGAGTACCGAGGAAAGAAATCAGAGAAACTAGATGTTTTTTTGTAGAGTTGATTAATTGCAGACAGTTGTAGGATTGATTAATCATAGAAAATTGTAGAGTTGATTAATTATAGAAAGTTGATGCCTGTTTCCCCTTGTTAGATTTCAATATAAACATGCTACTGTTAGATTGAGATCAATATTTGCTTAATGTTAGTCAATATTTCTCTTCCGTCGGAGGATTCTGCTTTAGGATGACATCCTGTTGGACCTCAGTCCTTCTTAGCAAACTGAGTATCGATAAGAATTACAGCTGCTTCCTTTGCTTTGCTCATACTCAGTACTTCCTTCAGGAAATCATGAAGCATGACTATGTTATACTATCAATGTGTTTACACTTTTTAAGTGTTCTTTTGTATAGGTAACCTATATCCCTTTGGAATATACATACAATATAACTTGAACATACAGCTGGATTTTAGAGCACTTTGCAGTACCAATCTGCCAGATAGAAGTTTTGCTGCCAAGACAAAATTGTTTTGTGTAGGACGTGTGCAGTGCTTTAGAAAACTTTTACTGACTCTCCTTGGAGTTTAAATTCCTTCCAACTTCTGAAAATGTAGCTGTGCTACATGCAAATTCAGAATTAGTATGAATATTCAGCAAACAAATCTGAATCCTTGCTTAAGCAGCATGTGGAAGAAACCACACAATACCTGGGGGAGAATTGAAACTACAAGGGATGTAGTTGCTCAGTTCAGCTGAATATTAGGAAAGATAATACCAGGTTGTAGTAATCAATGGATCATAGGACACAGGCAAGTCAGTATCATACTGATTTCAGAATAGAAATCTGAAATTTTTACTACGGAGGCCTTCTTCATTGCTGGGCTGGTAAAGTTAGGGTTTGTCATGCATGTTTATCAATACTGATAATGTAGTGCCATATCCACAGACGTGTCTAACAAATCAGTTGAAACACTTTTCAGTACCTTAAAAACATGCAATATTCTGAACTCAAAATGATCTGATTCCCACTTGATTACCTATAATATTGATTCTGCTTGAAATAACTATTTTTCAAGAAATGTCACCTAAGTTGTCAAATAAAGTTCGCTAAATTTCATCAGCATACTCTCATACCATAAAAAATTACCACTAACATTTTTTTCCCTGAAGTTGTTTCCTGTTTTTATTCCTTTGTCACAAGAAGCAATCTTGTATTTTCAAATAATCTCAAAGTGTCAGCCACTGCTTAAATTTCCTCTTTTATATGAGTTCATAATTTCATTCTGTATTTGCTTCCCAGTCTGCCGGTTTAACTGCTTGCTCTTTCACTGTTACGCTGCATGGATCAGACTGCTGCTCTGACTGCTCACTAAGTCATTCCCCTTCTGTATATTTGACGGTTGGTTTCTCCTCTACTTCTCCTGTTTGAGTAATCTCTTTCAAAGTGCTAGGACTGAAGTTTTTCATGCAAGACTTATAAAAGAACTCCAACACAAAACTGCTGCTTAACTAAGTGTGGTTTGTAGCCTAAAATCAGTTTTTGGTGCACGGAGAAGAAATGATAGCAAATACAAGACAATTTGTAGAAAAAGTGGCAAAAGTGTTCCTGGAAACCGTAGGCCAGTAAGTCTGTCTTCCATAGAGGCATATTAGGAAAGTGTAAACAAGGATATAATTATTTGAGATGTTTAAAAAGCTGATACAGCTTTTGCAGGGGGAAGCCATGTCACACAAAAATAACAGTGTACCCGGACATTCAAAAATCTTTTTCACAAATGTCCTCATCAAAGCCTCTAAAGTAATGAAACTCTAATGGGATGAAAAGCCGAGTTCTGTCATTGGTAAGTAACTGTTTAAAAAGAATGGAAGAAAAGTCTAGGTATCGATATTCAGTTTTCAAAATGGAAGCACATTAACAAGAGGATCTCTGAGGCTCTTTGCTGACACCTGCACATTTCAACAGTCACAAACAATGTCAGAAAAGAGGTAAATAAATAGATAACAACTTTTCCTTAGGACAGACAAGTATTCAGGATAGTCAACTATAATCCTGACTGTAATGAACTGGAGAAGAATCTCGCATTAGTGAATAACTAAGTAAAAAAAACAGATGAAATTCAGTGGTGACAAATGCAAAGTAACACACATGGATAAAGATAGATGTAATTACAGCCAGACATTGAAGAGCTCCAAGACAGCCATCATTTGTTGAGCAATGGAGCTAAGACCCTCTGTGGATAGGTTGCTGAAAATATCAGTTCAGTGGTCAATAGCAATTAAAAAGGCAAACAGGAATTCCTATGAGAAAGAGAGCACAACACAGCAGTATGCCCTGCATCAATTCAAAGTACTTTTGCATTACAAATACTGGATATAGGTCTGGTCCTGCTCCTTTATCTTTGAAAGACTCTGTTAACGTAGAAAAGAAACAGGAAAGGTAACAGGGCTGGGTAGAAGTATGTCTTAGCAGACTGAAAACTAGAGACTAAATGTTACAGACCACCTCAGACTGTGGAAGAAATGAGAAAGAAGGAGATAATAGAAGTCTGTAAAATCAGAAGGGGGAAGATGAAGGCACAATCTGCGTGGAGAGTGATGGTCACTACAGCTAACTGCAAAAAGTGGGAAGCCTAAAAAGGAATTGTCAGGCAGCAGGTTAGACAAAGACTTCTTTTCCACAAAGCGTAATTAAATTGGGGAACTTACTTCCTCAGGTTTGGTGGAGACCAACAGTATAAATTATTTGAAAAATGATTTGACAAGATTGATGATCGAATTGTTAAAAGTGATTTCCTCAAAGCCTCTAAACCACTGATTTCTACAGCTGGGAGGATATCCAAGGGAAAGATCACTCTGTTCATGTTTTCTTCCCTGGTCACACATTCTTATGGCTTTCACTGTCAAAGATGTCTGACCCAGTATGGAGATTCTGCGTCCTTGCACCTTGGTCCTGCTCACCCGAAGTCTCTAATCCCAGGGCAGCTGACACACCTCAGCTGGCACGTACAATGTGGATGACCACCTCCTGCAGTAGCTGGAAAGCAAAAATATGACAATTCCTTCTAAACCCATCATTTTTGCTGCAAGAAAAGCCAAGCAACTAGGAAGGCTTAATTACACATTACAGTATGTATTTGTTAGATTGATTTGACAATGATGACACTAAGAGCTAGGTTTTCTGATAAACATGACTCGCAGCTATGAAAGATATGGAGGTCCAGTTTGTGAATAAACCTGATGCTGTAATTACAGTGGAGTAATACTTGTGACACTCTTGGCTATCTCAAGAAGACAGCAAAAATGAACCGGTAAGTCTTTTCTCTAGTCTGCAGGAATCAATGAAGTTATAAGGACTCTGCCTTTGGTTAACGTTTTAAGGGACTGGAAATGAAAAGTCTGCTGTTTGTAAGGCTGTACTCTCTGTTACGAAGAGAGGGAAGCTCAGGGGCCTGTACAGGTCACAGGCATGGGAATGCGGGATGCTGGCCCAGTGCTGGGGGACCCCAACAGGAAACAGGGGAAGCGCGGTTCTCCTGGGGCCCTGCAGGGACTGGAGGAAGACACCAGGCAGAGCAAAAGGTGTCCTACCATTCTGCCAAGACTTCAAACTGACATATTTCAGCTGCAAAATTAAATATTTTGGATTAAAAATGCCTCAATCAAGCATGTCAATAGTAATTCAGAAGCCCTGTGACCTGTTCTTCTCTGGTTCAGCTTGCCAGGTAGACAGCATCTCATGTCGCACGTCAGAGAAGCCCTCAGCTGCTATGGAGAGACCTGCCAGGCATTTTTTCACATTACATTTTTGCAAAAAAGTTTAAATGCTGCAATATTTCAGTTTTTAAATGCTGTAGTGGCACCCCAGACTCCATTTTCCTTTTCTATAATGGAAGAAAGAAAATGTGTTTTACTATCAAAGTAGGGAATGAATGATTTTTAGTCCCTTGCCATGTAGAGTATCTGAGGCAGAAGAGAGGGGATAAATACTGCTTTTGCTAGTGTCTCATCAATCTCCCTGAAAATACATGGTGAGGCACTAATGGTGTGTCTTGGTGGGGGAACGCAGGTGCACTTTGCAGATGCCAGGTCCAGTTGTATGTCCCAGGTTTCATGTGGGGATGTCACTCGGCTCTGCACCAGCCTTTGCTCACATCTCTCCATGCTAAAGAACCACCGCAAGTCCTGACCAGGTCCAGGATGGAGAGGGGGCATATCGAGATACGTCCATACCTCCAGGACTTATGGAGATACCTGTCTCCAGGACAGACATTGCTGTGCTAGACATTATCTTTGCTTTCAGAGAAAACATCTCATAGCTCCTCTGATGCTCAAGTAAAGTGTATGACCCCAGCACACAGATGACAGGCTTATTTTGGTGTCCTTAAGGGAGTTTTAGTGTGAGATCTTTCACTGAGCTCATGAAAGAATTGACTTCTCTGTAGATCTGCTGTGTTTGCACAGCACAAGATCATCAGTAATTTTACTAAAACAAGAGCAAATCCTATTGCCATACCTATTTGTCGATGAACGAACCGCACTTTTCCTTACAAAAATCTGGGGAAAATAAAGGGGCAGATCTCACCAAGCATAACGATTTACTTCCAGCTAGTGTTTGCAGGGCTGTTGTATGAAAAAAGGTTTTTGAAAGAATTCATTTTTTAGTACCAATGAATGAGCAGTGCATTTCTAGTTTGGTGGCCAACAGGAAAAACAAGAAAAAACCTTAACCTGAAGTTGAGTAGGAAGAGAATTTTTTTTTTTTTAGGTCTTTCGGAAGGATAAAATATAATGGAATTTTAATAGGTTTGATTTGATCATTAGTGAAATGTGTACTATTTAAAACTCTGAAACTTTTAAAAATATGAAAGATTTTTACTTCCAACTGATTTTTTTTAACCAAAAGATGATTAATGTTTTGAAATGAAAAGTTTTATCGCAAAAATGCCCAAAGAGAATGTTTAATTCCATTTCAACTGTTTCAGCCTTTTACAATTTTGCCATCCTGGTTTCTCAGCTGAAACAATTCACCAAATTTACTTGGATTTGTAAATATTTCTAACACTCCAAGAGTCCATTTGGAGAAAAATATGCTTGCTGTCAAACAAGTCCTAGGCTATAATACAGCATCCCAAATTAATCCCGAGGGTAACAGTGTGATGGTCAAAGTTAACCAGGCATAGCATGGCCCAATACATGGAAATACAAGGCATTTCAAGAGCTGAAACTATTTCTGGAACAAAAGGCTTCTAGCTCAGTTTTGACAAATGATCTTTGAAGAAAAAACTTGTTAAATGAATACCTTTATACTGCTTTTAGGTTTTCCGTTTTAGTGCTTCTTTGGAAATGTTAGTACTGATTGCTACGTATTGAGGTTTGTAAACAGAAAAATGAGCAAAAAAATTACATTTACTCCAGAAGGTCATAACAGTGCCCCTGCTGAAAAGGAGGAGCTGACAAAGTGCAGAGTCACGGTCAGAGCCTCACTACTTCTCTGGGTCAATGTTCTGCATCTTTTGGTATTTATAGTTCACCAGGCATTTCCCATCATGCCTGCTCAGGTACCTTTGTAAAGCCTTTGCTCGTGGGTTTTTACCCACGCAGAACCGAGCTCAGAGACAAAATCCAGTCGACTAAACAAACGCACCCGAGGAGCTCAGGCTCTGGCTGTGATGCCAGCGGCAAGATCCCGAGAGGGGCCTGTGGGAAGCAGCCCAAAGGTGTAATACCATGCTGGAAGAGTGACCTCGACTGCATGCTCTTGCCAGGGCATTTGCTTTATGCTGTGGGGGATGCATGCTAGTCCCTGATGCTCTTCACCCTGTGCCAGAGGCTCCCCACCTTTCCGTCTCTGCCCAGCCCGCAGCTGCTTCTGTTCTTCAGCAAGCAGGATGGGCCAGGGATGCAGCAGCCTCCACCTTCCTCCCTGCCGGCTGCTTGGGGCAGATCCCACCAGCTGCAGAGAGGTTCCTCTCGTCCATCGGTCTTTACGTGTCTGTCCACAGGGTGGAGGTCATGACTTGCACATAAGCCAGACTGCAGAGAAAATAAGCATCAAAACTAGGATTACAGGGGGATCAGGTCATAGAGGAGCAGGGGAAGGTAGAAAGCAAGTGGATATATTTGTGTGCCACGGGGAACAATGGCAAGAAGTTCTTGTCACGAAGAATGTTTTGTCCGTGTGGTTTGTCACTTGTGCTGTTCCCAACTTCACAGAGCTGCAGTCCAGCTCTCTCTAGCACAGAAATTCGACGAGGAGGCCTGAGCCTTGTATAGATCCTCTGGATGCTCTGGTTTGGCTGTGGATGCAGGCGAAGACGCAGTGACACTCGAGAGCCCACACTTGGGGCTGTTGTCCAGAGGGGGTCATGCCGGAGGGGTGAAGGTGAGGGCTGTCGCTTAACTGTGTGGGGCAGGGGCTGTGTTTGAGAGGAATCTGTGCTGGTAGCAGGTTTCCAGTGAAGGGAAGGTGAGTGTAGCTCAGCACCATTGGAAACAGGGTCTCTTCACATTGCAGTTGTCTGTCTTCCAAGCACAAGCGTATCACACTGAATATGATTTCCTTTATTTCCCAGAGCCTAATGTCTTTATTTCATAACTAACATCTCACAATTACAAAGAGAGGAAAACAAATAGCTGTGCTTCTTGTCCAACATGATTTTTCTCTCCTCTTAGCAAGATTGTTTTGGCTTAATTGATCAGTTGTGTAGTCTCTTATTAATCCTAATAAAACAGCAGCAAAGTTATTTATCATGATTTATCCAATTTGCTCAACAATGTTCTGGATGTGCTTTTTGTTCTTTAGTAATATCTTATTAAAGTGAGAGTGTCTTATCAATAGTTCTAACCAAAACAAATTTACTGTTTGCAGGCCTTAGGAAGGAAGGGATCTGAGAGGAGACTGAAGCACCTCTGACCTGAGAAGTCCCACAACAGGGAATGAGACCAGAGGAGACTTCCATTGACTCACATACAGACTTGAGTTGTGGAGTGGGACACAGAGAAATAGGAAAACTTCAGCAATCCTGATCTAAAAAAAGGGCTAATAACAGGTTACAGACACCAGGGTCAGATGCAGGGCAGCTCTAACGCCTGCTGGGGAACCCCGTGAGGGGCTACTGACCCTGTGTCAGGGGCTGCCTCCTCTGGTGTGCGCTCCCAGTCTGGGCTGCTCCGGCCGGGTTGCCCTGGCCGGGTGATGGGTGCTGGCTAAGTGAAGTTCAGAAAAATTTCACCTTGGGTTACAAAGATCTGGTGGGGACGGACTCCTGCAAGGCAAGAGCCACCCCTGGGTCAGACCCATGGTGCAGAACAGCATCAGAGAGAAGGAAGCAGGTGCGATAACCCTGAAGCCTGGAAGTGATCCAAGGCACAAAGAGGGATGGAGCGAGCCTAGCAACCAGACCAAAATTCAGACCTCTGCTAGACTCTCTTTTCTTTGCAGTGTGTTTTCTTCTGTGTTTTATTTCATTCTGGTGCTGGAGGAAGTGCTGGCATGAGTTTCCTTCCCCTTACTGCTGGGACATGGTCAAGCACAAGTGGGTAACACCTAGGAGGAGTGTCCTCACTTTTTTTCCAGAGCTGAGCTGTACCACAGGGATTTGCTGCCAGTTCATTGATCTGGCCTGTCACAAAACTCCTGACAAAATAACTACAGGTTTATTTTATTTTATTCAGCTGTTCTGTTTTGTCTTCCAGGGTTTGGCATGACCACCCCAGCCACTGTTGGAGGCAAAATTTTTCTGATCTTTTACGGCCTTATAGGATGTGCAGGGACTATTTTGTTCTTTAACCTGTTCCTGGAGCGCTTGATCACCGTCATAGCCTACGTCATGAAGTCCTGCCACGAAAGACAGCTGAAGAGGAAAGGGGTCCTCCCTCACAACGGCCGGCGGGGCTCGGGGACCTCTGAGGTGGACAGCCTGGCGGGCTGGAAGCCCTCCGTGTACTACGTCATGCTGATTTTATGTGTAGCATCACTCATCATTTCTTGCTGTGCCTCTGCAATGTACACACCAATCGAAGGGTGGAGTTACTTTGACTCACTTTATTTCTGCTTCGTGGCCTTCAGCACCATTGGTTTCGGTGATCTGGTCAGTAGCCAGAACATAAAGTATGAGAGCCAAGGCCTTTACCGCTTTGGCAATTTTGTCTTCATACTCATGGGGGTGTGCTGCATCTATTCTTTATTTAATGTGATCTCTATTGTCATCAAACAATCCATAAACTGGATATTAAAGAAGCTGGACTGCGGGTGCTGCCACAGATGCCAAAGAAAATTATTTCGTTCACGGAGGAACGTGGTAATGCCGGGAAATGTGCGCAGCCGGAGAAACATCTCCATCGAGACTGATGTTGTCAATGACAGCGACACAGACGGACGCCGGCTGTCAGGCGAGATGATCTCCATGAAAGACTTCCTGGCCTCCAATAAAGTCTCACTGGCCATCATGCAGAAGCAGCTGTCGGAAACTGCTAATGGCTATCCGAGGCAAATGAGCTCTAATTCAAAGCAAAATGGATTTTCTGGTGGGGTTGGAGCCCTAGCAATTATGAATAACAGACTGGCAGAGACAAGTGTGGATAGGTAAAACAATAACAGTAATAACAGTGAGACAGTGTGAACCATTTGAACAAGTATGGAAACAACGTGAATCAGGTGGAAATAGTTAGGGAGAGAGTGTCGCCAGAAGGTGGGAAGGCTGTGAATGGCATATCTCCTGCTGGAAGACCTCTGATGCTTTTTGGGGGCTGTCACTTAGTGTCTTTGCTCTTTGAATTGCACCAGTCTCAGCCTTCCTTCTTCCCCTTCCTTCTGTTCCGCAAGCAGGTCACTGCAGGAGAAATTTAATTTAGCCTTCAGATCAATTTTCCATGTCCTGTTCTCCTCCATTTGTGTGAAATACAGATTTCAGGATAAGAAATCTCTGTTACAGGAAGAAACCAAGTGTGTCTTCTGAACACATTCTTAATTCAAAGATTGTTCTGGGCTTTCTGTCTTACTCCCATCATACCTGTTTTCTGAAAGTACCTTATCTGAGACCAAAAGAGGAATTAGCCTTTCTCTGTTATATTACAGATCTAATTTAATGGAATAAAAAAACACAAACCATTTTATTTTATATATCACTTCTTAAAATATATTCCTATTGTGCAACAGCTAGGCTTGAAAAGCCATCTTTTGCTGCCATTAAGATTTGTGTACGTCTGGAGTAATTCAAAGAAAGTTGGTAGGACTATTGTGGAGATATTGTGATGTGAATAAGAAGAGAATTTGGCCTTTAGAATCTAATTTAGTCTTCCCTTGAAAAGGATACTGTCAAAAGTGATAGAATAAAAATTTATCCTACTTTTGTTTCCTTCTCTCCTTTTGCAAAATGTGTTCTTTTTTCTAGGCTACTTTTTCTCCTATAATTTAATCACTGTGGCTTTCTGTTTCAAAAATGTCAAATTAAATTGAAAACTGCCGTACTGATGAATTGTATGAATTATTCTACAATAACAGTCAGAGACTTTTCCAAATTTCTGTTCGTATTTTGCTCAATTGTGACTGAAGCAATTGAGTGTCAGCATTATGTCACGCAACTAGTAACTGAGTTTACACAACAGGCTTTAGTACACAATTAGATTGGCATGCCATCATTCAGTATATTGTTATAAGTGACTGTGATCACAAAATCACTTTGGCAGTGTCCTTGTACCTTTCATGTAACTCTGTCATTCTTCACCTGTTTTTCTGGCTTTCAGTGATGATAATGACAGGGTCTTGATTAGGGAAATAGAAAATGTTGAACTCCTCATTTATCTCAATGAAATGCTCCGAGTCTTCATTACGACTAGAAAGGAGACACCAGTGAGAAGAATAATAACAGTGAGAAGAATATGAAAGCAGGAAAATAAGTGATCTTTAATGACAGTGAAATCATCCTTTGTATTAGGTAACTGGAGAAATAAGGGATTAAATTAACATAAAGTCTAGCAAGAATTTAAGGAAGATTGGGCTGAATTCCTTATTCTCCATTAACCATGCAATGCATTAAAGCTAAATAGTATATTAGAGTGTAAATAAGCAAAATTGGCCACAGAGGACCTGATTCAATTCCCCCTGAAAAGAATAGTACCTTCATCAGGATTAAGTGTTTTCTCAGAGCTGGAAAACCTTGCAGAATACTGCAATTTTAGGAAATTTAAAACACCATTATGCAGTTCTTAATTTGTCTCATTCAGAACAACGCAGATAGCCTCTTCAGTTTAATTTTTATTAGGAATTAATATCATATCTTTTTTCTTCGTTGTAGCCAAAAGTTCTTTTATTTAGGTTCATAATACTGTAGAATGACATTTAAATACTCATTTTAAGTAATATTTGAATTTGAAAACAAAAACATACGTCTTGGAATCCTTTCATATAATGAAGTAAACCCAGATATTAAACAAATGTACTTAACTAGTGAAAAGAATTGCAACCTCTTTTGACATATTACAGCTAAAATGCCCTGATTAAAAGTAAAATCCTGCTGTGCCTAGTTAAAAGTAGAGCTTCAAGCTGAAGCCATTAGTCCAACTTCTGGTATCCCTTCATATTTGCATCCGTGTAAAATCTGAGTTGGCTCCCAAACCCTAACTTTGGTGAGAAAAGCAGTCTGACATTTTTTTTTGGGGGGGGGGTTATGAATTAGCAAAAATTGCCACTGAGTTATTTTAGATAATATTATAGTACCCAAGATCCATGACATTGTTACACTTTTTTTTTCTCCCAAGACCTTCTTTGTTTCAACCTCACTGAATAAAAATGCTTCAATATAAAAAGAGAAAACTATTGCTCTGAAGCCTTCTTTCCAAGTTCATTCAGCAGTGTCTCTGACTACTGCCTGTAACTCTAAGATCTTATTGTTACAGAAGTATTCCTCATGCTCCCAACTAGCAGAAATATTTTAGGACTTAACCCATTGCTTAAACAGGGCGCTCATCCTGGGCAGAAGAGCCACAGTCTTGAAAAGACTAAGGTTGGAAAAAACCTCTAAGATCATCAGGTCCAGCCGTCACCCCAACACCACCATGCCTACTAAATCATGTCCCGAAGCGCCACATCTACACATTTTTTTAACACCTCCAGGGATGGTGACTCAACCACTTCCCTGCGCAGCCTGCTCCAATGCTTGACTACTCTTTCAGTAAAGAAATTTTTCCTAATACCCAATCTAAACCTCCCCTGATGCAACCTGAGGTCATTACCTCTTGTCCTATCACTAGTTACTTGGGA
>Ga0181612_140502_pt1 | contig 21863 bp, 8 predicted proteins | sample HoacroProtozoa21_FD_119630 | JGI IMG/M metagenome (GOLD analysis project Ga0181612, IMG submission 119630) | Hoatzin crop microbial communities from Cojedes, Venezuel. Combined Assembly of Gp0051906, Gp0051904, Gp0051908
GGAAATCTGCTAGAAGGTCTCCCCGCAGCCTTCTCTTCTTCAGGCTGAACAACCCCAACTGTCTTCAAGTTTCCTCATAGAAGAGGTATTCCATCCCTCTGATCAGTTTTGTGGCCCTCTGGACCCGCTCCAACAGGTCCTTGTATGGGTCTCAGCAGAGCGGAGTAGAGAGGCAGAATCACCTCCCTTGACCTGCTGGCCACGATACGATTGGCCTTCTGGGCACATGTTGTTTGCTCATGTCCAGCTTTTCATCCATCAGCACCCCGAAGTCCTTTTCCACAGGGCTGCTTTCACTCTCTTCATCCCCCAGCCTGTACTGGTAGTGGGGGTTGGCCTGAGCCAGATTCAGGACCTTGCACTTGGCCTTCTTGAACCTCGTGAGGTTCACAGAGGCCCACTTCTCCAGTTTGTCCAGGTCCCCCTGTATGGCATCCCTTCTCTTAGGCGTGTCAGCTGCATCACTCAGCTTGATGTCATCTGCAAACAGCTGAGGGTGCACTTGATACTCATGTCTATGTCATTGAAGAAGATATTAAACTGTGGTGATCTCTATACGGACCCCTGAGGGATACCAGCTGTCACCAGTCTCCATCTGGGCATTGAGGTGTCATTCAGTGTCATGCAAGCTCTCTATATCCCTTGAGAAAGCATATATATCTCTCAAAAGCCCATGTTATTCCAACATCAAAAGCCAAAGCCATTTAAATACAGCTACGCTCCTAGTTTTTCCTTCTATGAGTTTATCAGTGAAGAACACCACTGCTTGTAGACAAATTTTGAATTCTTCGTTTACCAGACTTATTTCTTATTTTCATTTTTCACTGAAGCATTATGTTAGTCATATAATGAGCCATTTTTGTTGTTTAAATTAGTTTATTTTCCTTGGATCTAGCTTATTTCCATTCTTATTGATTGTTTGACTGACTGTTTTCTGTCAAGTTGGCTTTGCTTATGTATACCAGAGCAGGGAAGAAGGCGGTAGGTTAAGTGTACAGATTCCCCTGACCTTTGAAGCTGTCTCCACTATGGAACTCATTATAGAGACATAGCAGCTGTTATCTTCCTCCAGAAAAGCTTTATGTGTAAGTGATGAAACTTCGAATAAAAATATATGTTTCCTGGAACACTCTCATTCTGCTTCCAAGTGGCAACATATGTAATCCTTCATGATGTTTTTTTGATGGAGTCAGATTATCTCTTTGACAGATTCCATGAAGATATTTTGTGTATAGCCATTTTACACATCCACTATGGCTTTGCCATGAAAAAGCTGAAAAAAGTCTATCTCAGGAGATCTTGGCAAATTATTCATTTTTCTTTGTGCCTTTTGGTATTTTAAGCCTTAATCAATAGTATAAAGCTGTATAAACTTTCTGGTTTTCTGTGGCTGTGTAACACTGAGATTAAGCTAAAGGTTTTAAATAAATGAAAAACTATTTGACCAAAAGCCACAAGTTTTGTTTTTATCATTTGCTAAAAATACTTAGCAGTTTATATGTGACTTCAGCAAAAACTTTGCTCTGGATCGAAGCAAAAAGTTCCATCCATACAGGAATTTTCTTCCACCAGAAAAAAAAAGCTGAAAACACAACTTTCTAGATAAATATTCTGTGTGAATATTGATGTGGTACTAAAGCCTGTAAATAAGACTATTTCCATAGTACTACTAGTACTGTCTTGGGTGCCCAATAACCAGTTACATATAGATTTAATTGAAAAAAAAATCTCAGTATCACAGCTGATGCTTAGTAAGAAGTCAACACTTTGAAGAAATTCACAATGCTCTGATAAAGGTCAGTAAGACTCTACCACTTTACCTTTCCATGAATTATTAATGAACAGCTGCCTCATTAAACTAAAACTGTGCTACGTGGAGCAAAGCTGACCCAAAATAGATGTGACTGTGGATGGTGAGCAAATTTTTCAAGGGTTATCTTTTATATAACATTTTATCTTAATATTTCATCTAAATATTTTATCTAAATCTGCCCTACACTGTACTGTTTTGCTACTGGGACTTCCTTGTGATGCCTCTCATGAATTAGGATCCTAATGGATACTCCTTTCACTTGCAGTCAAGTACAATTAACTTTTGATGTTTCTTTTGGGTTTATGTATAGTTCTCTGTATCAGAGTAGTTACATATTTAATTAGTATTCTCAGACTTGGTATTACGTTTATTCTCTTCTCTTCATGGAGGCCCTGCAGTCCTTCAGCAGCTGTTCTTTTTCTGCTTTCCACAGGGAAGAAACAGTGATTTACTTCAGCATATTGGACTCTCTGTTTCTCTTGAAGTGACACTGTGTCTATTCAACTCAGTCATGGACCTACAAACTAAGAGCATGATGTAGGCTCTTCTGATGGTCTGGTCGGCCCTGCACAATTCCTCACTGAGCAAAACAGAGGAGACACTGGTCCCAGAGCCGACCTTGTCCTTCCCTCTGGAGCCAAGCGCTGGCAGGAGGCACATAAGCCATCCTAAGTTTAGCTTGCTGAAGAGAGGCACACACAAAAAAGAATGGAGAAACTTCGTCTGTAATCCACAGCACAGCAAAAGGTGCATTTCTGAATGACAGTAAAAGAAGAAATTTATGAGTCCACCATGAAGTTCAATACCCTAAGAGCTCTGTTTAAACACTGAGACCTGTCTCATATTTCCCTTTTCTAGCTTCCATAGTGATAATTTTTTCCTGTATGTAAGTCACTAAGGCCGTTTGAAAAAATTTCCTACTCTGAAAACAACTTCAAGCATACTTTTTTTTTTATAGCAAAAGCCTACTGCATTATACGTTTTTGTCTTTTTGGGTTTGAACTCCTGAATGAAAAACAACATGTAAATCAAATGGACGCCAAGGGAACAAAAAGGGAATAAAACCCAACAAGCAACAACAATCACTACTTCCAGGATTTCAAGTAAGTTGAAGCTCAGAGAATAGAGACACTGATTGAACTGTGATACAGCTGTTTTCCTTTGACATCATACTTGTATCTTTTAATCCTTTCAAAGGTAGAAAATCATATTTACTCATTAGGGAAAGATGAACCAGTTTTTGGCTCTACGAGATTTTTCAGGTCAATTTACTTTAAAAATGTACATACATTTGATAACAAATAGATCACATGCCAACAGAATCTCCTTGTTTGTGTCTACTGCCATATAGTACATCGATTGGATCAAATGGATATTTATTACTTATCACAAACTCAGTGGAAAATACAGTCTTGTGTAGTCCTCTGAATAGCAAAGGGATCTTTTCCATGCTGTTAGAACAGTCCTAGCACAGTTCATTTTTTCTTATTCCCATTGAAGGCCACTTTGAAAAAGATAGACCAGAAATGCCTGGCATAGCCCATACATCAGCTGCATCTGGTAGCACAAGCTTGCCATACTAATTGTCTGATCCTCTACAAAATGATCCTGCTTGCACCTTTCCTTGTTTAAGGTGAGTCCCTGCATGGCAGGGAAAGCCATGCAGCCTGAATGCTAGGCTTTGGAAGATGGTCCTAATCTCCAGTCGTTTCTTCTTAGCTGACTATTCCCAGGCAGCATGAACCACCACCACCGTACTCCGTCTCAAACACTCTCGGGCAGCTGCCTAGATAATGTAGTTTCATCAGTTATGCTTATGTGGCCTGACAACACAATTCCAGCTGCACATGAAAAGCAGGCAAGAAGCAACTCAGCTTGTGTAAACTAGCTTTCACAGGTGCTTTTGCCAGCTGAGAATCTATATGAGGATCCTTCAAATCCTGCTATGCCTTCCAACAAGCAGAAGCACATTTTTCTTCAAATGAGTACTTACTTGTTCATCCACATCCACTAATAAAATCAAATTAAGTGACAGTTTTGAGGCACTAAGCATTTATGAAATGTGTGCCAGATAGAGGGAATCAACAGGATATAAACATACAAACACGTTAATTGTATGTTTACTCTTAGATTATGTATCAGTCATTTTGGTGGAAAAAACCCAAACCCAGCAGTATCTTCTCTAGTATTATTAGATCTAAAAAAAACCAGTACAGTGCTTAGAGTGTTCAGAATCCAGATGAACCCTGTGGACTCTCTCATTGCACTTATGTACATGCATAAGGATGAAGTGAATTCATATGAAGAAACTACTGTCTATGGTTTTTTTATTTGTATGTAGCAAAGGAAGATGTTCTGTCTGCTGATTTCATACCTCCTGCTCACTATCTAACTTCTCAATTACAACCCTTTTGACAACTAATAAACCAATCTGAAGACCATAAAGAGGAGATAACAAAAAGTCTTATTTATATTATTATTTTTAGATAATCTTTAGGTAAGATACAGTAAAAATAAATTCTGACACAATGCAAGGAATACAGAGCACTATAACAGTTCTTTAAACAAGAAAATACTAAACACTCATCTACTGAAAAATCCATCTCACAGTAACTTAAAGCAAGTCCTATTTCAAGCATACTCAAAAAGTTAGAATTTTGAAGAGATTAAAAAGACAAAAGACATCAAGATCATGTCAAGCTACATTTTCTTTTACAAACTATACATATGGTAAAGCTAGGTCACAGAATGCAGAGGAATATGCTAACTGGAAGTGTCAGTCTGAAGGACTTAATTTCTGCTCTATTTTTATCTCTTGCTTTTAATTGGTGTGCTTTGCTTGTCTTTTATTAGATAGCTAGTTACTGTGGTGGAATTTTCTCTTCCTGTCATTCCTTTGTTAGAAAAAAGATCTAGCATGTTTCTCTAGAATGGATAGGATTTGAAAGGCAAAATAGCTAAGCAATGACAGCTTCTAATAGCGCACAAGGATGTAGCTGAAGCCCAAAAGCTTTCTTTAAATTCTTTATAGTGAGAATGGTGCTGAGCACCCCCTTGCAGTAAAGAAATAATGATAACTGGTTCTAAGTTTCTGTTACAATTTCAACATCTTGCTTCTACCGAACTATATTTTCATTCTTTTTGTCATGTATACATTATCATTATTAATGTTGTATCTCAGAAAAATAATATTTTTAATCAAGAGAAAAGTAAGTACTAGTGATTTACATAGCTGAATAAGAAGAAAATGCTTTCATTTTCTGTGGGAGGCAGTGAAAGTCTAATCTCATAAAGACTGCAGAAATCTACATATACCAGCATTAGCATGGGACATTGACGAAACAGGTTTTGTACATTGCATCATGCCTGCAGGAACAGCACTGACACGAATAACATTTAAGAGTGGCACTAGAGTAACAGGTGATGTAACTTTCATCCAAGAATTTATCTGCAGAGAGTTTTCACAAAAATTTTAGTGTTTTCCAGTGTGATTGCCATAAAGGCCAGGGCACTTGTGCTTGTGTGGTGAGGAAGGAGTGAGGAAAAGAAGTGGAAATCTTCAGGTGGTTTGTTTTGTGAGGATGTACTACCAGAACCGTATGTTAATATTAATAAAGAAGAGTAATATTTGGCACTGAAATCTGTTCACTAAAACAGCACTTAAAAAAAAGAGTTGCATAGCTACTTCAATCCACACAGAAAACACATTCCTTTTCATTTTAAAACCCTTCCTAGCCAATGTGGTTTCAATTCCAAACCTACAGCTGGTAGTGTTCCCAGTAGCATAGGATTGCTTTCAGCATTTGGAAGTTAAATCCACCTTGGAGGTCTGAGGGGAACCTGCAAGCTCTGATGCCCAGGTTTCAAGATTTACAAATTATGATTGCCATCACCTCAGTGGTCAAGCACCAGTTCATTATAATAGAGGCCACTGGATTTGTAACTTTCAGTCCTCAGGGAGTAAATCATGGTTTACCGCACTTGGCAGGATGCTTTGGATTTTTTCCATTTTCTTCTGCGGATCCTAAAATACCAATATGAACATAATCTCTGATGAGATAAGTGGATGCACTGCCTCCTTAAACATACCCAGGTGTTAGTCTCCACAAAGTCTTTCTCTTTAACTGGTGCTAAAAACCAAATTGACCTAGAAGGATATATGAGGATCTCTAAAGATATTTATGCTAAATTACTGTAGGGAATTGAATTTGTAGCTCAGCTCAAACAGTGACAGTCTCTATTTAAAGTGATGTAAAGAGACTTTCACTTCCCTTGTGATATATGCTGTGCTGAATGACCTTTGGCAGGCTTCCCTGGATCGTGTGACAGTGTTGCACAACACAGTGCAGCCGTAAGCAAAAGGATTTTTTTAAATTTTTTTTTTCTTGCAAATTAGCAGAGTTTAATTCCTTGAGAAATGTACAATATAAGTGCTATGATAAAAAAAATATTTGCAAGTAGGAATGTATCAGAGTTTCAATTATTTAGTCATGAAGGAAAAGAGGAAACACATCAAATATTTCTTAGTCAACCTGTGAGATATTTTTGATAATCACTTTATTTCACAGAAAAGCAATTTCATACGTTGTCTGCATTACTGTTTGTATGGCTTCCAGACTATAGTGGAACATCAGCCTGCAGTTTTGCTGAACGTTTGTTGGAATTTATTGATCATCTGTAATGGTTTCAAACCCAGTAGTAGCTAACCGTCTAAATGACAGGTACTGATTGAAATCTGCAAAGCTATTTTGACCTTGGATTGATTTTTGCTGTAACAAATGTTAAATACATTTCTAGCTAATGTTGTCTTTTCTAACCAATGTTATCTGGTAATTTAAAAAGCCTGATTGCATGAGTCATAAATAGAGTGAAGCAAATGCACGCTTGTCTTAGGGTTTAATTTTGAATGAATTTAGCAACTTTTGTTCTAAAACAGATGAGATTATTTGAAATGACACTTCACAAAATCCCATGTGACACTCTTACCATTTATAACTCCTTTTATAAAGAGGTACAAATGTGTCTTGTAATTCTGATACAGCAAGACACTATCACTAGTTTTATGGGTGTTTACAAATGGTATTAGGACAGCTGGTACTGATATTCACTTGGATTAATTAGAGATTCACAAGGAAATTTGTAGTTCTTTTGCAGGACTAGCACAGACTCAATACTGCACAGAAATGCTACAGGACTGAGAAGACCTGAGCAAACTTCCTACCTCCCCCTTTTCCCCTTGCAAGCAAAGGAGCAGAATTTGTGCATAGCGTTTGAAAGCACTGGGAATAATTCAATTTTTATGCTAATAAACACCCCCAGTGGTAGCTTGGCAGCTGAGGAGATACAGTAGAGAGCTTCAGTCATGGAGCAGGTGTGCTGCAGTCAGAGTTGGTACACTGGCATTTGTTCCTACCCTTCCCTAAATGGCTTCTATGTGAGAAAATTTTCATCTGCAAAATGGTGTATTGATAACTTTCACTTGATCACAATAAATTACAAAGTAGATAACAAAGCCATTTCAAATCCTCCCTACTCTCTTTGATATCTTTCTCTCTCAGAAATCGTTGGCATTTCAAATGATATCAACAAAAGTCAAGTCACTCTCTTTTCCTGCCAGTGGGATTAATGGATTCCCATTGTGGTCGTTTTAACTAAGTTGGATGCTTTTTTTTGAGATACAGCTTAGAGAAACACATTACAACGCCTGCTAATAAGATTGAATAGCCTAGGAGAAAAGTTAAGATTAGAAGGTGTAATGGTCATTTCTAGACTGAAAAAATCTGTACCTCTAAACAGCATTCAATTCTAAAACCTTCGTAAGTACAATTGACCAGTCAATGTCCCAAACTATTAATAAGTAAACTCCCATATTACTATCAGTTATGCTTCCTATTCCTGTCAGTATGAGGAGCCAAAAGAAAAGAATAAAGAAAGAGCATGGTTTGGTGGAATGTCAGGCAATATTTTCTGCATTGTGCGGCTTGGTTGTAAAACCCAGTTCCAAGAAAATCTGTACAGTGACCTATTTAAGAATATGATTGAAGCACAAAACCTAAACATGCATTCTGATTTGCAATAACAGTTGGGACACGAGTGAAATAATGGATATCTTTCACTCCCATGCCTATGGCCAACATTATATTCTAGTCTTCAGAATGTACCTGTTATGCTGAGAGCTGTGGGTCACCTACTACATTGCTTGCATCAGGCACACATCTTCCTGTGAAGCTCCCTCTCAAAGTGCGCAGACCAGATGGTAGTGAGAAATACAGGAAAAGCAATTTCCTTTTTATTAACCCAAGGAAACAAACAAGTAAGTGAACCAGGACTTCAGTCAACTCTCCTTGCTAATGAACCCCAAATCTTCCCCAGCCCTGCAGTTGGGTACAGGGATTTGAAAGGGCAGGTAGTCATCTGTATAAAAATGAATTTAGCAAAGGAGATTAGTGCCTGTGTTATGTGTTGGGAAAAGACCATCCCTTGGTTTGCACAAGAAAATTCATAGGTAGAATATCTCAAATATCCTGTTTCTCCTTATAGAGGTCTGTTTGGAAGGCTAATTCTGCTGTGATTTGCAAAATTGCAAGATCTTTGAGGCAGTGTTCATGTATTCCATTTTTTTGATACCATGAAGCGCAGCATATGCACTCATTAAGCAAGACTAATAACTGCACTTAATCGGTTTAAGTTTTCTTCTGACATATAGTAGATCAAAGTACTTTATTATATATTTTCTTTAACAGCTGAGCAATCTTTGTTGATTTAGTGCACATGGAAAAATGGTTCCCAGTAATTTATTGAATTACATTATCCTGCTTTATAGCAGTATTATCTGAAGGAATACAGATGGAACAACCTGCTCTGTTTGCAAGACAAGATAAAATTTAGAAGATGCATGCCCTAAAACAATGCTGTTTTTATGCTTGAAAAACTGAAGCAACCACTCATTAAATTTAGACTACTTACAGATGGATACTAGGTTTTTTTCAGAGCATGTTATGGACTTATTTAGCATATTTTAACTTGAGGGACACACAACTAATTCTAAATTTAGAGCAAATTGCAGTCTCTACATTCCTTTGAACATCCTTTATATCTATAATGCTGCTGTAAGATTCTTATATAGATAGCTGATGTCATATGAATACATGTAGGTACTGCTCAAAGAGGAGAAAAAATTAAGTGAATTTAATACTAGCAAAAAAATCTATGAACTTTGGGGGGGGGGGGTGTTGGTTTTGCTTTCTTTTGAAATTGCTCCCCAGACTGTAGATATCTCACATCCATTTGCGTAGGACATGGGAGATCAAAGGTCTAGGGGCTCTGGACTGTAGTTTGAACTCAGTCCTACAATTTCACAGGACATGTCTGCGTCATTATGTATGCCACGCCAAAACTACCCTTCATGCTGTTCTAAGCTTGAGTCACTGTGCGAAAGGAGTGAAAAAGGAATGCAGAATTCATGTTCCCCCCCAAAAAACTGGCATGAGCATCCCAGCCCACTGCCAGTGAGCACAGACAGCCCCAAATTCTGGTCTCTGCTCCTGATGAAGTTCCTGTTATATCCAATAACTCTGGAAGCAAGATGGTCTGGGAGTCCCTGACCCACTTTTCTCCCCAAGGAAGACTGCTAGTCATTAATAGCAGAGACAAATTGTCTTTTGCTTACTTTCTCCCACACTCCAATTACACTTTCTGCTTTTGTGTTTCCCAATGGTCCCAGTGGAGAATTAAGACGTATTGCTAGGAAATAAGAGTTGTCTGTTCAAGTACTATCAGACTGGCAAGGATCCCAGTAACATTCCTGACTTCTTCACAAGATGGTCTGACCAGGTCAGATACAGTCCCTCTAGCCTACATTTGCTGTTCAAGAAGATACTTAAGGAACGGTGCAAGAACAGGCTGAACAGACCACTGTATTACACACTGGCATAGTTCTAATATTAGAAAGGTTGAGGCAGTCAGGGGAAGGCACTGGCACTGCTTGAAGATGAATTTGTGACATACGTTAGGTAAGACTTTAACTGCTTGAGGGTCTGAGGATCTCAGGCTCACCTCCACAGAAAAACAGACCTCAGGCACATACCTGGTCACAGCGTAACAAGTAACACAGACCACATGCTGAACCGCCACAGAAATTCCCTCTCCAGAATGGTCCTACTATTTTACTTCTAAATGCTCACAAGGGCAGGCAATCTTGCACAGCAGGTGGTTGAAAGGTCCTTTTCAACCTAGGGAATACAAAGACTTTACACTGACTTGTATAAGGCGTCTGCCTGTCCTAAAGAAAGGCTGCAATTGCCCATTAGAAAGAGGCATATATGTCAATGTAATACACTTACAGTAGATTTTAGAGGAGTGTGATTTCAGCAATTCTTACGTCCCCCAGCATTTCGTGGTGAATAACTGCAACAGCTGCATGCTGTGTGGGTTCACTCGGAGCAGCTCTCGGTACTTTTTGCCAGCTGTGTTATTGCCAGGGATGAGATGCAGAATTCATCTCAGTACTGAACAGCATTGAGCCTGACAGGCATCCCTAGCCAGTTTTTAAAAAACCAGATTGGCAGGCAATGTTTCTGAGATCTCTGCTTACCAGGCAGCCACTACTACTTTCCAGTAGTGGTCGCTTTCACCAACAATGCCACGTATTTGGGACAATCCACAGTCCTGAAAATAGGAATCAGCTTGACAATTTGGCAGCGTATATATCTCAAAGAAGTTCAATTTACTTAGGAGTGTGGGGTAATATGCCTTTATTATTTTTCAGTGTTACCCCTTAGATAGAGTAATCCCTCCAAAACCAACACCTTTCCACACACACACCACCATCCACCCCAATCTCCCAGGTGAAGAAGGCACTAGGCAGAGACAGCAGAGGAGTCACCAGTAAACTTTAAACATACTGCTTTGATCTTCTCAGAAGTCAATTCCAGGTTTATTTTCCACCTGTGGTGGTTTTTCTCCTACTAAAATTTTGTCTAGTATATGGCAATATAACACCACTGACCATCTTCTTTATGTCATATCGTTAATTCATCTTCTTCTTTGTAAAAGCAAAGACTAAGACATATTCCTTTGGTGTTCCCATTCAGAATTATTAGAATAATTTTAGACACAGTATTAATTAATGCACCATTGCACCAGACACCATATTTTTCTAGGTTTTAGTGATCTACAATGTAGAAAAACTGTAATTGCTGAACTGCAGAATTTGTTATTAATTTAACTGAATATATGCCAGATCACAGCTGGGTCAAGGAAAAGACTGGGTTGGAGGACACTTGGTGTTTGATTTACCAAGGCTGGAGACACTGCTGCTGCTACAAGAATACCATGGTTCAGTAGGTAGCATGCACAAAAGGAAGTGGCTTGAAAGAATTTGCTGAGTATATTGAGGGGAAGTGGACCAGCAGCCTGGATGCCACGTTGGAGCTCTGGTACTTACATCAGGGTATTAGTTATCTGACTGAACAACAAGAACATGAAAACAGTGGACCCCCTAGCAAAAAATGTACATGCACTTTTATCTGAAAGCTGATAGTTAATTCAGGACCAAAGCACGTCACCATTAATCTTGAATTCTGCATTCTAAAGCATTTGACACACAATACTTGATTTTAATAAGCAGCAGCATTAGAAGTGAGGATTAATGATCAAGTCCCAAATCTCTGCAATAGCCTAGAGTAGCAAGAGATCTACTGCAAAGTCTTAGTGACAAAATGAAGTTTTAACAATTTTCTTCCTCCTGAGTTTAACTTGAACTTCTTCCTTGATTGCAAAGAAATAAATATAGACACAATGAAACACCATTAAAGCCACTAGAAAGCTCAGTCCTTTACTCAAACTCATAGTTAGCATTACTTTTAGTTTTATTTATTGAAGATCTTTGTTAGTGCTGCTAGGACTTCTTTTTTTCTTTTCCAAGAGGCTGGTCTTGGCATTAGATTATTATCCTTCAGCTTCCTGTCAGTAGTGGAAGCTGACTTCCCTTTGACTTTGGTTAACAGTACTATGGGGTGATGATAATTAAGGACAATTGCAGAAGACAGTGTATTGTTAACTTGTTTCTCTTTATTTGATCATCACAGCAGGCCTTTTGCCCACTCATAATAAGAATTGTATTGTTTTCAATCCACTTTTTCCACCTTATATAACCCTGCTCAGCAGATGTGAGAACTGAAGCAGCTTACTACAAAGCTGGTGTGTGTTACAGTGGAGATCTTCTATGCTTGTCCTGATGTGCCTTGTGTTCACTTGCAGACACAGTTTTTAGGATCAGAATTTCTGAGTTCTCTACAGCAAGAAATTTTCCTTTTGAGTAGGGGTGATCTTATTCACATCTGTCTAGTAGAGAGGCCATGCTTCCACATGAAATCCTTCCAGGATACAGGGTTCTTTTCCTTTTTCTGAACCTATTCTCTGTTTGTCCCATGATATATATGACCAGCATGCAAATATTTACAAATCGTGTATTCAAACAGAAGTTCTTCATTAGAGTTATCTAAGCAGAAGGGTCTAAAGACACACCTTTAATGGTCTCAACTCCTGCCTATAGCCTGAGAAATTAGAGCATTACTTTTGCAAGTGATTTCACTACCAAATCTGTACCAAAGACAGTACATCATGGTCAGCATTGGGAGAATGGAACAAGGTAAAGAAACAAGCACCGGAAAGCTTTCACAGGTCAATTTTGGCAACATTTTCTAAAGCAGCCATGGACTGGGGATGATCCCTGAATTCATCTTCCATGGAAAGAGAGTTCATGTCAAAATTAGTGCAAAGTTTGAGGGCCTTTTATGATCTGGAATACAGATGAATCTTGACCACCTTTTTTATGTACCAGATGCCTACAGTTATTGTGAGTCTTGCCAAAAAGAAACAATTTTTTTTTTTAAAGTAGCAGTCACAACTAGAACATTTCCTCTCTGTATCTGAATTAATCCCATCAGAACTCCATTAACACAGGAATGTAACTGAATAGTTTCTTGAAAACACTAAAAAAATGAAGTGGAGGGCGTAAGAGACAGTGCCACAATTCAGAGGCAATAAATTGTGAGGATCCTTTCTTTAACTGTAATTTTAAACAAAGCATTTCTCCCTGGCTTTCCACAAGCTCACAAAGTACAGAAAAACCATTATCACAAGTTCAAGTATTTTAATAACAGAATTAATGCAAGGATAATGAACGGTCTTACAAACCTCTTAATTTTCTACTTGAAGGTGCATGGTGAGAAAAAAGTGCAAGCCTGTTCATAAGACAATCCCATTTACCTTCTCATTTGTGAAGCACATTGCATTGTAACTCCTCTATATAAACATCTCTCTTTTTTCTTGTTCCAGCACTCACTAGAAGGAGTGATTCTAGAGTAATAAAAGCAATCATGTTCTGCTAAAATGCTGAGAGATACTTGAGGAACAACCCTTCTCTTCCCTGAGTCACCAAAGGCATCAGGGTTCTTTAGAAAGTCTGATGTCACAGATACAAGTCATTACAATGTTAACACAGGGTAATCTGCCAGAAGATCACCACAACATTGTACGAAATATGCCTTTCCAGGACCAAACAATGGTTTTGCCTGGCCTAGGACAAAAGTAAACATGACGAGGAAAGTGTATCAATGCCCTGAGGGAATCGCAGACCCTTTCATTAGCACTATATGACACAGCACATACTACAGATCACGTTGTGAGGGAGAAGATGTTCAGTGCTACACATCCATCCCTTTCACATTACTAAATAGTGACTACCCCTAGCTTAGGGCAACTTGAGTCACATTAACACAATATGAGGTCCACACCTGTGCAGAGGCGTCCATAACTCACCCTCTCACTGCCTGCCTTTTGACTCTGGATATCATCAGCCTCTGACTAAAGCCATCAGTATCCCTGGAAACAGCCCAAACACATGATCTACCACCATCAAACTGCTGGCAAAGACTAACTACCTCAAGATGCCTTAACAAGACCAGATCAAAAGACATAGCTTGGTATAATTAACTTGCAGCAACTAGTAAGTGGACCAGCTCAATATAACATCACCACAATCACCTGGTCTAAATCTGGAGGGTGAGAAAATTGCTAGAGACTAAATCTGACCATATAACAAGCTGTCAAAGCCAATGAAAAAAATTGCACATCTGTAACAACTTTATCATGCAGCTTTGGCTATTTCAGCTGTACCTTGCCTCCTATCCTATCTTAATCTACCCTATGATCTATTTTAATTAGCAGCTCCAAAGAGATATTGTTTAAAAAGTAACCAGCAAAGTGCCTTATACTAGCTCTTGGGAGTCTGGCCCTCAGAAACCATCATGGAACATTCCAACTTTAATGCATTGCAGGTGCTGCTGCAGGATCTCGTTCTTCCAGCCACAGATCCGTGTCCGAACAAGCTGACAAGGTGCATTGAGAGCCATCCAGCTACTCACTAGATCCATCTCTTTTGACCACAGCGACATTCAGGAGAATTAAGATGCCAATCTCCATTGCCTCTTCCTGTTGCCTTCCATAGCCTATCGTCCTTCTTGGCTGGTCTGGGAAAAAAACTCTCCAGGTAGAGAGCTTTGACAAAGTATTTAGCCAGAGGTTGTTTTTGTTCTGCCCCCGTGTATATCTGCAGAGGCTACTGTGTTTCTTGCAACTGCTTTTTTTTTCCTAGTGCCCTGGCCATATAGCAGGAGATGTATGCAATGTATAAACAGTGTCAGGCACTCAGCAAAAAGAAGACCTCCTCATTTTAAGGATGTCGAACATGTTTCCAATGACAGTCCTCAGCGTGAAGTGTGCTGTACAGGAGCACTGTCCCAGAGGTGCAAACAGCAGTGAGGTTTTACAAACCAAGGTAGGGAAACTACGTGTGGTAAGAAAACAAGAACAAGTGGTGTGGCCTGGGTGATCAGCCCAAGTAAACTGTTGGCAGAAGTTTGGGATGACCCATTTCCAGAATGACAGAATACAGGTACTCTATGAGACAGACAGTTGTACATAAATTGTGAGATATTATATAATCATAGAAGCACATGCAAACACACTTAGTTACCACATACCCTGCATGCCCTATAAATATCTGGTAGATGAAAGCTATCCAATAACTGCAAGTAAAAATCACGACTGCATTCTCTACAGAGTGCTATTGTCTACTCGAGAACATATTTGCATTGGTCTGACCTATTTTTAAAAGTACTTGACGATTTTATCTTCTTTTTCTTTCATTTCTTTTTTTTCCATAGGAAAATGTCTTTTTACTTATCTCTTTCCCTTTGATAGCGAATTTCACTTGAGTTTGCTTGATAAGTTTATCAATACAAGCACCCACAGCTGTAGTTGAAGAGCATCTGAAAGGCATGTCTGTGTCAATGCATGAAATGCAGAATAAAATACATTCTGAAAAGGCAACATCACTGGAGCTGCCAAGTCTTTGACTACACAAGCTTTAATTTTCAACTCACAGTAGCAGACTAGAAAGACAGGATCAAAGCACTTCTCAATTTTGTTTTGAAGGGGGGGGGACTGGGAGGAGGAGGGAGCATTCAATGCAGATTGGAGCTAAATGACAAGTTTAAGAGTAAAAAGCACATCTATCACTGAACTTTTAAAATAATGGAATGTAAGTGCCTTTCAAATCATATGGAATAACAGGTCTTTTAAGCCTGAGTTCGTAGTTAAAGCTGAAGAAGATTTCTGTTGTCACCTTCAATGCAAATTTCTTCCCACTATAGTGGGTAGTTAAGTGTGAATCACTCTCTCTGTATGTACCCGGGATAAATCAGGAGGCACTTACTGAGCGGCTGAGCCCTAAGATTTCCAAAGCCTGTTTCCTGAGCTGTAAAATTGAATCACAGTACCTACCTGCCTACACAAAGCCTGTTTGCTCTTCTGGGAGCCTTCCAGACAAGGTGTTGTGACTGTGCATGGCATTGCATGCAACACTGAACTGCTACGTCTTGCCACAAAAAGCCCTCAGCTGGCACAGAGCGTGGGCTGGATGCTACAACCTTCTATCAACTGAAGTAGCGATTTTTCATGTGAGAGCATTACTTCTCTAGTCAAATTCAGGCATCTGTCTCCTTGTTCAGCTGCTTTCACGGGGATTACACGTTGCAGCTGAAAAACTCTGCTAAAGTTTTCCACTGTTTCAGAGGGCTTCTTTCTGCCTGAAATGGGTGTTGCAGATAGAAGTGAGAATCTCTCTGAGAAAACAAATAATTTTAAACACACTCATCAGACTATGCTCCTCACTATAGAAACTGGTGTCTTTCCAACCTACAATTTCCTTTTCCAACAGGATTGTCCGTGGAATGATACACTCACTAGTCCACTGCATGAGCGTGCTGGTCTAAAAGCACTTAAAATCATTCTCACAACTGAGTAAATCTGAAAGTGAACCTTTTAATATTTTGCACATATACGGCACTATATCAAGCACTTGTTAAGTAGACAAGTACAAGAAATGCAAAAATATGGTTATCACTCATTGTGCAGACCAAAAGTTACGTAAATGATTCATTTATTGTTGGTCCTCACACACCATTGGCAGCAGCAATAGGTCATAATGAATGTGACCTAAAAATGAAGTTGTGGTTATGTTACCAAAATCAGGAGTGAAACTTCTTAATGCCAATGTGGCATTAAAAAGTAGGTATTCTTTATTAACGTGCCGGACGCACAGAGGATCACTCCTCCTAACCTGCAGGCTGTATATCTCCTCACCCCAAGCTTATATAATCCTGTCACATGCATGTGCATTAGGTTTCCCAGAATGTTCATACATATTTATTCTATTTCCTGGAACTAAATATTATATTTGCGTAGTCTTTACACATGCCACCTGGGTCTCTGTGGGGCTTCCATGGGGTCCTCGATGGTCTCTGGTGGTACCTGGTGGCTGTAGAAGTGGTACTTCTTAGCGTCCTTTCCATGAAATGGAAGTCCATCCTCCCATATATGGTTTTGAGTTGGCTCACTGATAAATTTGTGGATTGCTCAGGATCTTGGTGTCTGCTGGTTTATCTGCATTTCTTTAGGATGTGCTTGTTACATGTACTTTGGCGCATTCTTGCCTGAGGCCTCCGACAGTCACTCCTTTGTTTTCTGCTTAATCTTTGTGAAATTCTCTGTCATTCTTAGGCATCACGTACCCCCCATACATCATATCATGCACCCTGTTTTACAACTGTTAGAGAAACATTGCTCATTTATTTGTTAAACCGATAATCAAACACCTGATTTCTAGAATTTCTATAGTATTTCTTTCTCCCCATAGCAGAATGTCAGGTTAAAACTACATTTTTTATTATTCCCCAAATACAAATTTGATGACCATTGCGATCATAACACAAACCCTTTCCCTTGTCATTGCCCCTGAAGAAAGGTCAAGTGAATGGAATTGTATGAAGTGAATGAAGCTGTGCCTAAACTGCGGTATAGAAAGCACTGAAGCAGAAAGCACTGAAGCACCACTTTGCTGTCAGTGCTACAAATTATAAGCCTTTACTTCTGCTGTTGTGCATAAAGCAAGCCAGTTATTCAAGAACTCACATGATTGTAGGCTGATCTACACCTGGTATCTTTCCTTGACACCCTCCCAAAAGGTTTCTGTCCTTGACTAGAGAGTACTCTATCATTTGAACCAAGCACAGCTGAAGAAGTTTTTAAAAAGTCAGTAATTTATAAATAGATAGAGAAGTCACTACCAGATAGATATTTTTAAACAATAGCTCAAATATTAACTAGTTGGTTTTACAGCTTCAGTTGCTGAAATAAATCCTACCTCATTTGTCTTACAACAGTACTACTTTCCTGCTATGACTAGTATCAATAATGAAAACTAGCATGCATACTGTAACTAGTACAGATCATCTTCGTTTTTTTTACCTTAACCTTATTGCTTAATTTGATAATATGAGTTTGATTTATTTTAGGGTTGGGTTTTTTCACTTTTTTTTTTTCCCCTTAGTGGAGCATCAGGCTTTCTTGCAATTATTTAAGAGTTTTTTAGAGTATAACATTTCCCAGTCAGTTGTGCTAAAATTGGATATTCAAAAAGAAATTACGTGAAAACAAGGTACCCATTGATCTTATGATCAATATTATGATTTGTCATTGTACCATAGGCTTAAATACTCATGGTTTCTCGGTTTGAAATTTTTGTTAATACTGATAAATATTCCTGTGTGACATAAGTAAGTACATTGTAGTTATAGATAACTATTTTAACGCAAGATATCTGGAAAGGTTTCCTGATATTGTCAAGATTTAACTCCCTTGTCCCTTTCTATAGATCATAGTCAAAAATGTCCTTACCTTTCTCTTAATTATTGCCTATAATAATAATTCCAATCCTGCCTTATATTATCAGATAAAATTCCACTGTTTTCTCTTTAACATGGGATTCTCGAAATAGCATAGTTTTGGCATTGCACTCTGGTAATTTCAACCAGTTCAACTGATTATGAAAGCACAATCGTGATAGGTTTAACATTTTTAAAAATTCCTCTGTAGATCTTTAAACGTGGATTCTGATAACGACTCATAGGTTACCAGAACCGCTGGAAGCTGAAACACTAAGCATTCCCTTTGTAATCTACAAGTAAACTTTGGCTTAAAGACATGTTTGTAAATTTCCAGATACATAAAAAGTCTTTTTTTGCTGTGAAAATACATAAGTAAGGGAAAGCAGGCAACAGACTGAGACTGGCTTGTTGGAAGATTTGCAGTCAAACTAACAAAGCAGTATTAAAACCACTTAACAATGAAAGAGTGATTTTATCTGGATGATGAAAACCATGGAGTTTATTTTAGCTGTTAACCTTGATCTAAAGGTATTCTTTAAATAAAAATCTGTTTGTCTTCTTTAGTGCTGTATAGTAATTTTGTATATATGCCAATGTTTAAATAATATAGTACTTTTAAATAATTTTCAAATTAACATATCATTTGACAAGTTTTGTTCTTCTGCTTTCTTTGAAATCACAAATAATTATTTAAATTTCTATTGGTTTAAAGTTACTTAATCATTCTCTTCTCTCTTCAACCTGAATGTGCTGCAACCTTTCAATTCAAAGGCTTTTCTGTGAAGTTTCCTTTCTAAAGTAACTCCGAAGTGCAGCACTGGCCTCTACAGTGGCTATGTGAAGTATTGTGCATGGATACTAGATGATCAAAAATCCATAGAAGCAGGAAAATGTTTTGTCACCATAGATTGATTCAGGGAGGCTAGAAATCAGCAATGTTTCTATTCTGTATGTTATTTTCCCACCTAGTGAGGAAACATCTACCTCACATGTATCTTCTATGTATCTGCTAATAATGTACTTAAAATCTACTACCCAGCATAGGTCTTAGTCAGAAATCCAGATGCACACAGGAAGTGCCTATATCGTCTTCTCCTGCCACCACTCACAGCTCTGTGATTGAAATTATTGCAGGCCAAATTTTATTCTGAAATCAGAATAACTGATTTTCACAAAAGTTTTGATCAAGCAGAAACTTTCTGCCTTAACATCACTGGAGAATTTTGATGTCTAGATATTGCTAAAGAGAGATGCAGGTAGAAAATAAGATTCTGACAAATTTCTTTACCTAATAAAAATTGATAGACCTTAATTTTCTTGTTTAACAAACTACATATCCTCTATAAACCTTGATGCCTTACATATTTTACTAATGAAAAATTAACAAGTTTATAAAATATATAGTTTCACTTGCATAACATCAGAACAATTTTTTAATAATACTGCCCCTCACCACATGTTTTTTTCCAAAATAATTCTTGCAAGTTCTGTGTATTGCTTTAGAAACATTGCAGTGCAGGATATTTTGCCTGAAAAGAAGTTAGTCCAAAAGCTAACAAACTTTTTCAAACCGATGAAGTTGTTACCTAGATATGAAATCCCATAATAAAGAAGTGTAAGAAAAAGAAGACATAGTTTGTGCTATCTACAAGGCAGAGATTCTTTGAGGAATGTCTGATCCCTTGTTAGATGTTCAGCTGATTAATAGTAGGTGCGATTTGTAAAGCAGAGCAGAGCAGATGTGCAGTCAACCAAAAGTTCTGTTCTTTGGTGATTTGCTATTTGGGCTGAATTAGTAAGATACAGTGCTTCACAAGAATATTAAAAGATCCAAAGCTGCCAGGCTCTAGACTAGGAGCTATAAAGCAGAAAAGAAGACAGAAAGGTACATTCAGGGTAGCCCAAAAAGCAAGGGACAAAAAGATCTGCAGATAAGAGTGGTCAGCTTTGCAAAGAACATGCTGCCTTTCTCATTGTGTACACCAACACATAAAGACTATTGGGAAGGTATATCCAATGGACATGAGATTTCATTCTAAACAAAATGTCACATGAAGTTCAAGATTTCATTAAAAATGTTCCCAGGGTGTTAAGACACAAGATTATGATACCCTCAAGACACATGCAAGAAAATGATGGGCATAATTATCTTAAAAATGGTCAAAATCGGACTCTTGTACACTACGGTACTAGTGAAAGCCTGGCATGAGTTCTCTTGAATAGAGGAAAACGGGGGGAGGTGCCCTGTAGGTGAAGAGTTTTGTTTCTTTGCTTTCTTTTTTTCAAACAAGAAGACAAGATTAGCTACAATGAACATTTATTTTCATTGCTAAGCAACTCCAAATCAACATTGCCATAACCACAAATAAAGTGGTTACAAACATCAGAATTATAAGCTCCATTAATACTTGAATTCAAACAAATTTTGATTGTATTTGATAAACCTTTAAGGTAATCAGAACAAGATCCTGAATTTTCATACAAGTACAGACAAGTACATAAGCAAAAATCCTGTGCATCATCAAGGAAGATCAGAGACACTGCTGAAGATGAGCTTTTTTTAAAAACAACAGGGATGCAGTATGTGACAAACAGCATCCGCCCATACCTTACTATTGGTTAAGAGAGGGAGCTCTCAACCAGGATGAGATTTTGTTTAAAGATACCAGAATGGCAATTCCTCAGCTTGACTTGAAAGAAGTATCTTTTTTAGTGTACATGAAAATCATCTTGGAACTGAAAACAAAAACCCAGATAATTAAATAATATTTTTCTAGCTTCAGATGAATATAGGCACTGAGAAAAGCATATGGCCAAAAAAAAGCCAAGGCAAGCACAATAGATGGTACTGCTAACACTGTAAAAAAACAGCCCTTGGAAGAGGCAGAGGTTCTTGCTGTCAGAAAAAAATTAATTTTCTGTTAACTTCCCTGAGACAGTCTTACTAAAACTGAAGTAAATAGGAGATTATGTATATCAAACAGTTCATTTTTAGATGAAGTATCTGTTACGAAACACCTCAGAGACACCCACATTTCAATGAAAAACTGCTTCTCGTTATTTGCATTCAAAGTGTTCTAATGGAAAACAGTGGGAAAACAATAAAATATGTCCTACCAAAATGATGTGGTCAGGCTTTGATACCTGTTTAGTTATGTTAAAAAATAGAACAGCACTGGTGAAACATAACTTGTCACCACTGAACTTTTAAAGCCTGCATTAGAAATTAACACCAGGGTAGCTAGGGACTTGTTGGAGTGTGCAGACAAAGGAGTCAAAGCAATATATTCAGAATATGAAGTTCCAGGAATTACAAACATTTTGTGAAAATAAGGCTATGTCCATCTCTGATGCAAAATAGCTGTCACTAACAGCAAAGACCGGCAGTAGCCAGAAGTAAATGGCTAAGTGACATCTATAGATCCCAGCAGGCAGAGAATTAAGCTGTTGAGATATTTGTTCAAGAAATCCTCATAGAGGCAATGACTACATCAGGCTGTAACAGCAAAGTCCCAGGACATGTCACAACTAAAAGCAATGGATTAAACAGAGCTAAACAATGTGCTGAGATCTACAGACAGCTTCGTAAATAACACTTCAGCCTTGCTTAATGGCTAGAAGTCTGAAATTTATTATACACTGTTGATGATTATTAGCTGTTTGTTACACTTGGCTGGGAGAAGTGTAACACTCCAGCACCTCAATGTACTTCTTGTAGTGAGGGACCCAAAACTGAACACAGTACTCCAGGTGCGGCC
>Ga0181612_105756_pt1 | contig 21861 bp, 19 predicted proteins | sample HoacroProtozoa21_FD_119630 | JGI IMG/M metagenome (GOLD analysis project Ga0181612, IMG submission 119630) | Hoatzin crop microbial communities from Cojedes, Venezuel. Combined Assembly of Gp0051906, Gp0051904, Gp0051908
AGCTGCAATAGATTTCTTGTTATTAGCACATGGACATGGGTGTGAAGAGTTTGCTGGTATGTGCTGTATGAATCTTTCTGATCATTCACAATCCATTCATAAAAAGTTACAAGGGTTGATGAATAATATGCGCAAATTGTGATCTGAAGATCTGTTTGAAGACTGGCTGAGTTCCTTAGGAATTGCCGGCTGGATAAAAGATTTAATCAAGTATGGTCTCATTATCTTATGCTCAATTATTGTTTTGTTAATAATCTTTCCTTGTATCTTACAATGTACTATGTCTATACCTATGGAACTGGTGGATGCAATTTTAAGAAAGAAAAAAGGGGGAACTGTGGGGTTCACTGCTGTGGAGCAAGGCTTGTAGGCCTTGCTTGACCAAAGTCAGTGATCAAAGGACACCCTGATGAAAGATTCAAGGACTGCGGACAAGTACAGAAAGAAGTAAACAAGAACGGAAGAAAAGATTCATAAAGAAATGGGACTGAATGGTCTGCCAAAAAATGCAATTGGCAAGTAAAGATGTTACTGGAAGGAAGTTATATCCTGTACTAATGAGAAACTAGATATTGAATATAATTAGTGGTTGTCACCATAAATATCAGGTATAATCTGTAGCTGTCACTAGAGAATTGCACTTTCCAATGAGATAATCTTAAAAATAGTATATAAGGTACTGAATCTATGAATAAAGTTTGACATTTGCAGCATTCATATTGTATGCTTTGTCCATCTTCACCACGGACATGTCGCAACAGGGACAAACGTCCATTCTGCTGTTTCGCATCTCTGAAGGAGCCACGGTTATGTTCTGTGGGATGGTACGAGATGGATCGGTCAGAGCAGGTTGCTGAAAAGAAATGATGCATGAAAAACATAGACAGACAGCGGGGTGATTTCCTGGAGCCGCTGGAACGAGCATGAGAATTGCAAACTAAATAAAGTCATCCAAACCTTCCTGAAGCTGTCCTTCCCGTTCCTCGTGTCTGGTCCAGATTGCCTGCTTTGCGTACGCTCTCAGTCTTTAGTCAGTCATTACTCTTCAAGAAAAATGTTCGCTTATTGCAGGTGTCATTGCTTGGGTTCTGTGGCTCCCCAGAGGAAAAGTAATCTCTGTAAAACTGGTTCAGTTTCTGGACTTGCGTTTTTCATCTCTGTGTTAACAGGTTTAGCTCTTGATGGTTGCTAGTGTATTACAAAGAGACGATCCTATTATAAAATGATAGATATAAAACAAAGACAGTACAATTCTGCCATTATTTCAGTTTATTTATTTGCAAAATCTTAATCTCTAGCCTGGTTTCCTAAAGGAAAAGTAGTTTATGCCATCGGGCTGTCTGCTTGTCCGTCTCTTCAATCATCTGTCCGTCTGCCTCCTTTCCTCTCCAAAGGTGTGTTCTGAAACCGTAGGCTGGTTAACCACAGAGATACCTGGATGGTCGTCTCTCTCTGCTCCAGCTTACCTACCAGAAAATTATTAAAAAAAAAAAAAGAAGCCTCACACCCAAAGCATATCTGGTATCTCACTTTGCAGTTCAGCTGCCATGCAGGGGAGACAGTGCTGCTCCAGCAGCCCAAGTCCCTATGGCATGGAGTGCCGCGTTAATATTCCTCGTTCCTTGCTTGGGAATCCAGTGCTTTTTTCTATGTCCAAGAGCAGAACGAAAACTGCTGTCTCAATTCCTGCGCCATCAGCTCTTCCCATCCTCCCTAGACTGCCCAAAACACAAAGAATTAGGGCAACAATTTAAGGTGAAAACAGAAAAAAATGCATGCGAGTGCACCCCAGCTGCTGGGAGATTAAATTATATGGTGACATCTTAATACTTGATCTTCCACTGCTCAGAGGGTGCCAGTGCCTCAGCGTTACCACAGCAGCTTTTTGCAAATGGTCTGCTGCTGATTTCTCTTCCAGCAAGCACTGGATACACTTTGCAGCCCCTCTCTGCTTAATTTGGGAGGTTAACAAACGTGGGCAGTAACCAGCGCTGTGTCAGGACCACGAGGACAATGTAAATTATTTGCTGCTTCACGTGGACTATTCTTTTCGGTAGAGCTTGGGCGTTATGGTTGTGTTAAGTCAGCTGAGTGCTTCCTCTTCAGATCTGGTCTGGTAAAACAGAACGGCTGCGTTTCTCGTTTAAAGCGCGGTGATTTGGCTAAATGATGGCTGGAGTGGAAGGGAGCAGGGGAAAGCAAAGCGCAGTTTAAGAGAATTGTAAACATAGCCTCTGGTTTTCATACTTTTGAAACTTCTGTAAATATGTGGAGGGAAAGAAGTAGCCAAAACACAGAACGGATGGGTGGAAGATCTCCAAACCGGTGTTTGCGAGCACTGAGCTGATGCTGGTTTTGCTCCCTGTGTTGGCACTGTGACTGCGCTGACGTGTCCGTGCCACGGCCTTGCTTGGCAGCGAGCAGAGAGGCGTCTTTGGTTTGAAGGAGACGTCAGAGGAAGATTCCCCAGCCCGTTCCCCCTCCTGTTTCATCTCAGGCTGAGGAGGACAGTTTGTGCAGGGGCCTCCACTGATTCTGCATTACAGGAAAACCCTCCAAGCTGCGGCATCGCCTGTGCCGTACCATCCCTGCTGCCTGTCCCAGGCGTGGCTGCACACCCTCTGCTGTCAAGAAGAGATGGGCCAGGCTCTCGCTGGAAGAGGGTGCTTTTCTCCAGCCTGGGAACTGAAGAAGAGCTTCAGCTCCTTTGAAGCAGCTCTCTCGCAGCCCGGGTAGGGCAGGGGAGGTTTCCATCTCTGCCCGGACAGCTCATCCATACCTCACTGGCCCAACATATGTGCTCCTTCACACACCCTAACTGGGGCCAGCGGGAAGGGCCAGGCATCCACCCATCCCAGCTCCTCAGATTCAGACTTGGAAAAGAAGAATTTATTTGCTCCTCTGCTCTTAGGACTATTAAAAAACGCTAAAACTTGAGTCCTCAGCTGTGTCTCTGCAGCAAAAATGTCACGTGATTAATGCTTTTGCAACCAAAGGTTGCCCCTTTTTCCTGACCCCCAAGGAGTTTACAATATTTGTTTTCCCAGTTCCTGAGATTAATTTCCAAAAGCCTGCAGGCTGCTGCAGAGCCCCTGTTTGGGGCTGCTGTAACGTGACAGCAGCCATTCGCAGTGACACGCGCTGCCGAAACCCTCCTCCCCTCCGACAGCGCGGAGGGAATCCCTGGCTCACACTGATGTGCAGGGACCCCCACGGACATCGGCCGGGTGCCCAGGGGACGGTTTACTCCTTGTGAGGACAGATGCTCCCGAGCCAACTCAAAACCAAGCAAATCAGAGAGCACCCTAATTTGGCAGGGGAGAGATCACAGCAAACAAGCGTGCAGCAAAGTCGGGAGACCAGCCTGCAGGACAGGGGATCCTTGGGAGCAGAAAGGTCTCCTCTGTGGCTCTGGACAAGTCTTTAATTCTACACTTCAGTCCCTACACGGGAATAATGATAATCTTCCTTTGCCTGCTTTTCTTGGGCAGGCTGGAGTTTATTTGGGGCAGGGACTGCCTTCCCTTACAGCTCTTCCTGGGATCACTTATCCTAGCAAATACTGGGCCTGCGGGAAACATGGACGGGAGCAAGGGGCGAGAGGGAGAAGAGCCATTTTCACTCACACACCCACGTACACAAAGATGCTCACATGAGGAATTATACAATATATCTATGTGTGTATATAGATCTCTATATATAGTTTATTTCTCACAATCCTGGTAAGAGTTACAGGTGTATTGGGAATCATTTACAGTTTCACAGCATATGGAGTGGCCATACAGCTTCTGACGTGAGTAACATACAGCGTGTAGAGAGCACACGTTTCCAACCCATCCACCCACCACTCATACAATGGGTTTCCAAAGCTAATACTAGATTCAGCTACGTAGAAAGCCTGGAAAATGTTAGGGTACAGCGTTGGGTGTCGTACAACACTGTCAGTCACAATGGGACAAGCTAAACTACTTTAATTTTCAATCTAGTATTTCTAGTCTACCTGCATTATTGCATTTATACGCTTTTTTTTTTTTAAGTCAAAGGAAATAGAATACTATATGGGAAAGGAAAAATTCTTGACTATTTTAGGATTTGAGCTGCAGCCCATACAAAGTGTCCATAGAAGCATAGACAAGATTATAAATTCAACAAGGTATAAATTAGCTGTATAGCTTTGTGTGTAGGTAGGTGTCCATTTCCCTCCAGGAAATGTGTCTGGCAGCATGTTGTTTCTGAAAACAAAAAAAAACCAAACCTGTATGCTGAACACAGGTAAGTATGTGTAAGTGACGAGCAGGTCTGTTTGTACAGGGAAGAAATCAAGGTGTCACTCTGAAAATTACTGTCGTTTGGAAAACACACTCAGGGGCTGACTCAAAACCCACCGATGCCGTCGGAAGGATGCCCATGGCTACCAAGGTAGCACCAGGCACTTCCCCGCTCCCAGTGTTGGAGCTTTCCATCTGACTTCCGAGGGCTTTGGATCAGTCCCTGGAAAAGTAACAGAATCCAAGCAAAACAAAGAAAAAAGAAATCCCCTGTAATCTGACCTTCGAGTTCCCTTTCTACAATTTTCGTTTCTCCACAAGTCTGTAAACAACCTGCACCTACCACTAGAGAAGAGAGTCGGTTTTCACTGGAGAGTTGAGATTGCACCTTTTAAAGACATCGATTGAAAGGGTCCTAACCAGTGACTCAGGAAAAGGCACCAGGCTAAAGAAGGGCTGCTCAAAACTTAGTGAAGCCAAATTGGTCGCTTGTTGGTTTGTTTGCTTGTTTTTAATGTGACAAAATTGTATGGCACCCTCGTTCTTACCAAATTGCCCCAGAAACTTGACTGCTTGAAGCTGTGGTGGCAAAACCAGGGGTACAATGCAGGTCTTTACTGTTGCAAAGATGGTGAAAGATTCCTCTCTTCCTCCCGGAGTTGTGGCACTGTAGCATCATCATGCACAGACAGAAAGAACCTGTAACTTCATTCCTGGCATGCTGCACTGGGGCTTTGCATTATGAGAAATGGAAAAATAGTGGAATCAACTGTGAATTTCGAGCTGGGAGCAACTGAAAGAGAAACAGGAGCAAGAGGAACATGTTGGTCCAGATCCTATTTAACCCAAGTTATATTCTTCAGCAGAAAAAAAAGCTGTTTAATTTGAACAGCATCGCTTCAAAGAGCGGAGACCATGAGTCCCCAGGTACTGCAAGCCAGAGCACCCGAACCGAGCACACTGTCCAAAGCAGCGAGCAGAACTACTGCACAGGGTAGAGCCAAACCCACGCACTGGGAAAGCCGGTGGCGATGATCCGGCACACGGCTGGCAGGCTTTGGGTATCCACTGATTACCATGGTTAGTGGAATGAGATGTGAATTTTCAAGGCCCAGCAGTCTTGCATGGCTGTGCCGAGTGATAACACCTGAGCAGCCAAAGCAAATGGAAAAATCCTTGCAGTCTTCTGTGTCCTCAGTCTTGCAGCAAACAGAGGATGGGAGAGCAAGCTGCAGCATGCCCCTGCACGCGAGCCGGTTCTTCAAGGCCAGCAGAAATGCAGGTCACTGACTTCAGCTGGGAGCTGAAGAGTGCTGGAGAACCTCTCTTCTCTGCTTGTATTTGTGGTGCTCCAGTACCTGGACGGCTGCAGAAGCACCAGCTTCAGCCAAGTATAGTGTATGCTCATGCCGCATCAGCATCTCCTGAGCAGCCAGGATGCCTCACACCTGGCTGGCAGGCAGGCTTCAGTCCCAAGCAGAGCTTGTGGCCATGCAGTGACTTGCTGACATGGAGGAGTAAGGACAAGAAAGGGGCCTTCCAGCTGTGGATTTTTCATCTGCTGAGTTCCTGTGGCAGAGGAGAGCACTCAGCATCTTGCAGACTCAGACCCTCAAGCCCTAGCGATTAGGGCAGAAGAAAACTCCACACATTCCCTGCTGTGCCACACAGTCTCTGCGTTCCCCTTAGGTGCTTGGCGGCTGAACACTGCCCGTACCTTTTGAGTGGGGCTACCCAAAATCTGCCTCTGCCTTGGGGCAGGGTTTCTGCCTAGCTGTGGAGAGGCCACATCTGCAGAGCTGCCTGGGGAGAAAGCAGAGAAAGGAAAGGGAATACAGCGCAGTATCCAAAGACGTGGAAAAGGACAAGCAATGAATCAGATCTCCAGAAACCAGTGGAGCCACTTAGTGTGTAGCAGTTGAAGATCTGGCATGAGCAGATAGCCTAGGAAGTTGGGCATTAAAAGAGCAAAGCATGTCACAGGGCTGGACTGAGGGTCTCAAAGACAAGAGGAAAAAGTCAGCATAGAACCCCTTGGCTCAACAGATTAAACTCCCCAGGGCGTCAGTGAAGGTAATGTGATCTGAGCTAATCAGAGCAAGGTACAAGAAAAGACACAGAAAAATGGCGTTGGACAGACCCAGCCGAGTCCAGCTGAATGGCACCTGAGGCATGCTCCAAGCCGATGCCTCAGTTACATTGCAGTACCCTCAGCAGCACCTTGTGTCATCGTCTGGGCTGCTGAATTCAAGATAATCTAGCTCAAGGAGACCGCCTTTCTGTCTGGCTACCTTCAGTCTGATGAAGCTGGATTAAGTACCCTCTCATTTTTGCCAAGTATTCACCATCACAGCTGAGACATTCTGTGCTCTTTGCCCTTAATGCCACTTGAAAAATAACTTCCCATTGATGATCAAGTAATACTTCAAGTAGATAAACTTCAGGAGAAAACTAATCTCCAATTGAATGAGCGCAGGAGAGGTTTTAAAACGATTGATAGGCCAAAAACAGTCACTGCACGAGAAGTGTTTAGGGCCTGATGATGGCTGAAAACAGAACAGCGATATTCAATCCACAGTACTAGGCAGACACTGCTCACATCACCTTCTCCTGGCTTCTTCGTAACCCACCGAGCATAAATCCTGCAGTGTGTGGGTGGTGCTGCATCCCCTGGCCCAGAAGACTGCTGCACAGGCTTCATCGCTTTCTGCAGGAGAGCTGTCAACTGAGAGCCACTCGTAAGACCTAAAAAGTCCAGGCAGCCCAGGTCAGATCTTTAGCATCAGCAGATTTCTCCCTGAAAGAGTAAAGGACCAAATACCTCTGGTGTAAATATCAGGAAATACCCCGATTCCAGCCTCCTGCGCTGAGAACTTAACTAACTTAGGTACAGAGATTTTATTCTCCAGGTCGGAGCCAGTTCTCTTCATGCAGGGAGGTGCCCAGCGTGTGAAGCAGAGCTGCAGTCAGTTCAAGGAGAAGGTTATGTGATGCGGTTGCCTACCCCTGCAGAAGGCGGCTCTTGCTGGCTTGGGAGATTTCTTCTGGCTCCGTGGTGAGGGGAATGAGACCATGGTAAGGTGCTACATGGCTTGGGAAGGGAACCAGCATCCCCGCTCTAGCATGAAGTCACAGACGGAGAGGGTCGAAGTGCGAGTAGGTTGGATTTTCAGTCCTGTTCATAGCAAAGCATGCGAAAGGAGAACACAGCCCTTTGAAACACCCAGATCGTCAGCTTGCAATCTCCTTAGTCAGGCAAAGTTGGTTGTAAAAAACTTCAGGTCTTTTTCTTGCTTCACGACCCCTTTAACATTGAAGAGCCAGCAAAAATTAGTCTGGAAAAGTCAGTTAGCAAAGGTTAATTTGCGTGGCAGCAGAGTTGGTCATTTTGCTTTTGTCCAAGAAAAAAAGCAGACAAGGATAGGATATAAAAGTTAACGTGTCCCTACCAAAACTGCTCAGATAATGAAGTCAGGTGCTTTTTTTCCTCTGCACTTCTCTGTACTTTCTCATACCCCCTTAGAAGCACGGACTTGAAGCTTTCTATAGACCTGATTGAAATTCCAAGAGTTTCACACTTCAAATACATTTTTCCATTGCCTTCCTTTTCTTGTTTGTTTCTTCAAGAAGAACAAACCTTCGGGGCTGTTATTTTCAGCCGATTCTAAGAATAGTTAGCAGGATGTCGATTTCTAAACCCCAGTGCCATTTCCAGGAAAGAAAGTGAAATTTTTAAGGCAGAAATCGGCTCTCACAGGCTCCAGTTGTTTTCAGTTACACTGCTACTGTTTGTACACAAATATTGGTGTAGGTATAAGCCTGGCTGTGAGCAGGGCTGCCCCAGCCAACACCAGAAAACACTTTCCTCCCCCTCAGCAGAAGGACTAAGGAATCTTTTTGCCAGTTTTGAACACACATGCCACCGAGCTGATTTTACATTTTACGATGACCTGCAGTCGTATCCCTGGTGCCAATAAGATCTGAAAGGCCTGATCAGAGCACGATGAAAAGAATGGGAAAATTCCCCTTGTTTGCAGTAGCCTACGGATCAACTCCTAAACTTTAGCTCAGCAGAGACAGAAGTCTGTTTTTAATTAATCACTCAGCCTAAGGGAGCTAAGAAGTGCGTCGGGGCAAACGACCGTTCAGTGCTTTACGTGGGAGCCCGAGAGGTGAACAGCACCTGCCAGCAGGCATTCCTACCCTCCTGAAAATGCTGCTGCGTTATCCTTTGGCTTCCAGATTCGTTTGCCTCCTACTGCACAACTGTTCGGAATAACGGGACTTCTCCACAGCATATTGAATCAGTAGGAAGAGGAAGCAGAAGTGCAATCCATTTCATCTTTCTTCAAGCTAGAAGCATCAAAAACCTTCTGCTAAGCTGTCCAAGAAAGCGTAAAGACATCTTTATATTTTACTAAAACTTATGGCTCCTTAAAAATAGATGGAGATCAGGTGTCGTAATTGAATCTATAGTTTTAGTGGTAAGCTACAATGTCTGAAGTCAGTTTTGCAGATTTATGATTTATAGACTTTGTCAAAAGAGTAAACTAGCAATCTAGATCTCTTCAAATCCCAAGCACAGAATCTGATTAGTTTTAAGCGTTAGTTCATTCTCCCCATGGAGATATTCACTAGAAGGACTTCGTATCACAAACACCACACAAAGAATAACATCAAGCAAATAACGGCATGTGCTCAGTACGAGAAAAGACAACTATTTATTTAGCACAGCGAGTTCAGTCATTTAAGCCTTCTGCTTCAACAAATTTGGTTTCAATCTCGCTCCAGTTCTGAGAGAGGTGAATTTGCTCTTCTCAGCCTACTTCTCGCTGGACATTTTTTTGTTTTCTCAGAATGAAGCCACCGCACAGCCTGGCATGTTAAGGCAGAACAGGAGGTGCTTGCTAAAGGGATGACATTTGCAAGTCAGAACTGGAGTGCGTCGCCCCAGCTGCATGCTCAGGAGCTTGCGGCATCTACGCTTGATCTACCTGACTCAAACCAACACTAGACTCACACTTCGAAAAGCGCTACGACACAGTCCAGTACAGTCCAGTATAGTCTAAAAGTGCCTTATTTTAAAGCGAGTAGCCCACACGACTATCCAGGGAGGGGAGCAGTAATTTTGAGCTTCTAGCACAACAGGCACACCGTACATTCAGCAGTTCACTGGCCATACATTCTTTGAGCTGAGAAGAAACCAGGACCGGAAAAGAATTTGGGTGCTGCATGGCACAATGCAAATGGCACAAAAAAGACATCACGGACACTTTGTGTGAATGCAGGGGGACAAATGAAGGGTCGTCTCCAGGCTGATTTGTTTTCCCGCGCCCCCACAGACTGCAGTAATGTAGACATATATGTATGTATACATACATATGCAGAGCATTCTTGAAGGCAGGTTGGTGTATATACACATACACACACAGAGAGGTGTTTTCCAAGCCCCACTGCCAAAGAGCCGAGTTCCAGGTAGCGAATCTGGGCAGCAGACAGCAATGTTAAGTGGTCACAGTAAGCCGAGAATCCCTTACGCGCAGGGCATCCCACGTTCACTGCCCAGGGAGGGTTTGCGTGTGGTTACACACCCAGGTGAGCTGCAGCCCCATCACCATCTCTGTGGTGTGTTTCTGGATGAAGTCAGTGGCCTTGCATCTGAGTGCTCTAAGGGCAGGGGGGTTCGGAGACGGACAGGAATGGTTAAGGCCCATGTTGGCTGAGAACTGTTTTTCCCTTCTTCTGTTGCCAAAGGTTAAGTCAAGGAAATAAGAACACTTTAGAAGTAAAATAGGAGAGTCAAATGAAGCAGGTGTTTCTTTTTCCTCCTCCTGTATCTCTCTACTCTGGTCAGGACAGAATAGATAGACGCTACATCTGTAACGTTGTCACACTGCTGTAAAAATAAATCAGATGCCGGGGCTGAGAGGGAGGGAGCAGACAGGGCAGGTAGAAGCATCTCAAAGACAGGCCTCTCACTTGCAAACAGAAGTCACTGTCTGAAAAATCACCACCCTGCTTTGGCAAAACATGAATCAGAGCAGGGGTGGCCGATTTCCCTTCCTTGCGAGCAACATGAGTAAAATTTCCCTACAGCCAAGAGCTTTGTGCTTCAGAGATCCGAGGGAAGGGGAGCCCAGAAATAGCCATCCCCACATCCAAACCCCGGTAGTTTGGATACCTTACTCCGTACCCGGTGGACACAGGCCTCCCGGTCACGGAGATCAGGTTCCTGGCAGGACTGCACCGCAGTTTGCTTCCAGCTTGTGGACCCAAACCTCCCTTGATGGGAAAGAGAATGCAGGGTTGAGGCTGCAAGCAGGAGCAGGGGGAGCTGGTATGCAATGGGGTCTCTCCCAGTACAGCAAGAGGATGTGCCCAGGGCACAGTCAGGGTCCAGGAGTTCTGCAGCACTCCCAGGCTCTTAGTGCGGATGCAGCAGCCTTGCCATGTCCACCTGCAAAGCCCCGCTGCAGTCGCTGCAAGTGAGCTGTGCTGGGACTGCCTCTGAGCTAAATCCTCTCTCACATCTCTGCTTTCCAAATACCTTTCATATGCCTTCACTATTGTTTGCCTTCCCCTCTGCTCCCCTCCCAAAAAACGCCCCTCTGAACATCTGCAAAACAGGATGAGGGGAAATCAGTTCTTCAGACAGAAGTGGCATTATAGAAACACCCTGCCATGGACCCTTCTGCTTCAAACGGAAAAAACCCTCCAGGCTGCGACAGACGGCTGCTGGGAGACACATCCACAATACATGCAGAGTGCTTTAAACTATCAGGATTTCACCTGGGGCTCTAGCACTGGGTCCAAAAAACACTGTGCACCCAACGTGCCGACCCCTGTCTCCGTACTGTTAAAGGCAGGGGCAGGCATTAAACTCGAGCCTGTTGCTCATCAGAAGGCAGCCTCTGATACTCCCAGAGGCTGTGCGCCTTTGGGTATGTTTTACAAGCCCTGGGGAAAAGAGGGTGACAAATCTCACTGTAGGAATGGCCAGGGTGCATCAAAAGACCTTTTGTTTGGGGAAGCCATGTGCATTCAGCAGACCACATTTGGAGGTAAAGACAGACATGAGCCAAGAGAAGAACTGCCAGGTCAGGTTATACACACCCACCGTCCTATCCAGTAATCCTGCCAGAAGCAGATACTGCAGAGGCAGAACGTGAGGAACATACACCTTCCTCTGGCCCTGCACCCACTGAATTTATACATCCAGGCTCAGTTAAAGGTAAAGACAGAGGTTCTTTAACTGATCTCATTCCACTTTGTCACAGCCTCTTGCTAATCATCACTCCAAAACCCTGCCCATTCGCTGCAACTGCTGCTGAGCTCTGGTGACTCTGCGGTTCCGACCTCATCTCTGACCTAATTTTAAAACAAGAAATAAGGGGTTTTGTAAGACTTTTTTGCAGTAGTGCAGCAGCCAAGCGTAGTCCGATGGAAACTTTCAAAATAAGGAAACACTTCTTGGCGTCAGGGAAGGGCATCAGCCAATGCACTAAACAGCCTCTCTCATCACCTGCCTTCCTCCTCCCCTGCACAAGGTCTGGCTTTAGAGCTGAGCTTCTCACCGATGAAACCAGGCTGTTCATGAGGACTGGGAATTTGTTTCCATTTCCAAAGCTTGGAGGAGTCACAAATCCCTGCTACTGTCATAGGAGGGAGGAAAGAAACCCCCCTAGGACACACACGCGTCCAGGGCCCTTGAACAGGGTTTCCCTGGCATAAAGCAGCTCAGTCTTATTCTCATGGGATCCCAGGTCCTCTCTGCCCCTACAACCAGCTCACGGCTTCACCATTTCCACCTTCTCACGTACCAAGAGACCATAGCCTTCAGTGGGAAGGAAAGCACGCGAAAGGCCTGATCCAAAGCCCAAAGAACTGAACAGAAAGAGTCCAGCTGACATCGAGGGAGTCCGGGCTGAGGCCACAGCATCCTGCAAAGCACAGCCTAACTTTAGGAAATACTAGATCCAAACCAAAGCCTCTCTGTCCCCGAACGCTGCTCCTATGACCTTGGCGAGCCATGGGATCCCAAAGGCTGCCTGCCAGCGTGCAAGAAACCTAGCAGATGGCAGCTGCTGTCCGCCCGAAGTAGGCGTGGGACTTCGCCACGTACCTCCACGTGCTGCTAGCTGTGCTGTCGGCACGGTGCAGCCCCTCTGCTCCCCCCCATGCTGTCAGCCCAGCCTGAGAAATGACTTGGTGTGGCGTCCCGAGTTTCACACTCAGCTCTGCCACGCTGCAGTCTCGACCTCCAGCTGCAGCCAGCCTGTTTCCTCCGGGGTGCTTTCGAGTTGGGTTTTTAAAAGCAGGTTGACGAGCAGCAGGTACACAAGACACCTATTAGAGATCACGCTTTGCTGTTCGGGTTAAGGAGCTGCCTTTCACCTGCGTTTGCCCAGTGCTTCCCCTGCCCCAGAGGTGCTGGATAAACACTGGCCCAACACGCAGTGACAGGCAAACTGGGTCTTAGCACTAGGCTCCGTCTACCCTTACATCTTCTTTACCACAACCCGAGTTAAAAACAAACCATAAACAGAAACCAAAACACAAAGCGGGGACTCTGGACGGGACGTAGAACACTTTGGACTCGAAAACAGGGGACTGCAGGAGAGGTGGGGGTGTCTCCCAGGGAGGACAGCAGGGGAGGGGAGGGGACACCGTCGTTTACACCGATCAGGAGAAGCTGTAATCTATACACAGTGGTATAAGCCAAGATATATTACATGAAAAAACACACGGAGTGCATGGAGTTACCCACACTGGGTCAAACTGGCACAGTTGTCTTGAACAAGACTCTTGCAGTTGGTGCTTGTTGTTGACCTATCTAGCTCGCTCTCTCTATATATATAGATATGTATAGAATTTTTCTGCATGCATTTGTCTCAAAAGGAGCTGTACAGCTGGGCTGGGTTTCTCATCCCCACCCCGTCTCGGTCTTCATTTTTTCCGGGCTAGGAACGCCACTCCCACAATCACAGCAAGCGCAGCCACTGCCACTCCTCCGACGATGATCAAGGGCTTCATGTTGTCGAAGATGCTGCCTGGTGACTCCTCGGAGCTGTTTCCCTTGTGATCAGAGTCAGGGGTCTGGCCGGTGGCCTCCTGTGTCTCCGTGGCGGCGGGGCTGGGTTTCAGGTTGCTGTGGTTGTTCACGACAGCAGCATCGCCACCCGCCTTCTTGGTGGCAGAGGTGGCAGTGGCAGCGGGCTGCTCTTTGGGGATCTCCTTCTTGTCTGCATTCGTTGCAGGCCCAGGGTTGGGCTTTTCTGGCTTTCCGGAGCTGGGGGCCTTGGCGTCGGGTTTGTTTCCGCTTCGGACGTTGCCTTTGGAATCCATCCCTACGAGTGCTGCAGGTAGCGACTGGATGCCACGCGCGCGGGGCAGTCCCAGCTCTTCTCCTTTGCCTGGCTGCTGGAGAACGCAGAGGAGCCACCCAAGAGGGACAGCTCAACCCGTCGGAGCGGTTGTCTCGGGATGGTTCTCACACTGTTGGTGTCCTATCTGGACATGATCCGGCACCTGGAAGAGCAAGCAGAGCAACGAGAGGTGAGTGAGAGCGAGCCAGTGCCATTCTACCTGGAGGCAACAAAGGAGGACAGAAGACAAAACTGGAAAACTGTTTGCTCTTTTGTTAGCAACTGAGAGCTGTATTCAAAGCATCTGCTGCAGTGCCTGTACCTGCAATAACATCAAAGAGGTTGGACTGACTGCCATCTACGGCTGCCACAGCCAGGCTCTGTGTGTAACCAAGGCAAGTCCGTCCTGGCCATGTGTGTGATGTCATTTGTCAGTGACGAGATATACTCGTGTCCAAGCAAATAAATCTTACTTTCCATTTGCTCACCACAGCTCCCTTCCTCCTGGGTGAGGAGGGAACATTCTGCTCCGTGGGAAAGCAGATCGATGGCTCCTCCCCGCTTCTAACTCACCCTCTAGCCGTCTTTTTGCACCATTATCCCAAGTTCAGTTTAGGAGGTGGTTAAACTGATCTTGTGTGATACTCCCCATCCAGATGGGTACTGCAGAAATAAACAGGATTAGTTTCTCAGTCATCGGTATCAGAGCTGCGAGGATTATTGCCGTCAGCATTTCTGGTGGAGCTACGGCAAAATGAGGCAAGTGCCAGATTCTCAGCGGGTGCAGACCGGTGTATTGACTCCAGTGCAGCTGCACAAATTAACTGTGAAGCTGGATCTCACAGCGACTGAGAGATCTCACTCCTGTCTCCTCCTTGCAGCGGGTAGCCGGGCTTGCCCACGGAGCCGAGCGGGATGTCGGATGTACTGCAGGTGATTAGCCGGAGCCATTTTCCCCAGGGAACTGATGAAAGCAGCAAACAGCATGGCTGCACCCAGAGAATTCAGCAAACGGACAAAGTCGGCTTCAAAGGGTTATAAAAACACAACAAAAACATCACACCAGCAAGCCTCACCAGGCAGCAATCTAGGCAAGGTGAGCCGGGAGATGGAGCTCCCGTGGCTCCACCTCTGCACAACGGGAGGAGAGGAGATGGCTGCTAGGCAGCTCGCCATCAGGCCTCCGACGGCGCAGCTCCGCGTCAACCTTGAGCTTGGGAAATAATGAGTAAACAGGAGGCAGCGGTCAGATCCGAGTCGCCTGCTTCATTACCTCCCCGCTGACCTTCAGCGCTGCCAGCAGCCTGCCGAGAGCTTTCTGCCTGCTAAGTGAAATACGAGCTTATTAGCTGGCTGGATTTAGAAGTAAAGAGGCTCCTCAAAAGCCTCTACAGATAGATGTTTCCTCCAAAGAGGCTCAGAGTGCAGAGCACTCCTTTAATGACTGACAGGGAGGATGTCCAAGGGTTGCAGCAATGGTCCGTGCTGCTGCCTCTGCTGGAAAGCAGGCTAACAAATGTGGTGTTTTAATTTCCATCTCGGCAGAAACGTTGGCCTGGAGGAAACCTACCCACAGAAATGCTGTGCTTGGGTCCAGAGCAAAACTGTGCAACAGCTTACAGCTTGGCATAAGATAGAAGGCACCCCCTCTCCTGCGCTCCCTTGTAAGCTGTGGTTTGGTGGCCACCATCTGCAAAGCCAGTCAATGGGAGTTGACCGAGAGAACTGCAGCACCAAAATCATGGAAGTCCATAGCTCACCTGCTGCATCAAGTGTGGTGACCATGACACTAGTACGTCACATACCAAAAAGTCTGTCTGAAAGGTTGGCACTTAGCCCAGAGGAGTAGTCTCAGCTCCTCCTCTAGCATGGTGATGGGGAAGGCACTTCCAAAAGGCTTTTCACAAACCTAGCTTACACACCTCCCTTAGAAAGGATGAGTGTGAGTATGTGGTGAGATGGTAGCCTGAAGTCTCCAGAAGGCATTAGATGTGCTGAGGCTGCGCGCAGTCACTCGCAGGACTGCTCTTCTGGTCCTCATTTTACATCTGCTACAACCACGACCCAAAGAAATTGTAAGCAGGGCCCAAGGCTGAAGCAGGCTTGGAGGTTAAAGCAGGGAGAGTCCGATTCATCATGTCATAAATATTGAATTACCTGCTCAGTCATTTTGATATCAATTAGCTGGGCTGCTCACACACTCTCTAGTATTTGTGTGGTTATACTATATCAACCAAGCATTAAACTTCTGCTTCTTTCCGTAGCAAAGCTATGTGCAGCCTACAGAGGTGGTAGGGGTAAAACACAGAGAGGACAGACTGGCCTCTTTGCTGAGAAATGAGGGCTCTGCACAGCCCAGGCACCTCACAGTTTGTCCACAGCCTTCATTGATCAGATCTGGTTTCCAAATTCCTGGAAGCAGGAAAACTGTTTTTGCTCAGAGCCTACGCTCTGGCATGAAGCCTTGTCCCGCAGCCACGCTCTGCACTGCTACAAACAGCTCATTAAAGCTTTTCTTGATTTCTAAGTGAGTTTCCACTAACAGCATGCAAGCCCCTCACGCAGATTAGAAAAGGTTTTAAAAGATGTAGAAACCAAACTAAGCTAAAAACCCATCTCTGCGGTTCTGAAGTGTTCACATGAAAGGGCTTTCTGTCGGTGGCTTTCCATCACCAGAACCAGCCACAGAACTGCCCAGCACCTCTCCAGACCCTTTGGCTTGGCTGAGCTGCTGCTGCCCAGCTCCGCAGCCGGGCAGCCCAAGTGCCCCGTCTGCCCGCATCGGCTGTGGCACAGCTACCAGAGCCACCGGTGGGTGACCACCACGCCAGCCCGCAGCCATCTGTGTCACCCTCCTCCTCCTCCTCGGGACCCAGGGTACTCATGGCACCAGATCCTCTTCCATCACAGTGCTTAACCCTCTTCTGGATGTGATTAGCCACCTCCCAGTCACTCTCTGCCTTGGGTAACATCCCCTCTTTCCTTTCGTTCTCCTTCCCCTTCCCAGTCCTGCACTTTCAAGGGTATGAGCATCTGCTCATCTTCAAGCACCTCTGCGTCCCACACACTGAAAAGAAAGGTGCTTTCTTCATTTTCATAAACTAAGCCTGCACAAAAGGGTATGGGGGTTTTTCCCCAGCCCTTTGTCTCCTCCTCATCCCTCATTCCTTCACACAAAGTTTTCCTTTAACAGCCTATTTCTCCACCTTTGCTTTCTTCTTTGTAGCTCCTCACATCTATTTATTCCTCCCTTCTCTCTCCTCCTCAGTTGCTGTCTCCGCCTGTCTACCCGTTCCTCCCCCTTCCAGCTCCCTCTCTGCCTCCCACACAGCCAGCAGCACTTGGGAACAAGGTTTTGTGAGAGACAGGCTTCATTCCCTCCCTTTCCCCCCATGCTATTTCTTTGTTCAACGATCTGTGCCTTTTCCAGGAGGTTTTCCCTTGCCGGCAGCTACCTAGTTCTTTCCCAGGCTGGGAAGAGGGAGCAGAGATCATGAAACCAGCGACCAAGTAGAAAAGGGAAAAGCAAAGCCCTCCAAACATCTGCCGCCTCGAGAAGGGGCACACAAACACCACAGCCCTCCTGGGGTGCTGCTGGCCGTCGCGGCTCTCGAGGTCAGCGCAGTCGGACTCACCCAGCGCAACGAGCTGGCCCCAGCCAGAGAAACAGGGCCGACGTAAGGAGCAGCTTTCCTTGGCTCCCTGAAGGGCACCTTTCCTGCCTCAACCCCCCAGCAAATGAACAAATCCATCTATTCCTCTGTCTCAGAATCACAGAATGGTCAGGGTTGGAAGGGACCTCTGTGGGTCATCTAGTCCAACCCTCCTGCTGAAGCAGGGTGACCTACAGTAGGTTGTAGACTCCTGCGTGTGCAGATGAAAGCTGCATCAATCCCACACCGAATGGAGCAGAGGAGTCACTGCTAGCTTTACATCACCGTTAGAAGGTCCTCTTCCGTCTGCAGAGACCAGCCCCATCCCCAAGCCCTGCAATCTTCCCCTCGCTGGTCCCAGTTGGAAGGAAAAGCCGGCCGCTTTGCGAGACCGAGCGGCCGCTACGGTGGGGTCTGGGGGGCGGTGGGAAGCTGCACCCCGCAGATGTGCGTGGGGTCACGGCAGCGGGGAGTGGGGAATCGTACACGGTGCTTTGCTTTATGAAAAGCAGACGATTTCCATTGGGTCCTCAACTGCCACACTGGCAGACTGTCAGCAGGAAGGAATTCAACCACCACGGTGCTGTTATGCATCTGAATTTGTACTTGCGACCAAATCTGAATTTATCCTTGCACCAAAGGCGCATCCAGGCACTCCGGGTGCCCTCCAGTTGAAAACATCGCTCTCAAATAGCTGCTGACCACGTCTGACCTGTGGCAATGCTGTGCGGAAGGAGCCAGAGAAGACCTTCTACACCCTCCAACCTTCTTCCCTACCCCCTCATCAACCCTTCACTTCTTTGTCATTCTTACCTGTCTGGAAGAAAGGCATGAAGGTTCACCTTTTTGGGGCAAAGAGGAGAGTTAGAAGTACCAAAGCCCCGTTCTCTGAAGTAGCATGACCTGTGTTGGCTTTTGGGCAAAGAATTAAATGGACCACTATTTCTACTCAAGCAGTAATGCTTCGTCCTGCCTCGCCCCCAAAACCCCTTAGCCTGAAGCAGCTGAACCACGGCAAAGGCCACCCCACAACTCCCCATTGCCTGAGCCAGGCGTGGTAGCACTCTCCTTAACTCCCACAGGTTGGGGACAGAGCTTGTCTGCAAGGAGACAAGGTACGCAACCAAGCCTGCTCTCGGTTCCCTTTGAGATGATGTAGCTGGAGGTCCATGAGAGCTCAAAGCGCTCAGCAGTGCTGGAGGAGATTGCCTGTGCCATCCTTCCTGAAGCTAAGGGAGGACAACACCCAGCGTGGTCCTCATCATATGCTTCAGTCAATTGCTCCTAGACCAACATGGCAAAAGGTTTTCGGTGTCCTGGAGGAAGAAAGTCCACCAAATACCAACTACTTTAAGGTCCCTTCACTGGCTCTGTAAGTCTCCGCTGTCTGCATTTGGTTGTTAGAGACCAAGCTGGCTTTTTAAGGGACAGAAAATGGCCCTCTTCTCAGCCAACTTCCCTTTGGTGAGAGCAATTTGCACCTGCCCAAACTGGCTCAGAGGATGGAGTTACCACCACAGATGCAGGCACCAGCTGGCAGGGGAAGAGCAGGTAATTTTAGACTGAAGTCTGCAGATTTCGGTCCGGCAGCAGACTGCACACAGAAACAGGAAGATTAAAATCTGGCCACTTCAAAGGGGCACCTGAAAATACATAACTTCCTGAAAAGGGAAGAATTAAAAAAAAAAATAAGAGAAGCAGTGTTCTGACTACAGAAGGTGAGGCAGCTGTGAGCTGAAGGGACTGGGACCAGGCTGTTAAAGACTGGGGATGTTACTGGGGGCGTCAAGTGCTGCTACAGGCTTCCTACATGGCCTCTGCGTGTCGCAAACGCTCTCCTTCAGTGCAAATCAATGCAATACAGGGGGCTGAACTCACCAGTGCGAGACCCTCAGATGGAAGGCAGCGTGGTCACGTGGAGCGTTACCATGGCCAGAGAGATCTTGACTGAAGTGGTCAGCAGAAGACAGCTGGAGCACACGGCTAAGGTGAGTTCACAGGGTGCTGAGGACAGTGCCAAGCGAAAGGTATCCTGTCCTGACAGATGAAGGCTTCTCCAAAGAGGTCTGAGGGTGCTGCCACAGGGCAATGCTGGTTCATTGCCACTTGCCATTTTACAGCAAAAGAAGAGATAGGCTGCAGTCAAGCAGATTGCCCTGGAGAAGCCATTATTTCAGAGAGCCACGGGCATAGGGTTTGGGCTGTCCCCAAGATCCTGAGGCTGAAGACCATTCTCACCTCCCTTTCTTCTCCCAAAGGGGCTTGGAAGAGAGTTAAGGAAAGAAGGGACTGTGAGCATGGGCTGAAATGAGCAGACCGCAGGAGGGAGTGCAAGTCCTGGCTAGCTCAACCGAACATCATGTAAGAAACCATCAAAACTCCTCTAAAAAAAAAAACCCTACAATTTGTCCCCCCACAGCTGCTAGCTGAAGGCAGAGCTGGAATCACACTTCTGAGTTATTTTAGAGCAGAAAGAAGAATCAACACACTGACTCACAGCCAGGCTAGCCCTACTTTTCCCCCCGTGGGACTCACCTTAAAAGACTCACTGGCTCGAATGTAGCCCCTCCACTGTCCTTTGGGGACATCTGCCCCTCAGCAAGTTTGTGCCAGTCGCCAGGGCATCCCACCGCTTCGGGAAGCCCGAGGGGAATCGTCAGTCATGTCTTTTCATTGATACAGCTCTGTTTCATTTTAGTGCCTGTTCACCCAAGCTGCTCAGCATCTTATGTCTCTGCCTTCCTTGCACTGGGCCACAGACACGCAGTTTCACCGGCTCGCGTTCCTGAGATGCGCTCTGCCCTTTTTCCAGTTAACCCTGCAGCCCTGCTCCATGCTGAGCTCCTCCCGAGTGCCTGGCCGGGCTCAAGCCCAGCATTTCAGATTGAGCATCCCCCTATCCCTTCTGGAAATACCTTGTCCGAGACACCCTAGGACCCTATGCACCCCTTCCACCGAGGCAGCTCATCCTCAGCCTGCGCCCGAGCCGGGCAGCAGGAATAAACAGCGACTGAGCTGTGGGAGGCTGAGCTCGTGCAGCAGCCGTGCTCAGGGGGAAACGGGGAGGCCTCGTTTGCCACCTTGCTCGTGAACTTCTGCACACAACAAACAGCCCTTTGCTTCCCGTAAAGAAGCACCAAAATCTGAGCCACCAAAGGGAGACGAACTGTTCCTCTGCCACGGCGGAGGGAGATCCTTCCCCGGTGCTCTGCCGACCCGTGGGTACAGCTGATGGTGGCCATCACAGCTGGCCAGGCCATTCACACTGGAGCAGGAGGTCCACAGAGGGCTTGCGTGCGGCGTTAGTAAGAAGAGATCAAAGACAGTCAAGACCTAATTTCTTTCCCCACTGGAGCAGGGAGTTGCTGACAGGTCCAAAGGGGTCATGCTTGAGCTCTCGACCTTCTTCTCTAGCCTGAGTAATGCAGCGTGGAGGACCAGACACTGGCCTTTGGCTAGCGTCCTCAGGGGTCTGTGCCCACTCCATCTGCCGTACCAGGGAGTGATCCGTCAGGGCTGGAAGGACTTGGGTTCAGTGCCCTGCCCCATCCCAGCCTCCTCCTGCAACTGAGCAGCGTATTTTGCTTCCCAGTGCTTCATCTCCCCATTTCCAACGGGCACCGAGCTGCTGGAGCAATAAACACGTTAAAGGCAGCGAGATGCCAGGCAAGCACCTAAGGTGAGTGACGGCAGAGCAGCGTGACTAAGCCCTTTCCCCCCCCCATCTCCAAGAAGGGCTGTGAAGACAGATGAGGTAATGCAGTGCCTCTCGGTATTACCATAAATATTAAAACAGCTTTACATAAGGAGCTTGTGTTCGTTCAGCTGCCGTGGGCAGCTCCCCGGGGAGGATTTTAGCTCCTTTACGGTCCGTTTTGGCCCCCCCACTCCTGACGCAATGCACAGCGAGCGCGATAAAACACAACGCAAGCGGGAGTCGCTTGTCGCCGACGCTTTTACAGCCTCAGTGCCCCAGGACCAGGCTGCGCAGGGGGGCTGCCGTGCTTGGCAGCCTCCCCGAAGCCAAGCCTTGGAGACAGCAGCACCAAGCTGCAGCAGACGCCGCTGCCCCACTTCCCTCCGATGAGATATTTATGAATCCTTTTCCCAATCTATCGTTTGCTACTCCCCACATCCCTCCCCCCGGCCCTGGATTGAACGTTTCCCTCTCAAATGAGCCCTTTGAATCTTGACGTGGAGAGCGTCGGAAGGATTTTAACGGGCGGCAGCAGCAGCAGCTTCAAATCTCTGCCACAGGGTGGGATTTGCCAGCAAAGCCTCCGCTCCACGGCTGCGTCAGTCCTGCGGCTGCACTGAGACCCGGCGCTCTCATCGCCCGTCCGGCTGGTGCTGGCAACGACCAAACCCGCAGCCGTCACCCCCAGAGCCTCGCAGGACCCTGCCCCTCGCTCCTGTGCCACCGAGACATGTCACCTCCCTCCTAGCCTTGTGCGGGATCGGTGTTCGGGGCTGGGTTATACCTGGCACCCAGGCAAGGTGGGGAATAGGGCAGGATCCTGTAGCCCAACAAAACTGGCTTTGCCTTCCACCCTTGGCACCGTGGTGGGCCAGAAC